>Ga0209540_10000755_pt1 | contig 27231 bp, 27 predicted proteins | sample BarGraIncu01121A_FD_184501 | JGI IMG/M metagenome (GOLD analysis project Ga0209540, IMG submission 184501) | Arctic peat soil microbial communities from Barrow, Alaska - Barrow Graham LP Incubations 011-21A (SPAdes) (version 2) | ecosystem: Environmental > Terrestrial > Soil > Wetlands > Peat... | reverse complement strand
AAAGATCAAGAATAGAGAGAAAGAACGAAGAACAAATAACTAAAAAAACTATTTTTTTAGGGATTTTAACTATTTTTGTATTTATTTCAGTTTTAATTTTTGGATTACCTCTTTTAATTAAGTTTTCTGTATTTTTAGGTGAATCAAAAAGTAAAAAAGATACTCAAACGGAAAATATAGTTCCACCTTTGGCTCCAAGATTTACAGTTCCTTTTGATGCAACTAATAGTGCAACATTAAATATCAATGGTTTTGCGGAACCAAAAACTACGGTTGAACTATTTAAAAACGATGTTTCTTTAAATAAAATAGAAGTTAGTGATAGTGGTGATTTTTCTTTTGAAAATGTGGCTTTAGATGAGGGTGGAAATGATTTTAGTGCAGTAGCTATTAAAGGAGACACTACTAGTAGTGAAAAATCTAAAATTTTGATAATTTCTTATGATAAAACAAATCCAGAATTAACTTTAACTAATCCTAGTGAAACTTCATTAACCGTTGATTCGGCTGATTTTGATGTGGTTGGTAAAACTGAAGCTGGAGTGAGTGTTTCAATTAATGGACGAATAGCCTCGGTAGATGATAATGGTAATTTTAAACTTAAAATACAATTAAACTCTGGTAATAATGATATTGAAATTATAGTTACAGATGCTGCAGGTAATAAAACAACTAAAAAAATAGCTATCAAATACGATATTTAAATAAATATCAGACAAAGAAAGACGAAAGGATAAAGAAGTGAATTAGCAAAAAGAGAATGAAAAAGTAGAGCAATGAGAATAGTTTGAGTTTTTAAATCAGATTTCTTAAAGAATTTTATTAGACCGGCTGTAAATAAAACAAATCCAATAACTCCAGTTGTAACTAATATGGTCATTAAAGAGCCGTCAAAACCGCTATTAGCGTGTGAATTTGAGTCTTTAATATCAGTTCTAACTAAAGAAAGATTGTTGTAACCAAAACCAATTACAGGTGATTGTTTAAAAAGACTAAAAGCTTGTTTGTAATTTTCAATTTTGGCAGCAATTGAGGAAGTTCTTTCTAATTTGGTCCCCTCACCTTCTTTTCGAGGAAGAATTAAAAGTGTTAAAGAAAATAAAATTAAAGAAAAGATAAAAATATTGATTTTTTTCTTTTTAATGGCAATAAAAGTAAAGGCTAACAAAAAAGCTAAAAATGTGGCTCGACTATAAGTTAGGGCTAGGGCAATGTAAGAAATTACTAATAAAAATGGTCGATAAGGAATTTTTTTGTTTAAAAAAACAACAATAATAAAGAATAAAAAGATTAAAGCGGTAAAAGTAGGATCAAAAAAAGTGGAAACTAAACGATATAAATGTGGATCCCAACTTAGAGAATTAAAATAAGTGAAATTAGGCCAGAAGAAATATTGGATTAAACCAAAAATGATATTACTAAAGATAATTAAGTGAAAGAATTTTTGAGTTTTTTCATCTAACCTTGGTGGAAAAATAATAAAAGAGAGTAAAGATGTTAGACGTAACAAATAAAAAACTGACTTAATTGAAGCTAAATTATGAATAAAAAAGGCTAAAGGAAGATTTATCCAAGCAAAAATAAGAAAAAATAAAAAGAAGTTATTGTGGATAACTAATTTTTTGTCTTTAATTTGCTTGATAATATTAACAAAAGCTAAGACAAGAATAAAAATATCAATGATAGGAAATGAAATACCTTTTATATCAATTCTCGCTAATTGACCAAAAAAGAAGGCAATAAACGTTAGAACATAAATTATTTTTGTTGTAACTGCCATAATTTAGCTCGAACTAAAAAAGAATAGAAACTCATACCTAAAGCCATGATTATGCCAGGAGTGCCATCTAAAAAGCCTAGTTTTAGAAAATAATCTTGAAGAAATTTACCTTTTGGATAACAAATTATTTGGAATAAACCGGTTGGAACGTTTTGATCGAATAATTCTTGGGCTCGAATATCACTATAAAAATTAAGTTTTTGAATGAAACTCTTTAAAGTTAAATGTGAATAATGATGAATGTGGATTTTTTCGTTTTTTGTTTCTTTTGGACTTTGCCAAATTTCATGAACATTACCGGTAAAACAACCATACTTTTTATTAAAGAAACGGAGGAAATATTGATTGGCGGTTTCGCCGTGGTTTAATTCATGACCTAAAAATATATCGTTTCGTTTGAAAGCGTAGTTTTTATATTTTAGTTTGGAATCGTTAATATGATTTAAGAATCGAATTAATTTTTTGTTTGGTTTTTCGTCGGCATCTAGCCAAAGAATCCAATTGTGAGAAGTTTTGCTGATGGCAAAATTTCGTTGTTCAGCAAAATTATTGCCTAATCCCCTATCAAAAATTTTAACTTCACGTTTTTTTGAAGCTAAAGTTTTAATAAACTCGATACTTTTATCGGTGGAAAAATCATTGACGACAATTATTTCTTTAATGGTTTTACATCGATTTAACCAAGTCCAGTATTTGGTTAAATTTTTTTCTTCGTTTTTGATGATGAGAATTAAGGAAATGGATTTTTTATTAGTTTTCATGTTTTATATTTCTATTATAGTATTCTTCAATCCTATTTGCAGTATATTCCCAATCGATGGTATTCGTTTGATAAAAAGTAAATGTTTCTTGTTTAAGAATATTTTTTAAAACTTTCTTAGCTTCGTCTAAGTTTGAATATAAAAGACCATTAATACCGTTAGAGATTATCTCTGTTGTACCACCTTCATTTTTACCAAGTACTAATCTTTTATTTGAACTAGCTTCTAAAGTTGTTATTCCGAAAGGTTCATTATTTTGATTTGCTAAATATATTGAAAAATAATTATATAAATCATTTTTTATTTCATCTTGTTCAGTATTCACTATGTTTAAGAAAATTTTTTTATCTTTAGCTAATTTAAAAATTTTATTAGATTCATTAGTGTCTCTTCCAAGAATTGTAAAATTATCGATAATATTTTCCAATTGTTTTATTGAAAAATCATGACCTTTGGTCATTGAAAATAATCCAACAGATAAAATTTTTCTATTGTTTTTTAAAACTATTTTTTTTGGAATAATTGGTTTTAATCCAGGATAAATTACAGTTGATTTTTTATTGTAATTTTTTAATAAATTATTGGCTGTAAAAAAAGAATTAGAAATAATATTTTTAGCAAATTGACAATTTTTTTTATCAATAAATTTAATAGGTAATCTTATTAATCTAGTAATTATTTTTTTAAGTGACCAATAATCGAAAGAAGTTTTTTCATAAAATTCCCTTTTTGATTCTTGAAAAAAATAAATAGATTTTTTGTTTTTTAAAAATCTAAGAATATATGGAGATTGAGTTAAAAGACATGGACTAATCAAAATTAAATCATAATTATTTTTATCAATATCTTGAGCTATTTTTTTATTGTTTTCTTTTAGTTCGAAAAGTATTTGAAATAAATGTTGAAAAATATTATTTGTTTTTTTAAGATTATAAACAAAAAAATTATCAACTAAATTTTCTGGAATATTTTTTTTAAAACAATAAACATCAATTTTATTTTTTTCCTTGAAAAATTTAAGTGGTTCTATTATTGAATTTAAAGCTCCGCCTTTTTCTAAATTATGATAAATGGCAATTTTCATTATTATTTATGATTTTATCTTAAAATATATATTATTTATTGTTCGATGAGTGGGACGATTTTAGAACTTTTAGATAACTAGAATTAATTTTCAGGTGGTTGTTACAGGATTCGAACCTGTGACCTCTCCAATGTGAATGGAACGCTCTAACCAACTGAGCTAAACAACCTGATTAAAAACCTAAAAAAAACTGATTAATTAGGTTAATTGGAATTATATCAGCTTTTTGTATTATACTATTCAAATATGAAAGATATTTATAAACAACAAGGCGGATTTTCGATAGTTTCTTTTTTGCTGGAATTTTTACAATCTATTGTTTTAGCTTTGGCTGTTTTTGTTTTGTTGTATCTTTTTATTGCTCAACCAAATGAAGTTAAAGGTAGTTCCATGGTACCTAATTTTGTTGATAAAGAATATTTATTAACTGATAAATTATCATATAGATTTGGAACTCCACAACGTGGAGATGTAGTTATTTTTAGAGCTCCTTCGACTGAAGCTTGTTCTGTTGATCAATGTGAATATATTAAAAGAGTAATTGGCATTCCAGGAGATAGAGTTATGGTTAAAGACGGATTAGTTTATTTAAATGGAAATTTACTTAATCAATCGTTTTTACCAGCTGGATTAGTGACTGATCCTGGTTCATTTGCTGAAGAAGGAAAAGAAATTACTGTTCCTGAAAATAATTATCTATGTTTTGGTGACAATAGACCTCATTCAAGAGATGGTCGAGAATTTGGACTAGTTAGCAAAGACTTGATGGTTGGAAAGGCATTTTTTAAATATTGGCCTGTTTCTTCAATCGGTCTAGTTCCAACAGTAAGATTTTAATTAGACTTCAATTCTTTTTTACAGATTTGTTGGTATAAAGTTTTCAAATTTTCAAAACGTTGATCAACAGGGCCTTTAAATTGAAAAGTGACTTTGGTTAAAACATTAGTTTGAGTAATTTTAACTGAAGTAGTTTTATCTTCAAAAGTTGATTGAATATCGTTACCAATATTATCGATACGAGATTTTAAAAATTGAGGTAAATTTTCTTTAGTAATAGGTACATCCCCTTCCTCTATTTTTCGGCGCATTCTTCTAGCAATGTCTTCAGCTCTTCTAACAGAAGCTTTTTCTTTAAGAACTATTTTATAAGCTTCAATAGTAAGTCTGACATCCCCAATACTAGATAAAGCTCGGGCGTGTCCCTCACTAATTAATCCAGATAATAGACCATCTTTTAGGGCGTCTGGCAACGTTAAAAGCTTAAGACAGTTGATAACGTAGGGAACACTTTTACTAACTTTCTTGGCGATTTGGTGGTTGTCAAAATTAAACTCATCTTTAAGTCTTAAAAAAGCTTTGGCTCTTTCAATTGGATTTAAATCTTTTCTTTGAACGTTTTCAACAATAGCCATTTCTAACATTTGTTGAGGAGTAGTTTCTTTGATAATGGCCGGAACATATTCTAGTTTTAGAATTCTAGCCGCTCGCCATCTTCGTTCACCGGCAATGATTTGATAACCAGCAGGAGTTTTAGCAATAATTAGAGGTTCTAGAATTCCATGCTCTCGAATAGATTCGACCAATTCAGCAACTGATTCTTGGTTGATAATGCCACGAGGTTGAAGTGGATTTGGTTCAAGTTGATTAGTAGGAATTTGAGAAACCTGTTTCATAGTCATGACTAAATGATACTATGAAAATGCTCGTGAAAAAAGTGGTTCAGAATACGTCAAATTGAAAACTATAGTAATTTTATGCTTTAGCAACAACTTTTTTAGTAGCGACTTTCTTGGCAACAACAACTTTTTTAGTTTTTTCGTTTTTTATGACAGAAACGATATTTTTACCAAACTTTTTAAGAAATTTAACAACACCTGGTTTGACTGCATAGAGAGTAAAATCTTTACCGGTTTTTACACCTTCACCAGCATTAAATCTTGATCCAACTTGGCGAATAATAATTTCTCCAACATTAATTGTTTGACCTCCAAAAACTTTTACGCCTCTTCTTTGCCCAGGACGGTTAGCTTTTTGGTTTGTTTTACCTTGTGACTTTTTGTGTGCCATATATTTTTAGATTAAAAATTGATTTTAGTAATTTGAATATCAGTTAATTGAGCTCTGAAACCAGTGGTTTTTCGGTAACGAGATTTTGATTTATACTTAAATACTTTAAGTTTTTTACCTTGATAATTTTTAAGAATTTTAAATTCAACGGTAGCCTTGTCGACGTTTGGTGTGCCAACTTTAACTTTGTCGTCTTGGACAGTTAATAAAACTCTATCAGTAGTAGAGGTTTCATCTTCTTTTAGACCCAAAGAATCTACAGTTATAATTTGGTTTTCTTCGATTTGATGTTGTGTGCCAGAAATGGCGATAACGGCGTATTTCATACTGTTCGATTATAGCATAGTCGTGAGCCTTGGCAAGACACAATTAAGATGAATAAATAATTCCTAAAGAAAACATAAGAGCCATGAGTGAAGAACCCCCAACAGAAATAAAAGGTAGAGGAATTCCGGTAACTGGTAAGATGCCAACATTCATTCCAATATTAATAAAAACTTGCATCCAAATTTGAAAGGCAATTCCTAGTGTGAATAGAAATAAAGGTGAATTATTGGTTGAATGGGCTTTGTTAAATAGGGTTTTAATTAAAAAATAATAAGAAATTATAATAATCGAAACACCCATTAATCCTAATTCTTCAGCTGTAGCAGCGAACATAAAATCAGTGTGTTTTTCGGGTAAAAATAATAATTGTCCTTGAGTCCCCTTTTTGTAACCTTTACCAAAAAGACCACCAGAGCCAACGGCAATTTTTGATTGAATTACATTATAGCCTTGACCAAGAGGATCAGCATTTGGATTTAAAAAATTAATTATTCGGTGTTGTTGGTAATCATGAAGGCCAAATTTGTAAATTAGTGGGGATGTTATTAAAAATACACCTAAGATAATAATGGTTATTTTAAACAACTTTCGATTATATAAAATAATTGGAGCCATTAAAAATAAAACAGAAATAGCACTACCTAAGTCTGGTTGAAGCATTATTAATCCAACTGGAATGAAATGAAGTAAAGGTAAAGTGGTATTAGCTAAAAATAACATCAGTAATGGTTTGGAAATTTCTGATGGTTGTAAAGTGGTAACACCAATATTAATCCAACGACGAGAACCGCGAGTAATGTTGTTTAATAAAATTGGAGACAAAATAAATAGACAACAAAAGATAAATATTGGCCATTTAAAGGCCTTAATTTGTTTTGGATTGATTTGTTTACCAATAAAAAAGAGAACTAAACCAATAACCCAAGCAATTATTTGTTTAAAAACCAAATTTGGAGCGATCGAACTTATCATTAGGATATTAATAGAAAACAATACTAATAAACTAATTAAAGTTGGTAACCAAAGGCTTTTTGACATTAATTTAGTTTAGCCTATTTTTTCAATTTTAAGATCTGATGAAATTTCAATATTAGCACCAAGAGTTTTAGTTAAAATTTCAGTCTCAAATTCTTTTGGCCAAGATGGAGCAAAAATTTTAATTTTATCTTTAAGATCTAATTGATTTTCTTTTCTTAAACTTTGAATTTGACGAATTAAATCTCGAGCATCACCTTCAGCTTTAAGTTCTGGAGTAAGATCAGTATCTAAAACAACAGATAAATTTTCTTTAGATGATTTTATTTCAATATCTTTGACATTTAATTCATTTTTAATAATGTCAACTAAATCAAAATTTAGATTTATTTTTTGAGAACTATTAATAGTGGCTTTAGAAAGAGGTTGTCTAGTACTTAGATTACTAGTTTTTCTGATCATATTCCCCTGCTCACAAATTTCTCGAACATAAATCATATTGTCTAATAATTGTTGATCAATTGATTTGATTTCTGGATAAAGTTCTAAATGAACAGATTCAACGGCTTTTGAATCAAAAGGTAAAACTAAATTTTGCCAAAAATACTCAGTCATAAAAGGCATTAAAGGAGCGGCGGTTTTAGTAAATTGAACTAAAACTTGCCATAAAGTTTGAAGTGCTTCTTTATCTCCATTAACAAATCGATCTCGAGACTGGCGAATGTACCAACGAGATAAATCTTCAATGTAAGGAGTGATTAATTTAACGGCATTAGGAATAAGGTATTTGTCTAATTCTTGGCCAAATTCTTGGGTTAATTGATTAGTTCTGGTAATAATCCATTGATCTAGAATATTGGTAGAATTTTTGGCTTCTAAATTTGGAGTCCAATCGTGCATTTGACCATAAGTATTGAGATATTTAAAACAATTCCAAAGAGGTAAAAGAACAAATTTAACTTTGTCTTCAATTTCTTTTTCGTTAAGATTTATATTTTCACCAACCATAATGACACTTCCCATTAGGTAAAGACGCATAGCTTCTCCACCATATTTTTGAAGCACCATTTTTGGATCAGGATAATTTTTGAAAAGTTTACTCATTTTGCGGCCATCAGTCCCCATCATAGTACCAGTGACAACACAGTTTTTGAAAGATTCGGATTTAAATAAAGCATTGGATAGGACATGAAGAGTGTAAAACCAACCTCGAGTTTGGCCAATATATTCAACGATGTAATCAGCAGGAAATTCTTTTTCTAATTGATCTTTATTTTCAAAAGGATAATGACGCTCAGCATAAGGCATGGCGCCAGATTCAAACCAACAATCTAAAACTTCAGAAACTCGGTGAACTTCTTTTCCACATTTATCACAAGTGATAGTAACTTCGTCGATGTCTGGTTTGTGAAGATTAGTAACTTTTTGACCGGAACGAGCTTCTAAATCGGCAATAGAACTAGGAACATACTTCTCACCACAATCACATTCCCAAACAGGAATTGGAGAAGCCCAATATCGAGATCGAGATAAACACCAATCTGGAGCAGTTTCTATCCCCTGTCCAAAACGACCATTTTTAATATGGTCTGGAACCCAATTTATGTTTTGATTAGTATCTTTCATGCCACCTTTAATGGATTGAATATTAAGATACCAAGCAGTTTGAGATTTATAAATTAAAGGAGTGCTACAACGATAACAAAAAGGATAACTATGTTTAATTTTTTCTTCTTTGAAAATTAAATTTCTAGATTTTAAATCTTCAACAACTAATGGATCGGCTTTTTTAACAAAAAGACCAGCAAATGGAGTGACTTGGTCAACTATTTTACCTTCATCATCAACATGATCGATAACTGATAAATTATTGGCTTTACCAAGAGCAGAATCGTCTTCACCAAAACCTGGAGCAATATGAACAATTCCAGTTCCATCGGTCATAGAGACAAAATCAGCGTGATAGATTTTATAATCTGGAGTGGTTACTTCAAAAAAATTATAAAGAGGTTCGTAAGAAAGACCAATTAGTTCCTGACCTTTAAATTCTTTAACTATTTTATATTCTTGATTATCTAAAACAGATTCAACTCTATCTTTGGCTAAAATTATAGTTTCATTATTAACTAAAACTTCAACATAAGTTTCTTTCTTATTAATAGCTAGAGCTAAATTACCAGGAAGAGTCCATGGAGTGGTTGTCCAAGCTAAAATATAAGCATCGCGGTCAGTTAATTTAAATTTAATAGAAATGGCTGGATCTTCAACATCTTTATAAGAGTTATCCATGGCGATTTCAAAATTGGAAAGTGGAGTGCCACAATGAGGACAATATAAAGAAATTCGGCGACCTTTGTAGATTAAATCCTTTTTGTATAATTCAGAAAAAAGCCACATAACAGTTTCCATGTAATTCAAATCCATGGTTTTATAGGCATTTTTAAAATCTACCCAGCGACCAACATGGTCAATATACCATTCCCATTCTTGGGAAACGTTTTGAACATAAGAATAACATTCATCAATATATCGACGAACACCAATTTGTTCAATATCTTTTTTAGATTTTAAACCAAGTCTTTCTTCAACTTTATTTTCAGCAGGAAGACCATGACAATCCCAACCCCAAACTCGTTTAACTTTTTTACCTTTCATGGTTTGGTATCGAGGAATAATATCTTTGGCAATACTGGACAATAAATGACCATGATGAGGCATGCCAGTAATAAATGGAGGGCCATCGTAGAAAGTATAAGTGTTATCGTTTGGTCTTTGATCGACCGATTTTTCAAAAATTTTATTCTCTTTCCAAAACGTAATTATGTCTTCTTCAAGCGCAGAAAAACTAACAGTGTTGGGAATATTTTTAAATTTAGACATAGATGGGTATATTATATATCAATTTTAATAATAATCATTGTATTTAAAGCTAGCTGGTGATATTATCGGATAATTTAGTAATTAATTTTATTAAATTATAATTTTTTCTAAACACCTCTCGAAATCGCTTCGAGAATTATCATAAGAAAAAGTAGAAGAGAACCTTAACACGAAGGTAATAGTATGAGAATAAAACAAATTTTGGAATCTAAACTATTTTGTTTATTTTTTTCATGTTTTTGTCTTGCAGTTATGTCAATTTTGTTTTTTATAACAACATTTTAATCGAAGAAAGGTGGTAATGGAATGAAAATTATTTTCAAAGAGTTTAGTGGTTGGACAGTTCCTCAACTTTTCTTTTCTTTCCTTTTTATTTTCGCTGTTTCTGTAGGTGCGTTGTATTTAGCATCAGCATTAATTTCGTTATTTTCATAAGAAAGGAGATGTTTTTTATGAAAAAAAAATTACTAACAAACGAGCAAAAAAGAGAAAGAAAACATATAAAAATGGTTTTGATAATTGTACCATTTTTTCTAATTCTGATTTCTTTATACTATTTCCTGGTTTTACATGGTTCATTGTGACCCATTTAATGGGACAAAATAGACGGCGGGAGCTGTAGTTGGCGCGTTTGCGTTTACTATTACTTCTGACCGTCTTTTTTTTGCCAAAAATTTGACTTTAGGGAAGTCTTATAGTATTATAGGCCTAAGTTGATGGCGAAAGCTACTAACTTAATATAATTCTATTTAATGTCTTTGACATTGCGTCAGAGATTCAATATATAGAACTCGCACCTTAATTTTCCAATAGATAAATAATAAATAAATAAAATAAATAAAGAAAGAAAGAAAGAGGTATTTTTATGACAGATCATCAATATGCTATTTTGTGCAGTGTTATGGTTTTTTTAGTCATGGTTATCGTTGTTGTTTATTTTTTAAACAAGTTTTTTAAAAGCAATTTTTGGAAGTATATAAATACCCCCAAACAAAAAGCTTGGATACCAGATTTTCTTCTTAAAGGAGAGAAATTGCGGGTTGTTCGCACTCCGTATTCTTTTCCTGAAAAAAAGATCATTAATCTAAATTTTGATTATAAACATGAGATTATAACAACGAATAATGATGTTATTATCTATTGGAAAAAATCTGATTATTGTGAAGCCAAACGGCTTTACGAAGATCAGATTATGGCTAAAAGTTGATTTATACCGCAAGGTAAAACATCGGCGATTGGCTAAAAAAAGATTAGACCGATAGAGGTTATATTCGCGCAAGCGTTTGTAATTTTTATTGGTCTTTTTTTTGGAAAAAAATTATTTATTTTTTCTTAGGAAAGCAGGAATGTCGTACTCGTCGATAATGTCTACTCCAGCGGGAATTTCTTTATCGTTTAAAAAATCCTTTATTTGACTATTAGTGACAGCTTTTGTTTCCTCTGGTGAATTAAAATGAGATGTTTGAATAGAATTATTCAAAGTTATTTTTTCTGGTTCATGGTGAACAATTGGTTGAGTTTGGGTTTGTTTTTTAAAACTTTGGTACAGATGAGCTCGACTATTATCAAAACCAGTAGCAATAACAGAAATTTTAATTTTTCCTTTTAGAGTTGGATCAATAGTAGCTCCAAAAATAATATTAGCATCTGGTGAAGTACTTTCAGTAATGGTTCTGGCAGCTTCTTCAATTTCAGACATAGTTAAATCTGGTCCACCAGTGATGTTGATTAAAACTCCTCTAGCTCCTTCAATATTGACTTCAACTAATGGAGAATTAATAGCCTCTTCAACGGCTAATTGAGCTCGGTTATCACCTTCGGCTTCCCCTACTCCCATAAGAGCAGATCCGGCATTACTCATAACTGATTTTATGTCAGCAAAATCAAGATTAATTAATCCTGGATTGGTAATTAAATCAGCAATAGCTTTAGTACCTTTGTTTAAAACAGAATCAGCCATTTTAAAGGCTTCAATAAGAGTGGCTTTATTATTAACCACATCCATAACTTTTTGATTAGGAATAATGATGAGGGTATCAACATTTTCGCGAAGTTGAGCAATACCATCTTCAGCGTTGGTCATTCTTCTAGTACCTTCAAAGGCAAAAGGCTTAGTGACAACTCCAATAGTTAAAATACCTAATTCTTTTTTAGCAATTTGAGCAATAATTGGGGCAGCTCCGGTACAAGTGCCACCTCCCATACCACCAGTAATAAAAACCATGTCAGCATCCTGAAGTAATTCTTTAATTCTTTCTCTTGATTCTTCAGCGGCTTTTTGACCCATTTGTGGATTTCCACCAGCACCAAGACCTTTAGTTAATTTTTCCCCAATTTGAACTTTAATTGGAGAAAGAGAATTTAATAAGGCTTGAGAATCAGTATTAACAGCAATGAAATCGACACCTAAAATACTATCTTCGGAAATCATGGAATTGACAGCATTATTACCACCGCCACCGACACCGATGACTTTAATTTTCGCAAATTGACCAGTAAGAGTTTTAATTAATCCCATAAATTAGGGTAGAATTGGTTCTAGTAATCCTTTAATTTTATTAACAATACCACTAATTGATATTTTAGATTTTTTCATACCAGAAATACTACCTTTTTTACTAATATTGTCTTTATTGTACATTAATAATCCAATAGCGCTAGTATAAGCTGGAGTTAAAATATCATCGACAATGCCACCCATTTTTGGAGGTTCAGCAATTCTTAATGGTAGAGGAATTATTTTACTACAAATTTCTTTAGCATTAACAGTTAAGGCTCCACCACCAGTGAGAACAATTCCGGCGGGAATAGCTTGATGAAAACCACTAGATTCAATTTGAGAATAAATTAAACTGAAAATTTCTTCTAATCTTGGTTTAATAATGCCATTAATGGCAGTTTGAAGAGATATTTTTCGTTTTTCGTCATCAGTAATATCAAAATGAGAAATTTCAACTTCATCTTCAAATTTTTTACTTTCAGACATTTTAGCTAATTTTAATTTTATTTTTTCAGCATCTTCAATAGAAAATCTAAGTCCAATAGCTAAATCATTAGTGACATTGTTGGCACCAATAGGCAAAACAGAGGAAAAAATTGGTGAACCTTCAGAAAAGATAGTAATGTTAGTAACACTGCCACCAATATCAACTAAGGCGACTCCTAATTCTTTTTCAGTTTCAGTTAAAGCAGTAGTGGCGGTACTAAGACCGGCATAAGTTAAGGTTTCAATTCTGATTCCAATATCTTCAAAAGCTTTTTTAAGGTTTTTTAGAGCTGGAGAGGAAGCTAAAATTAAATGAGCTTCAATTTCTAATCTAATACCATTCATACCAATTGGATCAATAACCCCCTCTTGACCATCAACAGTGAATTTTCTTTGAATAATATGAATAATTTCTTTACCAGTTGGTAAGGCAATTGCCTTGGCGGCTTCAGTAACTCGAACAATGTCTTCAGCATTAATTTCTCCATTTTGATTACTAATGGCCACAACTCCATGAGAATTAATTGATTCAATATGAGGAGCAGAAATGGAAACATTAGCACTATTAATTTGAAAACCAGCCATTCTTTCGGCAGATTCAATACTTTTTGTAATAGTTTGAGAAGCTTGTTCAAGATTAATTATCTGACCTTTTCTGAAACCAAGGGATGGAATTGAAGAAACGGCAATAATATTAAAACGATTTTCGGTGTCAAAATATTGACCAATAATGGTAGTAACTTTTGAGGTACCGATGTCTATTCCACTAATTATTTTTGAATGTTGCATATGGGTTGTCGATACTAAGATCGATTAAATAAGGTTTTCTACCTTCAATTTTAGACTTTTTTAAAACTTCTTGTAAAGAAGCAATCTGCCAATAAGGGTCTTTTTTTGTAGACAAAAGAACTTTACTAGTGTTGTTATCTTCCATTATATAGAATTCTACTTGATTTTGATAATCCCTAAAAGTAATTTGACTGATATCTAGCTGAATTTGGTTAATAGCACTATCTAATTTGGTATAAAAATTATTTTTTTGAGAAACAGGGGTGATTTCTGGTCTGAATGAATAGTTTAGAGAAAAAATAGAATAACTAATTAAAACTAAAACTAAAATAGGTAATAAAATTTTAAATAATTTCATTAATTAGATTTAAAAGTTGATAATTAGTATTAATATTTTGTTGATTAGATTGATTATCTTTGATAATTAATTTCTTGATTATTGTTTTTATTTTTTTTGATGATAATTGATTTTGAAGTAATATTTCGGTTTTCTCTGGTAGAAGTGATTTAACCCATTTAGCATTTAAAAGTTGTTCATCTTGTTGACTAACTAAAAGTGGAATTAAAATTGATTTTTGATTTAGAGCCACAATTTCTTGACAAGTATTGGCTCCGGCTCGAGAAATTATTAAATTACTATTTTTTAATAAAAAGCCAAAATCATTAGTATTAATGTAATCGAAACAAAGATAATTATTTTGGATTTTTTCTAATTTTTTAAATTCAGAAAAGTCATTATTACCGGTTTGATGAATAAAAAAATATTCTGGCATTTCTTGACTAATTTTTTTAATAATTAAATTAATAGAATGAGAACCTTGGTTACCAGCGGTGATAAAAATAAATTTTTGAGTAATGGTTTTTATTTTTTTAGTAAAAGAAGTTTCTATTGGATGAAAAAGTTGGTAACGAAGTAAATTTCCAGTGACAACAACTTTATTTTTAGGGAGCTGATTTATTTGGTCTTTATGGTCAAAAGAAAGAGCAATTTTAGTAACAAAACGACTGTTAATTTTAGTCGTTAAGCTATTAGTTAAAGTTTGTTCATGAGTAATACTAGGAATTTTTTTAAAAAAAGAACTAATAATAACTGGAACGGAAACATAACCGCCAAAAGAAACTACAACGTCTGGTTTAATTTTATTAACTAATTTTATAGCGGCAAAAATTCCAGAAATACTTTGAGGAAGACCTTTTATGGTATTTGGAAACCAACGACGATCTAGTTTTCCACAATTGATGGGAAAGAAAGTAATATTTAATTTTGGAATAATTTGAGATTCAATTGAAGGAGTATCATCGACACTAGAATTTTTTTGACGGCCAATATAAAAAATTTGCCAGTTATATTGTTTATCTTCTTGTAACTGTCGAATTAGTTCCAGAGCGGGAGTTAAGTGGGTGCCGGTGATGATTATTCTTTTGGTTTTTATTTTCATTATCACTATCTGAGTATAGCAAGCTTTGATTATTTTTTTCAATATTTCTAACTAAACCCATAGCAGTTAAAAGAGTTAGTAATGACGAGCCTCCATAGGAAATAAAAGGTAAAGGAACTCCGGTTAAAGGAATCGCGGCGACAATGGCGGCAATATTAATTAAACTTTGATAAGCAATCCAACAAGCAACAGCAGAAACTAAAAGACTTTGAAAAGGGTCGACGAGAATTTTACTGAGTTTGAAAAGATAATTAATTAGAGAAACATAAATTAATAAAATAACAAAAAGTCCAATGAATCCCATTTCTTCGCCAATAACAGCCAAAATAGAATCAGTTGATATTTTGGGAAGAAATTTATATTTTTGATCAGAATTGGCAAAGCCTTTTCCAAACATACCTCCAGAAGCTAGGGCTAAAACAATTTGATTGCTGTGATAGGAAGATCCTTCTTGATTTTGCTCTGGGCTAATAAAAGTTTTAAAACGGGCGGAACGGTATGGAGAAAGAAAAATTAAAGGAATACTAATCACTAAGACAAATAAACTAATGAAAAAAAGTGGTACAACATCACCGCCAGAAAGATAATAAATAGAACAAACAATTATGGAAATTAATAAAGCCATACTAAGATTTGGTTCGATAATTATGAGAATAAAAGGAATGGCTAAGTAAACTACTAAGGTTTTAATATTTTTTTTCTCTTCTTTGGAAAAGAGATAAGAAAAATAAATAATTGAAGTAAGTTTTAAAATTTCTGAAGGTTGAATACTGGCGAAGCCAAGATTAAGCCAGCGTTTAGCTCCCAAGGCTTCATTTCCAAAACCCGGAATTAAAACTAAAATTAAACCAACAATAGAAGCTCCATAAAGAAGAAAAGAAAATTTTTTAATAAAATCTAGTTTTATTTTAGAACTGATAAAAAAACAAATGAATCCAAGAACTAACCAAATAGATTGTTTTTTAATGAAGAAATATTTATCACCAATAGTGGAATTTCCTTCGGTTAGAGAAGCAATAGAAATAAAAACAAAACCAATAATAATTAAACTAATTAAAAGGATTAGTAATGGCGATTTAGACTTTTTCATTGGGCAATTTATATAAATCTAATGAAGGGTTAGTTAAATTAGTATTTTCAAAAATAGGTTTTAAAAAGTTTAATTTTTTAATAGTTTGTTGATTTTTATTTTTAGCAGTTATTTCGGAACCGACAATATTTAAATTAAATCGATTTTGTTCTGATTTAATATCGATGGAATAATCTAATTTAATAAATTCAGCTAGATGAAAATAAAAAAGAGGAGTTATTTCTTGATCTAATTCCAATTTAGTATAAAAAGCAAAAGAAGCAGTTAATCGAGGATTACACTCTAATAAAAAAACTTGGTTATTTTTAATTAAAAAATCTAAACCGAAAAAACCTCGATAATTAATTTCTTCTAGGACTTTAGAAAAATCATTAGTAATTTGTTTAACTTGGTTAATTATTTCTGCAGGAGCAAAAGAAGGCCATTGACGACCAACTGTAGTGAAAGGGTTGGAAGTTAATTCTTTTAGTCCAGTGTATTGAAGAGCGGGTGGACTTTGAATTAGTCCAAATTGGGTTAAACAACAATTATTTAAGAGGGAATAAGAACTTTTAATTAAAGGAGAATATTTAACAATTACATCTGGAGAAATTTTGTTTGAGATTTCTTCCCATGATGAGGAAGAATAAGTACTATTACCAGCCCAACCAAAATGAGTTTGAACAACTAAACTTTGACCATACATCTTTTGATATTTAGAAAAGTTTTTTTGGTTAAATTTATCGACAGTTTGAGGAATGGTTGGTAAATTATATTTTTTGCAAAGTAGAGCAAATTTAATTTTATCTTCTAGAAAGCGGTTAATTTGGCCATCATTACTGGCTTTTAACCAATTATATTTTTGACATAAAAAATCAATTTTGGCGGATGGTTTAAAAGGAACAATAACCGGCGTTTTTGATTTTGAATTATCTTCTATATATTGAATTACTTTTGGATTTGATAATAAGGCACCACTATTTTTCAGTTTTATTGAAGGATAATCAGAAAGATAGATTTTTTTAAAATTTGTAAGTTCGGGAATTTCGATGTCTAAAAATTTATCGACCACTAAAAAAAAGAAAACAAAAGAACTCTGATTTAAAAGGGTGGCTAAGTTCATCTTTGGCATCCGGTAAGAATAATGACTGGATAATTACCAAAATCAATTTTCTGATTTTTGGCTTTGTAAAAAGCAGCTAAAGCAAGAGCTCCTTCCAAAGAAGTTTCAATTTTATTTAATTTCAATTTATTTGAAGCATCGATAATTTCTTGGTTTTGGATAGTAAAAGCATTACCTTGACTAGTTTTAATAGCTTTAATAATTTCATCTTTTAAAGGGACAGCTTTGACAGTAATGGCATCAGTGATATTTTCTGATTCTGGAATATACTTTGAATCGAAAAATTTAGAAATAGGACAATTGACAGCTGGTTGGGCGGCAAAAATTTTAATATTGGATGGTAGAGATTGGCTAATTCCTAGTAAAGTGGTGCCACTGCCGACAGGAACGAAGATACTAGTAACTTGAGGAAGTTGTTCTAATATTTCTCTACCAATTTGCTGATAGCCGTCTAAAGCAGTTAAATCAGTGGATTGTCGAAGTAAATAAGTATGATTAGTTTTAGAAAATTTAATGGCGTCACTGATGGCAGTTTTAGAAAAAATAATCTCTGGGAAATATTTTTTTATTATTTCTAATTTGTGTAAATTAACGTCTGGAGATAAAAAGACAGTTAATTTAATATTGGCTTTTTGACAAAAATAAGCGGCGGAAATAGCGGCATTGCCAGTACTGGAAATTACAGCTTGATTAAAACCTTGTTTTTTAAGATTTTCTATCTGAAAAACAATGGCTCGATCTTTGGCTGAGCCGGTTAAATTTAAATCTTCTCGTTTAAGATATAAATTGTCTATTTTAACTAATGGCGTTTTTGACATATAATATCTAAATTATACTAGTTAATTAAAATTAATTGAATTATGAATGAAAAAGTTATTTGTCCTGATTGTAAAAGCGAAATTAAATTAAGTGAGAATTTAATGGTGGGTGATATTTTGGAATGTGGTGAATGTGGAACTGAAGTCGAAGTTACTTCCCTAAATCCTCTTAAATACCGTGAATTAATCGAAGAGAAATAAATAATGAATAATTTATTTGAAATAGTAAATTATATTGTTACTAAAAGTACTGAGTTAAAAAATCAATTTACTGATGAAGTGAATACACCGGTAGAATTTGCTTGTATTTTTTGCCAAAACCAAAATGAATATAATTTGTTTACTGATTCTATTGAAAGATTGGGTAAAATAGTACAAACTTCTCCTAGAGGATATACATATTTGTTGAAAAATCCAATAAAAACTATATCTGGATTATTATGGTTAGTAAAAATTCGTAAACCAGATATTTTACGTAAAGAGAGAGGAGATGCTGATTTTAATTCAGATTATTTAAATTTAAAGAAAAAATATCAAAATAAAGATGGTTTTGAATTAGTTAAAAGAGATAATTTTGAAATGATAAGACTTTCTAACTTAAAATTTGATGTAATGGTTTGTTTCTCGAATTCACCTATGAGTAAAGAATTGGGAATAAAACTAGAGTAAGCTACTAAGTCGAAAAATTCCTTGGTTTTCGAAAGTTTTATCTTTGATATTGTATTGACCAAATTTAACTCCTCGGCCTTCACGTGAACTGTCAATATAATTTATAATATTCCCTTCTTTGTCGGTGATAAATAAAAGGTGGTGACCATTTTTTTGACGAATTAAATCCCCTGTTTGAACATCTTTTAATTTTATTTCTTTAGCTAATGGAGCGGAAGTTAACATATCTGCGGAAGTGCGACGAATATTAAATTCAACTTTTTTACCAATTAATTGACCGTAAACAATAAGTAATTGGCAAGCAAGTCCGGAACAATCTATACCAATATGGTTTTTCTTTTGAAAATTATAAAATCCTTGATTACTTAATTGAGTTAAATCAATATTTTGTTTTTGAGCGAGTCTAATGGTTTCTGAAGCAATTTGTCGACAATTACCTTTACCTCCTAAAAATCCTTCCTTAATTATCTTGCCATTTTCAAGTTTATTTTTCCAATAAGGAATACCAAGATAATGACCGATTTCCTCTTGGAGTTCTGTTAATTTAATCCTAACCATAGACCAAATATGGCTAAAATAATACCAGCTAGCCAAGCTCTGGCAACAATTTTTGGTTCTTCCCAGCCGTGCTGTTGAAGAGTTAAATGAATTGGAGCCGCAGGGAATATTTTTCTTTTTAAGTATTTTTTACTAAGTATTTGAATAGCACTAGTTAAACCTTCAATAATAAATGGTGAACCAACGATAATTAAAGGAACTATTTTTCCAAGTAAAAGGGCAATGACGGCAAAAGTAGCACCAAAAGAAAGTGAACCAACATCACCAAGCCAGATTCTGGCAGGATAGACATTAAAATACAAAAATGCTATTAAAGCCCCTAACCAGAGAGCTAGAAAGGTCGAAATAACCGTATCCATTGAAGTACTGGCCAATATCCAAAAGGCAAACAAGGCAATCATTAGAAGACCGCAAGATAAGCCATCTAGGCCATCTGTAATATTAAAAAAGTTAGCAAATCCGGCAATAATAACAGTGGAAATCGGAATAAAGAATAAACCTAAAGTAACAGCTCCTAAAAATGGAATATAAATAAAATTAATACCCAATTGAAAATAAATCATTAAAGAAATGGCTAGAGAAATTAATAGTTGAAGAATGAGTTTATGACCCATTCTTAACCCAAAGAAACCAGTTTTTTTGAAGCCAAAAAATTTATAAACATCATCATATAAACCAAGAAGACCAAAACTAATAAAGGTAAAAAATAAAATTCTAATTTCTAGATCAATTCTGTAGTTTGAAGAAATGAAAATTTTTGAAGCTCTAAATAAAGGAATTAAAAATAAGAATAAAACACAGACAGAAACAATAATTAATAGTCCCCCACCGACTGGAGTTCCAGATTTTAGATTGTGAAATTTATCAAAAATAGGAGTTCTTTTATTTTGAAAATCAATAGTTTTTTGTTTTTGACGTTGGAATTTTAGTTTGTAAAGAAGATTAATGAAAGGAACAACTAAAATACTGGTGAGTAGAAAAGAAAAAAGAAGTAGACCTAAGTATAAATGAATCATAAGTTAAGTTTTTATATACTCTATATTAGCACCTAAAGCACATAGACGGTCAGCTAATTTTTCATAACCACGTTCAATATATTCGACTCCGTCTATAGTTGATTTACCTTCGGCAGTTAAAGCGGCGAGAGTAGTTGAAGCTCCAGCTCGGAGATCATTAATTATAAAATTAGATGGTTTAAGTTTATTTGGTCCGTAAATTTTGACACCGTGGAAATATTCTGGTTTATCGCTGGATTGATTGAATTGATAATATTCGTCAGGATTTTCAACAACTGGGTTAAAAAAGTTAACTTTTACACCCATTTTTTTAAGATTTTCAATATGTTGAAAACGGGAAGGAAAAACTGTTTCAATAACTGAACTACAACCGACAGTTTGAGTTAAAAGAATACTAAAAACAGCTTGCCAATCGGTCATAAAACCTGGTTCTGGGGAGGTTTGAATATTAATAGCAGTTAGTGGTTTTACCCATTTAATATTAATTTCATCATCACAAGATTGAACATCAGCCCCCATGGTTTTAATGGTTTCCAAAAAAGATTTAACAACTTGTGGTTTAACTCGAAGAATATTAATTCTACCTTTAGTGGCTAAAGCGGCACAGGCAAAAGTAATAATTTCATTTCGGTCACAAATAACAGTATGTTCGGTTTTATGTAAATTAGAAACTCCTTCAATTATGATTTGTTTTTGGTCATCTTTATTTCTGATAATTTTGGCACCCATATTGTTTAACATTAAAATAAGATCATCAATTTCTGGTTCGAGAGCAGCATTATCAATAATGGTTTGACCTTCGGCTAAAACAGCAGTCATAATAATAACTTCAGTAATAGTGTGAGATGGTTTTACAAAAGAATATTTAGTCCCAATAATTTTTTCACTAGTAAAAATAACTTGATTAGCTTTTTCTTCAACTTCAATATTCATTTGTCGAAAACAATCAAAAAGTCTATCTAATGGACGATTGCCAAGTTTATCCCCTCCTGGAATTGGAATAATAGCTTTTCCGGTTCGATTTAATAATGGAGCCACAAACATAAATGAAGTTCTAGATTTTTCACCGGTACCTTGAGGAACAGTGGAACTAGTTATATTAGCAGTAGTTATTTCGTAGGAATGGTCCCCTGTTTGAACAATTTGAGAACCTAAACTTTTGGCAATGCTTAAAGTAATTTTTACATCGGAAATTTGAGGAACATTAAAAAGTTTAACGGTTTCTTTAGTAAGTAAGCTAGCAATAATTTCTTTAAAACTAGCATTTTTGGCTCCACGAATGGAAACTTCACCCTGAAGTGGTTTACCACCTGTAATAATATATCTAGACATATTTATTTAAAGTTTTTAACTATATTTTTAATTATACGATTACCTGATTTGCCACCAGAACTCATATTAATTAAGATATCTTTTGATTTTAAATTTTGTTGATAATAATTAATAATATCTTTTTCTATAGGTAAATAGTGCAACTTGTTTCCGATTTGGTTTTGAAAATCTTTGGCAGTGGTGCGTTGATCTTTATTAATTTCTTTTTTGTAACCAATTTGACTGACCACAACTTCAGAAGCTAAATTAAAAGCAGAAGAAAAATTTTTCAAACTATCTTTATATTGAATAAAAGAAGCATGAGGTTGATATAGAACTTTAATATCATGCTCCGGAAAATGAAGTTTAATGGCTTCTAAGGCTGATTTAACTCGATCGTTTGATTGAGCAAAATCATCAAAAAATAAAATACCCTTGTAATTTCCAATTAATTCTAAACGTCTTTTAATACCACTGAAGGAAAAAATGGCATTTTGAATAAAATGACTTTTAATTTCTAAATAATCACTAATAGCCACCGCGGCCAAGATATTTTCGAAATTAAAATTACCAATAAGTTTGGTATCAATTTTGATTAAACCAGTCGGAGTATGAATTAAAAGAGTGGTTAAATTATTTTTTATTTGGGTTTTTTCGATGAAATAATTAGCGTCTGAAGAGTTGTAGGTTATAACTTTAGAATTAGCATAAAGAGCTAGTTTTTTAGCAATTTCGTTTTGATTATTGATTAAAATGACGCCATCTTTAGGAACTCTGAGAATTAATTCTTTAAAAGCATTAAAATTATCAAGTTCAGTAGAGTAACAATCTTTATGTTCCCAATCAGCACTGGTTAAAACTAGATATTTGACTGGATAATATAAAAATTTGGCCATGGCATCTAGACCATGAATTGATTCATCAGCTTCAGTAATTGACCAATCTGATGGTGAAAAATGAATTGAATCAAATTTGTTTTTAGGATTGCCACCAATCATATAGTTTGGATTTTTTTTGGCTTTTAAAAAAATCCAACTGATAAGACTAGTAATCGTGGTTTTACCAAAACTGCCAGCAACTAAAATTGAATTTTCTTTAACTAAATTTTGAGCGATATATTCAGTGGCAGAAATAAAAGGAATTTCTAGTTTTTTTATTTGTTCAAATTCTTCTTTGGTTTTTTCAAAAGAATTATACGAAGAACCAATAATGGCTAAATCGATACTTTTATCGATATTGATGGAATTAATCTTAATTTGAGCTTTTTTTAAAGTAGTACTAATAGGTGGATAAATTTTTTCTTGATCTGATCCAGTAATAGTGTGACCTTGTTTTTTAAGACTGACAGCTAAATGAGCTGTCATAGTCCCAGCAATACCGATAATATGAATATGCATAGTTAATTATAAAGTTGTCCAATTATTATCTTCAAAATATTCAAAACCTGGCATATTTCTTTTATAGAAACCATTGAATTGAGAGAAACGGCCAAGATAACAATATTTTAAACCTAATTCTTGACTATCGATAATTACTTGGAGAACTAATCTAATTGGTAAGTTTCCGTGACTATATTCTGGATCATAAAAAACATAGGCAATATGACTTATGTTTTTGGTAAACAAACAAAGACTATAAGCAATAACTTGGTCATTTTCGTTTTTCCAGACATAAATAAAATTAAAAAGATGGTTAGTAAAAATATTTTTAACTGAACTTATGGGAAAATCCCAGTCAAGTTGTTTAACCCAGTTAAAAATTTGTTTTTGGACTTCTAAATTATAATTAAAATCTTTTGAAGATATTTTTTCAAAACTAAAATTTTCGGTTTTTTTTAAAATTCGGCGGTTTTCGGAACTAAGTTTAAAATTAGTTAGATTTGATCGACAACTACTATCAAAATAAAAAAGATCAGGACTGTTTCTTTGAGGTAAAAGTCCAAGTAGATAATTTGTTTCTAAATCGTTTTTATTAGTAATATTGTATTGAGGCATATTTAAAGTTTTCTAAATCTGAAAGCAGATCTAAAGGCTTCTGCTTCAGACCAAGGGTATTCAGTCTTACCATTAAGTATAGTGGTTTCATGGCCCTTACCGCAAGCGATAACAGTATCGTTGGTCTGAGCTATTTTAATAGCTAAATTAAAAGCATCTTGACGATTAGGGACATTAAAATAAATAAACTTTTTTTTGGATAATTCTAAGATTTTTTGAATTTGACTATTATTTTCAACAGATTTCATTTCAAAAAACTCAGATTTTTTAGGATCAATACCGCCAATAATTTGTTTGTTGATATCTTCTATTCTTTCAGTTCGAGTATCATCAGAAGTAATAATGGCAATATTGGCGAATTTAGAGACAACTTCTCCCATTAAAGGTCTTTTACTTTGATCACGACCACCAGTAGCTCCAAAAATAACAATTAAATTACCAGGAGTATTTTTTTTAAGTGAAGAAAGAGTATTTTCTAAAGCAGCTGGGGTATGAGCGAAATCAATAATAGTTCTAAATTTAAAACTATTAGGAACTTCTTCTCGTCGACCACTGGTTTCAGGATATTTTTTGACAGTTTCAATTAATATTTGTGGATCAATTTTAAGACTATCGATAATAGCTAGAGCAGTTAAAATATTGTAAGTTTGGTAGTAATAACTACTGTCAGTAACAATAGATAAATCATTAACTTTAAAACTAAGAGAGGTTGGTGAAAGTTTTATTTGGGTGGCTTGAAAATCTGATTTTGTTTTTATACTGTAGCTTTTAACTGGTTTATTAACTTGTTTTTTGATTTGATCAAAAGATTGGTCGTCTTTGTTGAGAATTATTTTATTGGAATATTTAAAGAGTTTAGCTTTAACATTAATATAATTTTCCATGTTCTTAAAATAATCTAAGTGTTCATGGGAAGTATTGGTGATTGCTGCCACTTCAAAATGACAACCTAGAAAACGATATTGATCTAGAGCATGAGCTGTAACCTCTAAAACTACATGAGTAACTCCATCTTCGACCATTTTTTTAAGTAGTCTTTGAATTAAAATTGGATCTGGAGAAGTCATGTGAAGTTTAGTAGGATATTCATTAGTACCAATTTTGGCACCAGTAGTAGAAATTAAACCAGCTTTAATACCAGCATTAGTTAAGATATGGTGAACAAGATGACAAGTAGTAGTTTTGCCATCAGTTCCAGTAATCCCAATAAGAATTAATTTCTTAGAAGGAAATTTAAAATAGGAACTGATTAAAAAGTTTTTAGGATGATGCCAGAAAGCGTTTTTAATTTTTTGTTTAAAAGACTTGACAGTTTTTTTTGACATTTGGATATTGGTATTATAGCAAATAGTTTAGTTTTAAGGCTAATTCATACCAGATAGGAGCAGCAGTGCTTGAACCCCAAGGAGATGATTTTGGATTATTAATAGTGACAATCATTGTAAATTTGGGGTTATAACAGGGAGAAAATCCAATATATGAAGCAATAGTAGCTGAGTCAGTATAACCACCTTTGACGGCAATTTGAGCAGTACCGCTTTTAGCACAAACCTCAATACTTTTATCTTTCATAGGAGCGACAACTCCATTTTCAACTGAATATTTTAGAATAGTTTTTACTTTATCAGTTGTATCAGTAGAAAAAACCCGATAACTTTCTGGTTTTTTATTATTAATAGTTTGATTATTTTGAGTGAAATAATTGGCGACTCTAGGTTTAACTAAAACACCATCATTGGCAATAGTGTTGAAAGCTTGAAGCATACTAATTTGAGTGACTTGAATTCCTTGACCAAAAGAAGCGGTGGCTAAATCAATTTCTGGCCAATTTTCTTTCATCGTAGCCTTAGCTTCACCTTGAAGATCAATACCGGTTTTTTGATTAAGACCAAGTTTTTTGTAATATTCTAAAAAGTTATTAAGACCAATTCTTTCAATAACAAAGCTCATCCCAATATTGTCAGAATTTTTAATTATGTCTTGAAGTGATGAATCTGGGTGGAGCTCGTCATTCCAATTAGTAATAGCATATTGTCCGATTTGATGAGGTTGATTACAGCGAGTACAGATAAAATCTGTATCAATACTTTTTTTATCTAAACCAATAGACACAATAATTGGTTTAAAAATCGAACCTGGTTCAAAAAGATCACTAATAGCTGGGTTTTTAATGGCACTAACTGAAGCTGAGGAACTAGCAGTGATATTGGCCATAGCCAAAATAGCTCCAGTTTTAGGTTCGATAATAGTAATAGAACCAGAATCGGCATTATATTTATCAATACCTTCTTGAAGTAATTTTTCAACATAAAATTGAGCACTACGATTGATACTGGTGTAAATATTACGACCATTAATAGCGTCGGAACTCCAACTTTTTTTAGTTAGAATAGTTTTTCCAGTAGCGTCTTGTGGAGCCCAGATAAATCCAGTTTTTCCAGTTAATTGTTTTTGATAATAGGCTTCAAGTCCACCATAGCCAATAATAGTTCCTTGACTGTTTTTGGCGACAATTCCAGTTAATTCTTTGGCCATATCCCCTTCTGGATAAAATCTTTTATCTATTTTTTGAAATTCAAGTCCGGCGATTTTAAGTTGATCTTTTTGTTGACTAGTAAAAAGAGTAGGGAAAGTTATCCATTTTTGGGAAGAATTATTTTTAAAATTATCAATATTTTTTTGATTGGCAGTAATAAAATCAGGATAAACGGTGTTTATTTGATTAATAACATTATTAAGATCGTCTTTAAGATTTGGTTTATAAATGGAAATTTGATAAGAAATTTGGTTTAAAACTAAAGGAAAATTGTCAGAAGAATAAATTTGTCCCCTTTCTGGAGATATTTTTTCGAGTTTATACGTTTGAGATTTAGCTTTTTCTCTAAGTTCTGGGCCTTTAATTATTTGCCAATAAAAAAGACGACCAGTAAGGGCAATAAAGGTAAAAAAAATGGCCAAAGACAATAATTTAACTCTTTGTTTGGTTAGTGACATTTAACTAAAATTTATTTTTAATAAGGGAATAATCGGTTAAGTTTAAGTTTTTGGAAAGATAATTTATAGAATCAAAAGTGGCCAATTGTTGTTCAAAATCTTGATTGACAATTTTTAATTGTTGATATTCGATTTGATGTTCATAACTAAGATTATTTTGATTAATAATTTCACTAGAGTAATAAAAAGAAAATAAAAACTGAACAAAGACAATAAAAATTGTGGCAAAAATAGAAATTCTACTTAACATTAATTTATTCTATATTATTTTGTACGATCTGAGTGTAGCTGAGCGAGATAATGGGTTGGTTTTAGTTTCAGTAAATGAGGCTTTGGTGGCTTTTTTATTTTCGATAACAAGTTTTTGAGTACTATGGTCTCGAATAAATTGTTTAACAATTCTATCCTCACCTGAATGGAAAGTTATAATGGCGACAATGCCGTCTTTTTTAACCACATTAAGGCTTTGAAAAAGAATTTTTTTGAGATTAGTTGATTCGTCATTAACATAAATTCTTAAAGCTAAAAATATTTTAGTACTAGGATCTATCTTTGATCGAAGGTGGTGATCATTGTAATATTCTCGGATAA
>Ga0209540_10000754_pt1 | contig 27272 bp, 30 predicted proteins | sample BarGraIncu01121A_FD_184501 | JGI IMG/M metagenome (GOLD analysis project Ga0209540, IMG submission 184501) | Arctic peat soil microbial communities from Barrow, Alaska - Barrow Graham LP Incubations 011-21A (SPAdes) (version 2) | ecosystem: Environmental > Terrestrial > Soil > Wetlands > Peat... | reverse complement strand
ATCCACGCTTCCAGCGTCTTTTGCTGCTCGGCGCTCATCGGTAAAGGCTTGGTCGGTTGCCACATGCCAACACCATACCACAACTAATCGTATTGTATAGTATTTACTGTAACACTACACTAGCCCGAGAACCCGTTCAGGTGCGTCCAAACATCGCCCGCGGACTGCGGCTGTGGCGAAGCCCAAGCCGCAGCGGGTGCGCCGGGAGAATCGCTCGGGAGTCATCCAGCGCGTTGTAAGAATCCATGTTGTTGCGGCCAAAACCGACCGCCCTCCGAAAATGGGTGGCAGTGTCCGGATGTGCCATCTTCTGACTGGATGACAGGGATTTTTATCGCTTTTAGCACGTTTTTACCCGTAATGCGGGGCTGGAACATTACGTTGGCTCAAGAAGATTGCGATGATGACTATGAAACGACGTGCATTTCTTAAAAATTCTCTGGCGGCTTCGACTTTTCTGGGATTGAGTTGCGCTGCTCCCTCACCCGCGCAGCGTCAATGAAAGGGTGGCGCGTCAAAAAGCAATTTCTTATCAGTCAGTTTCATGTCGCCAACTCCTCAACGACGTTCGTTGGCTGGTTTGATTGTGGCACTGGTGAACCAAACGAGCGCGCGGCGTTTAATGCGCGGGCATGAGCACGGGCTCCGGTGCAGTGGTTACCACGAGCGCGCTGAGTCTTTCCATTAGTTGCGACATGAAGTTGCATACGGTACTGCTTGGCTGGAGGAGGCTCCTGACCAAGCCCTGCGTATCGCCGCAGGTAGCCGCCCGCCAGGTGATACACCGGCTGCTGCGGCGCCGCGAATCACTCCTGATGGAGGTCGAGGTATTAGTTCAAGCGGACGCAAATTCCATGAGCGCCGCGAAGGCGGAGAAGCCGGCACCGAACGCGAGGAGCATCCCTTTTTGGCCGGGTTGTGGCCGGCCGCTGTCCAGGATCTCCCGCAAGACAAACAGAACGGAGGGTGACGACATGTTGCCGTAGTTCTCGAAGACGTGGTAGGAAAAGCGCAGGGCCTCGCCAGCAAGCTCCAGTTCCTTGGCGACTTGGGCCAGCACCACCGTGCCGCCCGGATGGACCGCCCACCAGGCAATGTCATTCCGGGAGAGGCCGTGCCGGGCCAGAAGCCGGGACGCCACTTCCGTCACGTTGCGCGCGCCGATAACCGGCACCCGCTTGCTCAGGTGGTTCCGCAGTCGGCCGCCTTCCGTCCGGTAACGCAGATCCTCGCGGTACCGGGGAAAAAGACCCGTTGCAAAGTCCACCATGCGCGCCAGACCGCCCGGGCGGTTGTCCGGCACCAGATCGAGCACGGCGGCGGCGGCACCGTCACCGAAAATGGAATTGCTCACCACCAGTTCCGGCTCATGACTGGGGAAAATGGTGGCGGTGCAGATTTCCACGGCAACGCTGAGGACCGGACCTTCCCCCCTTCGGGCCAGCATGCCGGCAGCGGCTTCGAGATTCGGAATCGCCGCGCCGCACCCCATCCCCATCAAGTCCAGGAAGCGAATCGACGTCTTGAGCCCCAGGTCTTCCGCGATATACGAGGAGAGCCCCGGGCAGAGGTAGCCGGTGCAGGTGTTGACGATCAGACCGGCTATTTCAGCGGGTTCCACGCCAGCCTCCGCCAGCGCGCGGCGTGCGGCGGCGACGGCGGTGGTACGACCGAACTTGAGAAAGCGCGCCAGCAGCCGGTCGGGGTCGGTTTCGAGGGCATCCGTCGTGGCATCCATCCCCAGATACCGGCCTTTGATTTTGCCGTCCAGGAGAATGCGGCGATACAGATCCTGTTCGGCCGGTTTCAGGGTGAAATGCGTGGTGAAGAATTCGTAGGCCTCTTCCTGCGTTGCATACAGTGGAGGGGTGGCGGTGCCCAGACCTCTGAGGACGACCTTCACGAGTTCTCTCCTGGTTTGAACCGGATGATGGCGGCGATCCGAAACCAGCGGGCCGGCTCCACGGAAACCGTGACGCTGTCGAGTTGCCGCAACAAGGTGCTCAGTTCACTGATTTTGAAGCCGCGCCGGATGGAGAGCAGGGCGTCATGCCGGACTCCTGCCGGCGTACCGGTATCGGCCAGGAGCAGTCTTGCCGCCAGAGACGCCAGTCGCGAGCGCCGGAGATCGTTGATCAACACGCTGTTGAGCACGAAACCGCGGAGCCTCTGCAGCAGCGTGAGGATCTGTGCATTGCTGAAATGATGGAAGCACATGGAGGCCACGGCAAGATCATACGGTTCGGCTGGTTGGTGGGTCAAGACGTCCTCCTGAAGCAGTTGCACCGCCGGGTCACCCGCGCGGGCAAGTTGTCGGCGCGCAATGTCAACCGCGTGGCCGGCCATTTCCAGGCAGGTGAAGTGCAGGGGGATGCCGTGCGCGCGCGCCCACCGGCTCACCGCCAGCGGGATGTCGCAGCTCCCCGAACCGATGTCGAGGATGCGCAGGGGGGCACCGGCATGGCGCCCCGCAGTTTCGGCGGCCAGAAAACGCCGGACTGTCCGGATGCCGCCGAAATAACAATTGACCGTCTCCATGAACCGGTAGCTGGCGGCGGCCAGCGTCGGATCACAGTCTGGCCGGTCCAGAAACTCCGTTGCCGTTGCGCGCGAGTCAAACACCCCAGAGCCTTCCCGTTGCCATGGTATCGTCCATTTCCGCGTATTTTCTCAACACCTCGGTGCGATACTCGGGCGAGATGGAAACGGCCTGTGTGGCAATCCGCTCGCAATAGCCGCAAGCGTGGCAGTCCATGGAGGCGCAGTCACGGTCGCGAAAACCGTCCAGGAAATTCTCCGGGATCTGCCGCGCCTCCAGCCGGATCGGACACTCCGGCAGCGGCGAGAGCCAGCCTTGCAGGCGCGCCAGGTCATGCAACGGTTTCAGTCGTCGCGGACTCGCCTGCCGCGGCTTCCAGAAGTGACGCAGACTCCAGAGCGATTCCTTGCGGACCGGTTGCTTGAAGCCGTATGACAGCAGCAGTTCGGCCAGATTGCCATCGAACCGCCGCTCGCTGTAGGCTTTGACGCGCCGCAGCAGTTCCGCCGACGGAATTCCCCGTTCCAGAAGTTTGAAGGACGTGTATCCCATCGCTTCATAGGCGGCGAGGTCCTCCGGCCGGATCCAGGCCGACTTGATGAACTGCGACGGATCCGTCAAGCGCAACCGCGAACAGCGCATGAAGCAGTAGTCAATGAAGAGCGTGTCGGTGTCGTCAGAGGCATGGGCAAAACCGTTCTGATGATAGGTTTGCATCGGACAGTTCATGAGGCAGACGTGGTTCGCGATCAGTTCCAGATCGCAACGGACCGTCTGGCGGATAGCCGCCAGACGGCGGAAATTCCGGTTGATCGAGAAGCTCTCCAGAACGATGGCATCCGCCCCGAGCTCTTCCCAGAAGCGGGCGCGTCGGGGCGTGTCCACCTGGGCATAAATCCCGACTCTAACTTTGAACTCGGGGAAACGGCGTTTGACCAGTTCCAGCAGAAAAGGGGTGGATACGGTGACCCGGCGCACGCCCATTTCACCCAGCTTGGCCAGCAGGGCTGTCACCCGTTTCTGCCAGGGGCGTGTCCATTCGCGGTTGCCGAAACAGGCGCCGTTCAGGAGATAATTGAAGGCAATACCATGACGGTCGAGCAGGCGGATGTAACGCCGCAGATCCGCTTCCGAGAGCGGTGTCGCCAGGTAGCGGGGACGGCCACCACTGACACCGTCGGTGGGGAACTTGCCGTAAACTTCATCGACCGGGTACGCGGCGAGCGCCGGAACCAGTTCCGGATCGTAGTTCGCCGCCAGTGAGAACTTGGCCGGTCGGGGTGTGGCACGCACGGCGGCCGGATCGGAGCCGGTTGTTTTCATAAAAACTTACCGAACCATCGGGGAATTCAAAGGCTGGCCAATCAGCCTGACGCCGCTTCCTTCATGATTTTAACAATCGTGTCCTCCACTTCCTGCGCCACCCCTTCCAGTTGCGGCGTGTTGAACATCGCCAGCAGAGTGGTTGGCTTCAATGTAGCCAGAACGGTTTTACCGCCCTCCTCGTAAATGGAGATCCGGCAGGGCAGTGCGGTGGAGACGCTCATGTTTTGGTCGAGCACCTTCTTCGCTTGTTGAGGTTGGCACACCTCGAAGATCAGGCATTCGCGGGCGAACTCCACGCCTTTCTTCGTCATGGTCTCTTTGAGGTTGTGAACCTGCATGACGCCAAAGTGATTGGCCTGAACGGCAGCCTGCAAGGCAGCCGCAGCTTCACTCACGGTTTTCTCAGTGGGTAATTTAATCAGCATAGGTTTGCTTTCTTGGTTAAGGGTTCACTTCACAGGCGGGTCGTGAACGTAGGATTATTTCTTGGACAGCTTGTTAATCACGACGACCAGCAGGACCACCACCGCTATGCCGATCACCGTCCAAATCCACATCCCTCCGCCCATCCATCCGTCTGTGTGGTTCATCATGTTCTATTGCGTTCTTTTTGTTCGCTGTTGGCGTCCGGCTGACAGCGTGTTTGAAAAATCAGTTGCACCGCGATCTACACGGGTGCCAACACTCAAATTGCGCCGGCGGGGGCGGCTTCGCTATGGGGTATAACCCTACTGTGGATTATGGGGGACACCGTCCGCCGAAAGAATGGCCAGCGGGAGGCGTTCATTTCCTTGATGCGTTGCCGGGGCATGCACTGAGGTCCGCGCTAATCTGGTTGAGTCCTGATCGAGTTCGTCGCCGATTATTTTGTTTTCGACAGCAACATCACGAACACTTCGTGGTAGAGGTTCTCCATATCCTCACTCACGCCTGCCAGCGCACGGGCACGTTCGGGTTGAGTCTCGTTTTCGCCGGTGACTTTCGCCAGGTGCCAGGCATAACTCAGCGCCTCGGTCTGGGTCAAAAGCAAGGTCAGCTCAAATTCGTCGCCGGTCTGACTCAATAATTCCTTCTGTTTGGTGGACGCAATCGCATCGCGTGTGGCTGCCTCTCCGGGTGGAAGCCGGATGTCGTCCAGCCTGATCGAAGGATCGTGCCTGGCAAATGCCTCCAGCAGTTTCGCTCCGGCTGCGGAATTAGCGGCAATTTTCTTGATCAGGTTCTTAACATCGGAATGTTCCCGCTTGATGAAGCGCAGGATGCTGACGTCCTTTTGTTCGTCCAGGAGTTGATGGAGCAAACTATAGCAATTGTTTCGCGTCGATTGCGCAGCGCCGCCTCCGCCCGGCGACCTGGCCTTTGGCGATTGACAGCCCGTCAGAACGCAAGCGGCCGATAACATCACAGTGAGCAATGGGGGGATGATCTTCATAGTATTTTCAGCGTGGCATCCGCGTCCTGCTCATGCAAAAATGATCGTCTCAAACGGATCATTGGAATTGAAATTTGGAACTAGTCCTGGCGACCGAAGGTGGCATCCAGTGACTTCAGGTTGCGGGCGTTTTGGAGCGTCTTCGGGTCCAACCGTGGACGTCGCAAAATCCAGCGAGGGGCGACCGCCCGTTCTTCCTCCGGACGGTTCATGATCAAAGCGGCGCAAAGTATTTGCTTTTTAAGCCACCAGACGCTGAGCTGCTTTTGATTCATATTGCCGCGATAAACGACCTGGTCGTGGCCATTCGCATCGCCCCAAAATTCATAAGAGAGGTCAAAAACATCCGAGAAGAAATAAGGAACGTGGATAAACGGCTGAAATTGTCCCATCATGTTGCGCATCGCCACCCGCCCCTGCTCCACAGCGTTGTCCCAGTGCTCCACCCGCATGCGGCGATGGAAAATTTGATCGGGGTAGTTGGCGATATCACCAGCAGCCCATACGCCCGGCACACTGGTCTCGAGGAATTTATTCACCTTGATGCCGTCGCTTGTATCCAGCGCTGTCCGGTGAAACAGTTCCACGGCCGGGGTCACTCCAATTCCCGCCACGACAAAGTCTGTGGGCACTTGCTTTCCCGATTCCAACACCACCTGGCACTCATGATTCTTATGCGTCAAGGCAACCACCTTGTCGCTTTTCATAAAGGTGATGCCATGCCCGGCAAACTGACGCTCAAAAAAAGTTGAAACTGGAGATGTGAACAGCCGTTTCCAAACACGATCGTCGGGAAAGACCATGGTCGTGCGCACTCCGTGGCTTACCAAAACGGAGGCAACCTCCATTCCAATAAAGCCTGCTCCGATCACCACGGCCCGCCTTCCTCGTTTGATCTGCGCCTGGATGGCCTGCGAATCCTTCATCTGCCGCAGATAAAAGACCTCGGACCGGCTGGCTCCCGGCACTTTTAACCGTCGAACCGACGAACCCGTGACAATGAGCAATTGATCAAAGCCAATGACTTTGCCTGAAGTGCTCCGGAAACGGCGGCGGCGAAAGTCCACTTTCCCCACCGGGAAGTTGCGGTAAACAGCGATGCCATGTTTGCGGTAAAAAGCGGCGTCAGAAATCTGAATGTCGCTGGCTTCTTCCTTGCCGGCTAGAAAACCCTTCGACAAAGGCGGACGCTCATAGGGAAGCACATTTTCTGCCGTTACGATTGCCAGTCCCCCTTTTTTGCCGCTCTGAGCGACGAACTCCTTTGCCGCGTATCCAGCAACCACGCCCCCGCCCAGGATGACGATCGGAAAGGATTTCATGGCTTTGGAGCGAAGCTGCGTTTCACTTTGTTAATCAGTTATCTGCCGGAAGCACTCACAAGCGCTACTACTTCGCAATTTGCAAGCCTTGCTCCTTCCAAGACTCGAAGCCGCCGTCCATTTCCATGACGGAATAACCCTTCGCGGCGAACTGCATCGCGGCATTGGCGCCCATATGACAGTTTTGGGCATAGCAGTATACGATGTTCATAGTATCCCGGCGCAGACCGGCCAGGGTGCTCCATTTTTCCTGGGGAAGACTGATCGCCCCGGGGACATGGCCCTTCTTGAAATCTTTAGACTCCCGCACGTCGATGATGGCCACATCCTCTCCTTTCTCAATCTGGTGGTTTATTTCGACGGGTCCCGTCGTGAAAGCCATTTTGTCCGCGAAGAATTGCTTCGCTTTGGCCGCGTTGCTCTTGATTGCTTTAGTCATAACGATTTCCTCTTTCTACTGTTTGGTTTCAGTGTTCATGTTGTGGTCCTCGCTTTCGGGCGGGACGCCAAGGGTTCAGTTCGCCACGCCGCTTCGCTTTTTTTCTCATAATCGTCGAAGGCTTTGACCAAGCCGATGAGCACTTCCGCCGAAGTCTCGAATAGCGCCTGGGCCTTCGGCTCTGTGACTTTTCCAACGTCTTCGCGCAGATGATCGATGAGCTGACGCACCTGAGCTTTGATTTTCTGCAACTGCCAACTTGGCCGTAGCCACTCCGTCGCGGCGAAGGGCCGCTGTTCCATTTCAATCCGGCGCCTTCACTTTCAATCAAATCAGTCAAACCACAGAGACCATCAACTATTGATTGGTGCTTGCGGGCATATTTGTGTTCATATCCGGCAGACTGTTGGTTGCCGGCATATTCGTGTTCATATCCGGCAGACTGTTGGTTGCCAGCATATTCGTATTCATATCCGGCACACTGTTGATTGCTGGCATATTGGTGACTCCGCCGATCGTGCCGCTGGCGCCGCTCATGCTTGAATTGGTGGATGGCGTATCGGTTGAATTGCCGGGAGTGTTTTGATTGCAGCCCACCAGCGCCAAAGCGGCCAGAACTGGAATTGCTGACAGTGGAATAATTGATTTCATAAGTTTATTGTCTATTGTTCATGTTTATTGCCGCCAGCGTTGCTCTCGTTTCTCCCGCCCCGGCGGCGTGGCGGTCGCAACACAAGACGTGATTTAGACCGCTATTTCTTCATGGCCGTGATGCGCTTCAAATGCCCGTCCACAACCAGAATGGATTTATCCACGAAGCTCTTGATATCCGCGTCTTTCGTTTCGGCAGATTCGGCTTTGAATTCCTTGGCATCCATTTTGTGGTCTTTTATCATGCCGGCGATATAGGCATCGTCGAATTCCGAACCCGTCAGGGCCGCCATTTTATCCACCATCCCCTGATGTTTTGCATCCAGGTTGTCGGGCAAGGTCACGCCCTTTTGCGCAGCCAACGCTTTCAGGTCATCATTGATGGCCGTATGGTCCTTCACCATCATCTGGCCGAACTCCTTCACATCGTCGCGCATCCCTTTCTGGGCAGCCAGTTCGCCCAGTTTCACCTCGGTCATGCCGCCTTGGGCGGCCGCCAGTATAAAGTCTTTGTCGGCCGTGGAGACCGTCGTTGCCGCGTTTGCACGGGGAACTGCGATGAGGAGTCCCACCGCCACCAGAGTCATGCCCAGTGTGGCTGATGCTGAGTTGGAAATGAGTTTCAAAAACCGCGTCTTGTCTTGTTCCACCGCGTGCTTTGATTCTGTATTAGTATTCATAAGTGATTGCTAGGTTAATGTGGTTTGGTTTTGGTTTTGGCTTGGAATCTGCGTCGATCACGACATAAAAAACTTGGAGAGGACCTCATCACATTGCCGGGCAAGGGAGAAATCTTTTTCGGTGATTCCTCCTTCGTCATGCGTGGTAAGCGTCAACGTTACCTTGTTAAAACGAATATCAATATCCGGATGATGATTGACCTTTTGAGCTTTCCTGGCGATCCGGTTGACAAAAGCGATGCTCTTTAAGAATCCCTCAAACTTAAATGTCCGAAGAATTGTTTGAGCGCGTTTCGACCAGTTCGGGACGGCTTTTAAGTGAAGACTGACTTGTTTGGTGGTTAAGGCTGGCATGGTAATAAATCATTTCTTGTTCCTGCCGGACCCGCTCTTTTTGCCGCCGCCGGTGAGTTTGTTGACGGTGGCCCAAGCCCGTGCTTCCGCGGTTTTCGTGCCGACACCTTTTTTCTCGTAGCCGGCTTCGATGTGTTCAGCCTGACGTTTCTGTTTGTCAGTGTAGCTGGATTTATCGCCTTGAGGCATGGGTGGTTCTTTTTTTCAGGCGGGACGCCAGGGGTTCAGTTCGCCACGCCTCTTCGCTTTTTTTCTTATAATCGTCGAAGGCTTTGACCAAGCCGGTGAGCACTTCCGCCGAAGTCTCGAATAGCGCCTGGGCCTTCGGCTCCGTGACTTTTCCAACGTCTTCGCGCAGATGATCGATGAGCTGACGCATCTGAGCTTTGATTTTCTGCGTGTGGTGAATAGGGTTATTCTCGGAAGAGGGTTTCATACCAGTGGCGCATTCCTTGAGGCATGGATGCTCTTTAATTGGTTTCGACAATTTTTCTGTCCGAAGGCTTTTTTGCGGGAGGCACGTTGATGTCCAGCGCAGCGCTCAAATCAATTTCATGCTCCTGCTCCTGCACGATGATCGCGCGCAAGGTCTCGCTTAACGCAAATTCCCCCATCGCCTCGGCCTGGCGGATGCGTTCGCGATAACGCCCCACCGTTTCCCGTTCGTTCTCCAAATCCGCGCGCAGCATTGCGACCGGGTCATTTGAGGTTTTGACCGGCTTGGGCGTCACGCCCGGCATGCCGCCCAGATAATCAATCTGTTTGGCAATTTTTATGGCATGCGCCAGTTCTTCCCCGGCATGCGCTTCCAACTCCCGCGCGATGTCGGTGTACGCGGCACCCTTCAGCACCTGGCTGTACACGATGTAGGCAATGATCGCCTGGTATTCCCCCGCCAAATCCTCGTTCAGCAGTTGGATCATCCGTTCGCGAGTGATATTCAATCCTGATTTCATTTCTTCTTTAGCCATAATATATTTTAAGTTGGCAGCCGGGTTTCACACCCGGCTGCGTCTGGTTGTGTCCATGCGAGCCAATGGCCCGCCCGCGTTCAGCCTTCCACGGTGAAGCCGACTTTGATGGTCACCTGCCAGTGATCCACCTTTCCCTTGTTGATATTGCCGCGCGTTTCGACCACTTGGAACCAGCACAGGTTCTTGACGGTTTTGTGCGCGCGTTTAATGGCCTTATCAACGGCGTCCTCGATGGAAGTGGTCGAGGTGCCGGTGAGTTCGATGAGTTTATAGACGTGGTCTTTCATGTTCGGTTTTTCGAGTGTTGAAAAAGGACGATAAAGAATTAAGCCATATGATTAATTAGTGAACAGGCATCTGGTTCGTGAATGTGGGCATACGGTTTGTGAATGTGGGCATTTGGTTCGTGAATGTGGGCATGCGGTTTGTGAACACAGGCGGATTATTGGGGACAAGTTGTCCGGGTTGTGCTGGCTGGAGGGGTTGCACCGGCTGAACAGGCGCGGGCTGTGCGGGTCCCGGCATAGGTTTCATCGGCGCGGGTTGTTGTGATGGGGCAGGTTGGGACGGTTGCATGGGAGTCTGAACCGATTTAAAAGTTTGTCCCGGAACATTCAAAACAACGATCATGCTCATAATCGTCAGAGACAGCAGCGTCCGCACATTTTTACTTTTCATAAATTTTTCCGCTTTGTTGTATGTGTTTAGCCACCGCCAACGTATTCTGGCGTTTAGCATTTCAACTCAAATTACGGGCCGGGCCGATCATTTGCCATGGGGTATAACCCTACCGTGGATTATGGGCGCCACCGCCCTCCGAAAACGGATCCAGCGAAAGATGTGTTTTATCGCGTCGCCGGAGTTTGTTTCAAGTGGCCGTGGCGAGTCCAAGCACGTGACACACCCAGCGCGCAATCATCAGTTCGGTGTGTTTCATGCCGTGGACCACCTGGTGTCCTACGCTTTGACCGCCAGCTCAACCGCACGCTCTTCCGGTATTCGCCATCTGCAGCCTCGGAATGTCCGCTTATTTGCAGCCGCAGGTGGAGCAGGATTCCTTGATCGCTTTTTCGACCGCTTCGCGGGTTTCGCCCGTGCGCTTCTGAATCCGGCCAACCAGTTCTTCCTGCTTGCCTTCGGCGTATTGCAGATCGTCATCCGTGAGCTTGGCCCATTTTTGTTTCAGCTTGCCCTTGGTGATGTTCCAGTCGCCTTTGATTTCAAGTGTAGTCATAATATAATAGTTGTTGATTTGTTATTTTTCGTTTTGATTCGCCGCCAACGTGACGGCAAAAGTGTTCCCGCGCCCTCCTGCTGGCTCTGCCGGTTAGTCCACCATCAGCTTGACGGAAGTGTCGCCGCGCAAAGCTCTGGAATACGGGCAGGTTTTGTGCGCTTCGTCCATGATGCGTTGAGCCTGGGCGCGATCAATTCCAGGGAGTTGCGCATGCAGGTCCACCGCCAGGCGGTAGCCGCCCTGGTCATCCTCAATCAGGCTCACCAGCGCCCGCACCGTGGAATCCTTGACCGGTGTGCCGAGCTTTTTGGCCGCGTTGCTCAAGGCGCCGTGGTAACAGGCGGAATACGCGCCCGCAAACAACAGCTCGGGATTGGGACCGCGTTTCTCGATGCCTTTCTCCAACGGATTTCCCAACGTGACATTCAGCAACCGATCCGGTGTCTGAATGGTTCCCGAACGTCCGCCCTTGGAAATTGCTTCTGCTGTGAACAAGGTTTTCATGATGGTATTGAGTGCTCCGTCGCGTGGCTTGGTGAAGTCTTCGGCGGAACGGCTCAGCGGTTAGCGGCGAAGCAATATCACCACCACAATGATGACGAGAAGGAGGCCGACCGAGCCGCCGCCGATGTAGAGCGCACTGGCAAGAATCGGCGAGAATAATAGATGCATAATTTGTCTTTCGTTTTTGATGGCAATGTGTTCACCATCACTTTTCGGTGTACGCTACGCGATGGGCCGGTCTTTAGCTATGGGGTGTAACCCTACCGTGCCTCATTGGAGGTGCTCACCCGAAAGCTGATCCAGCCGTCCGCCGCGCTCGTTGCCGCGGGGTGGTCAGCACACGAGCAAACTGGATGTTCCGGAGGCGCTGTCCAAGTTCCCGCGCCCCGCCCTCGCCGCGCGCGGTCATCGGAATGTCCGTGCGACTGGTGTGCCGGCTGGAGAGCGACCAGTCGGTTTCGCCGTGTCGAATGAGGTAAATGCGCGCGAGCCTGTTCTGCCTGTCGATTACTTGTTTGCGCCCCATTTCCAATTTCGAATCTCCGTCAGGTCCTGGCCGTTGTCGGCTATGAATTGTTTGTGCTCGATAATCCGCGGCGTCTCGGTGTCGAGAAACCGAGTCTCGGCTTCAAGAAACCGGCGCTGACCGCCTTGCGGAAGGCCCTGACTGTCGAATTTTGAACACTGACCGCCTCGCGGACGACGCTGACCAAGTCGCGGAAGGCGCTGTCCGGGTCAGTTGCGGGATACTTGTTGTCATGCTCAGGTCCTTTCCATCGCGGCATTGTATTCGCCACGGCGCGCCGCCCGGTTGCACCTGGCTCGATGAACCAGAGCTTGCTGTGCCGCCAACACGTTCGCCTCCTTGCCTTGCCAAATCTCCAAAGCCGGTTGCTGGATGGCGCGGGCAAACGAAAACGCCAGCGCCCAGGGCCGTCGCGACTTGAATCTGACATTCATGGCATTCAAACGGGCCGAGGCCAGTTCGCTGGGTTGACCACCCGACAAGAATGCAATTCCCGGAACGGCGGCGGGGACGGCTCGCAAGAGACACTTCACCGTGGCGTCGGCCACCTCGTCCACCGCTTCTTGCTTGGGGCAGGTTAATCCCGGAAGCACCATGTTGGGCTTCAGGATGATACCCTCCAGCGTCACCCGTTGGGTGTAAAGCTGGTTGAAAACCGTTCGCAGGACTTCCTCCGTTACCTCGCAGCACCGCTCCAGGGTATGGTCGCCGTCCATGAGCACTTCCGGCTCGACGACGGGGACCAGTCCGGCTTCCTGGCACAACGCGGCATAGCGAGCCAACGCCTGCGCGTTGGCCTCGATGCAACCCCGGCTGGGAATGCCATCGCCCACGGCAATCACCGCGCGCCACTTGGCAAAACGCGCGCCCATGTGAGAGTATTCAGCCAGGCGGTCGCGCAATCCGTCCAGACCTTCGGTTATTTTCTCTCCGGGATGACCGGCCATGTCCTTTGCACCAGTGTCAACTTTGATGCCGGGAATGATTCCCGCATCGGTGATGGCTTTAACAAAGGGAGTGCCGTCTTTCTTCCGCTGGCGGATCGTCTCGTCGTAGAGGATCGCGCCACTGATGCTCTCACCAAGACCGGGCGTGGCCACAATCAACTCCCGATAGGCGCGCCGGGCATCTACAGTCTGCGGAATGCCCAGCTTCGCGAATCGTTTGTTGCAGGTTGGATTACTTTCGTCCATCGCCAGCAGGCCCTTGTCGCCGGCGACCAGCGCCCTCGCGGTGTCCATTAGATTTTGCGCATTCATTTACGATGACTCTCCATCTGTGAACTTCTGTGGAATAACTGCTATTTCGCGATGGTGCCTGAAACCGGTTGCTGGGGTTGGACGTGAATCCGCCACCTCAAGTCACCGCTCATCAAATAGATCAGCATGGCTGCCAGCATCAAAATCACGCAGAACCAGATACGCCAGTCACGATGGGCATGTTTCCAATAAGGAGGATGGCCATGATGAACATTGTCGCCATTTGGATTTTCAAACCGGTGGTGATCGTGCTTTAGCTCATTCATTTGGGTGCAGCGTACGTTCAAGGCTGGCGCTGTTCTATGGGGTGTAACCCTACTGTGGATGACGGTTTCCATCGCCAATTCCGGATTCCCGCAGGTCTTCGCCATGCTGCGCGATGTATTGCTTATGCTCGATGAGCTTCCGGAGCAATTCCACCGCAGCCAGGTTTCGAGCGTCGGCACGTCGCCAGCGCTGGCTGTGGCGCGGCGAAGATTTTGCTCTCGCCTGCCGTGTCCGGCGACTCGCCGGACGCTATCTTTTCAACGCAGAGACGCAGAGAACGCAGAGAATGCAAAGCGCAACTTAATCAAACTCCGCTTTGCAACCGCCACTCGCTCCGCTACTCTCGCCGCGATAATCAAATGGCACTGCATCCTAATTTTCCAACTTCGCCTTACGCGCCGCTGATTCCGGAGCAGCGATGGTTTCCTGCCGACGAGACGATGCGGGCCACAGCTTATGAAAAGCTGTTGCCGCCGCTCGTGGCAAAAGTTCGCAAAGAAGTGTTCGCTTGGCGCAACAGTGGATATGCCGGGGCATCCGCCACATCCCGCGCCTTGCTACAGCAATGGTTTGAAACCGAACATCTGACCGAAGCCGCCGACGGTTCGCTCTCGACGTTCAATTACTACTTCGCCCAGCGCGAAGCAGTTGAAACCGTCATTTGGCTTTACGAAGTCAAACGCGCACGCGACAAGTTTGACCTGCTTCGCTTCGATGCCTCTGGCGCGGTTTCCTCGGGAATGTTCGATGAAGACTGGCCGCGTTACGTTTTGAAAATGGCGACCGGCGCAGGCAAAACCAAAGTCCTCTCGTTGCTCATCGCGTGGAGTTACTTCCATAAACTATACGAGCCGGATTCCGCGCTTTCCCGGAATTTTCTAGTCATCGCACCGAACATCATCGTTCTCGACCGGCTCCGCACCGATTTCGATGGCCTGAAAATTTTCTTCAACGATCCGATCCTGCCAAACAACGGTTTCGAGGGGCACAACTGGCGCGACGATTTTCAAGTCACACTTCACATTCAGGACGACGTTCGCATTGTGCGAAAAACGGGAAATTTTTTCCTCACGAATATCCACCGGGTGTTTCTTGGAGATGTTACCGATCCGTCGCTTGAGGACGAAGACTTGCGCGATTACTTTCTCGCTCCGTTCGGCCCGAAACCCGTCGGCAAAACCACTGACAGCCAGACCGACCTGGGCGAAATTATTCGTGATGTCGAAGAGCTTGCTGTTTTCAACGACGAGGCGCACCACATTCACAACCCGAAAATGGCATGGTTCAAATCCATCCAGGATATTCACCATCGGATGCTGCAAAAGGATCGCCGTCTCGCCTTGCAGGTGGACGTGACCGCCACGCCGCGTCACGACAACGGCGCGATTTTCGTTCAGACGGTTTGTGATTATCCGCTCGTCGAAGCCATCCATCAAAATGTGGTCGAACACCCCATCCTGCCCGACGCCGCCAGCCGGACAAAATTGCAGGAAAGAAAAAGCGCCATTTTCACCGAAAAATACGACGACTACCTCAAACTTGGCATCGAAGAATGGAAAAAGACTTTTTCGGAACACAAACCCCTCGGCAAAAAAGCGGTTCTGTTTGTCATGGTGGACGACACGCGCAACTGCGACGAAGTCGGCGTTTACCTCGAAAAGATTTGTCACGACCTGCAAGGCGCGGTGCTCGTCATTCACACCAAGAACAACGGCGAAATTTCGGAAGCCGCTTCCGGCAAAAACAAGGAGGAGTTGGAAAAGTTGCGCAAAGCTTCCAACGAAATTGACAAGTGGGAGTCGCCCTACAAAGCCATCGTCTCCGTGCTCATGCTGAAGGAAGGGTGGGACGTGCGCAACGTCACCACCGTTGTTGGCCTGCGTGCCTTCAGTGCGGCCAGCGACATCCTTCCCGAGCAAACCATCGGACGTGGCCTGCGCCGGATGTATTTCGGCACGGACACCCGCGAAACCGTTTCCGTCATGGGCACGCCCGCCTTCATGGACTTTGTTGAATCCATCCAAAGTGAAGGGGTGACTTTTGAGCGCGTTCCGATGGGACAAGGCACGACCCGGCACGAATCCCTAATTGTCGAAGTGGACTCGCAAAATCCCGACAAGGACATTGACCAGCTCGACATTCCGCTGCCCAGGCTCACGCGGCGCTTCAATCGTGATTTCAAAAATCTCGACCAGGTTGACCCGGCCACCTTTGGAAACCAACTACTGCCGCTCAAACCGTTCACGCCGGAGGAAACCCGTGAAATCGTTTTCAAAACGATGCTGGATGCGGAGATTCACCACACCATCACGCTCGACGGTTCCGGGCCGGCGGATTACCGCTCCGTCGTCGCGTTTTTTGCGCGCCAATTGCTGAAAGACCTTCGGCTCGTCGGCGGCTACGACGTGCTTTATGGCAAGGTAAAAACTTTCATGCGCGAATTTCTGTTCAGCCCGTCGCCCGTGAATCTCGAAGACCCGGTCGTGCTGCGGAACTTTTCCGAACCGGACGCGGGCAAAATCCTTTACGACTCGTTCAAATCGGCCATCAATGCGCTCACCATTCAGGAAACCGGGACTTCCCGCATTGAAGACCGGATCCGGCTGAAGGAAACACGGCCATTCCGAACCGACTACCGGGCCTATTTGAACGCCAGCAAAAGCATCTTCAATAAAGTGGTGGGCGAGCCAAACTCCGGCGGATTTGAAGTTTCATTCGCGGCGTTCCTTGAAGCCGCGCCCGACGTGACCGCCTTCGCAAAAAATTATCTCGCCGTTGGTTTCAAACTCGACTACGTCAAAGCCAACGGCGACCTTTCAAATTACACGCCGGACTTCATTGTCCGCACCGCCGATCGCATGATCTGGCTGGTGGAAACCAAGGGCCGTGCCGAACTCGATTTGCCGCAAAAGATGGCGCGGCTCAAACAATGGTGCGCCGACGCCACCGCTGCCGAGGATGACGGCCAGCGTTACGATTTTGTTTTTGTGGATCAGACCGGTTTTGAAAAGCACGCGCCGAAGACATTCGCTGCGCTTACCGCGAGTTTCACGGAATACAAACAGCAGCCATGACCGAGCAGGAATTCCAACAGGTTTTGCAACGGCTCCTCGTCGAGGGGGAAAGCGAGTGCGTCGAGTTCAAGGACGCCAACGACAACTTCCCGACCTCGGATATTGGCAAATACTTTTCCGCCTTGAGCAACGAAGCCAATCTGCGCGGACTGTCGGCCGCGTGGCTCGTCTTTGGCGTGGACAACGGGATACGCCGCGTCATCGGCACGGATTACCGGCGGGAAAAAGAGCGGCTGCACAGCCTCAAGCACCAAATCGCCCAGGGCACCGACCCCTCCACCAGCTTCCGCGAAATCCACGAACTCAACACCCCGTCCGGTCGGGTCGTTTTGTTCGAGATTCCCGCTGCCCCGCGCGGCATCCCCATCGCGTGGCAAACCCACTTCTACGCCCGGGATGGTTCGAGTCTCACCGGCTTGAGCATCGCCAAGCAGGATGAAATCCGCGCCCAAGCTTTGGCCGATGACTGGTCCGCCATCGTCGTCAAAGATGCCGCCATTGCCGACCTTGACCCGGACGCCCTTGCCAAAGCTCGCGAAGTATTCATCCAGAAACATGGCGACCGCATCCCGGCTGCCACCATCCGCTCCTGGGACGACGCCACCTTTCTGGAAAAGGCCAAGCTGACCAGCAATGGGCGCATCACCCGCGCCACATTGCTGCTTCTGGGACGTCCACAGTCCACGGTCTTCCTTTCACCCTCTGTGGCGGAGATGAGTTGGAAATTGGAAGGGCCGGAACTGGCTTACGAACATTTTCACCCTCCCTTCCTGCTCACCACCTCGCTGCTCTTTCAGCGCATTCGGAATCTGCGTCTCAGCTTTCTCCCCGCCAATCAACTCATCCCGGTGGATGTCTCCAAATACGACCAGCGCATCGTGCTCGAAGCGCTCCACAACTGCATCGCCCATCAGGATTATTCCCGCTGCGAACGCATCCTCGTCATCGAGCGCCAGGGCGAACTCGTGTTCCAGAATGCGGGGAATTTCTTCGACGGGACGCCCCGGGAATACGTGCTCAACAACCGCACCCCCACCCGCTACCGCAACCGCTTCCTCGCCGAGGCCATGGTTCAGCTTCGCATGATTGATACGATGGGCTTCGGCATCCGCGAGATCATGTTCCGCGGCCAGGCCAACCGCTACCTCCCCATGCCGGACTACGACAACACCGGCCCCGATCATGTCATCCTGCGCCTCCAGGGTCGTTTTCTGGACGAAAACTACAGCCGCACGCTCCTGACTCACGGCGATCTGCCGTGGCCGGAACTGCTCGCGCTCGACACCATCCAGAAGGGCTTGGAAACCGATGAGGACATCGTTGCCTCGTTGCGCCATCAGGGCTTGGTGGAGGGCCGCCGCCCGCATCTGCATGTCGCTTCGCACATCGCCGCCGCCACCGGGACGGAAGCCGAATACCTGCATCACCGGGCGTTCGATGACGCCTATTACTGCGATATGATCGTTGAATACCTGAAAAAATTCGGTTCGGCCAAGCGGGCCAAGTTCAATCGCCTGCTGGAAGGCAAACTTTCGGACCTTCTCTCGCCTGCACAAAAACGCTCTAAAATCCACAACCTGCTCCAACGATTGCAGCGGGAGGGCAAAATCAAGGTGAGTGGCAGCACAAGGGCAGCGGTGTGGACTCTGATAGCCGATTGATTACGATTGATTACGATTGATTACGATTGATTACGATTAAGTGCGAATGAGTATGAACTTTGCGCGATTTTATTTGATTGGAAACCCCGCCAAACACCGGTTTGGCGGCCAAAACCCTTGTTTTACAAGGCTTTTCTTATTTGACGGTTATTTGACTGGAACCCAATCCTGACCATGCCACGACCCGATTCCGAAAAATACGAACTCTCCCCCGCCGAGAAGCGCGACCTCGTCAAATTGATTGAGCAGGGCAAGCCGCTCCCGGAGAAATACCGGTTCATTCTTTTCGAGGACAAGCGTGAAGTTGAACTGGTCTGGAATGGCAAATCCCGCGAGGTCTCCACCGCCATACTGCCTTTTCAGACCCTTGAACACATTGACGAGCCGCGGAAGGAAAAGCGCGATGACGAGGAATTTTCATTTGATACGCGTGGACGCCAGCTCAAAGGCTGGACCAACAAACTCATCTGGGGCGACAACAAACTCATCCTCGCCGAGGCCATCGCCGCCGATTTGAAGGAAGGTAAAAGCGAAGTCGTGTGTGAACAGGGCAAGCTAATCAAATTGAGCAAAAACAAAGAGGGTGTCATCACCCGTGACGTGCTCACGAAGCGATGGACGGACTGGGTGGATTACTGGGCGGTGGATTTCGATTACGAAAGCCGCAAGGAAATCATCAAAGTGGCGAAAAACCTCGGCGTGGAAGGCGCGCTGCCCGGCACGGCGGATCCGGGCGAATTGCTCGATTTCGAGGAACGCTGGACCGGCGCATACATTTTCGAGAACGAATGGCAAAGTTTCCGCACGCGCCAGAGCCGCGACTTGGAAATGACAACGGCCAGTCACACCTACGCCAAGCCTGGCCGCTACATCATCGCCGTGAAAGTGATTGATATTTTCGGCAACGACACAATGACGCTCGTGCCGGTGACGGTTGGATGATATGTGGTTCTCCAGTGTTGACGGCACGCCTCGGTTATCGCCGATTCTTGTTGCCCCGCACGTGTCTTCGCTACCAGTTCGTTGTGATTTCTTGCTCAAGGAATGTATTCTCCCCGCCATGCCATCACTCACCAAACCGGCGAATGAACCAGGTCTTCACCACCTGGGTGGTCAGCAGCGCATAGATTCGACTCCTCACCCCGGCCCTCTCCTCGTTCGGCGAGGAGAGGGAGAATTATTTTGCGGGACGATTTCCCGGGGTAGTCGCGCTGCTCCAACCCCGGGCTAATTTCCGTTGCCCTGTCAGGGCAAGTCAGTGTCCGCCCCACTTCCAGTTCCGGATTTCCGGCAGGTCTTCGCCGTTTTTATCAATGTATTGCTTGTGCTCAATCAGCTTGTCCTTGAGCTGCTGCTTCAGGTAGATGCCCTTCTCGCCGGTCTGCGGCAGGCGATCTATGGTGTCCATCACGAGGTGGAAGCGATCCAGATCGTTCAGCACCGTCATGTCGAAGGGCGTCGTGATGGTGCCCTCTTCCTTGTAGCCGCGAACGTGGATGTTGTCGTGGTTGGTGCGGCGGTAGGTCAGCCGGTGGATCAACCACGGGTAGGCATGGAAGGCGAAGATGACCGGCTTGTCCTTGGTGAAGAGCTCGTCGAAATCCAGGTCGCTCAACCCGTGCGGGTGCTCGGTTGGCGGCTCCAGCTTCATGAGGTCAACGACGTTGACCACCCGGATTTTCAGTTCGGGCAGATGCTCGCGCATAATGGAGACGGCGGCGAGCGTCTCCAGCGTGGGCACGTCGCCACAGCAGGCCATGATCACGTCGGGGGAAACGCCTTGGTCGTTGCTGGCCCACTGCCAGATGCCGATGCCCTCGGTGCAATGCTTGACGGCGGCGTCCATCGTCAGCCACTGCGGCGCCGGATGTTTGCCCGCGATCACGACGTTGACGTAGTGGCGGCTGCGCAGGCAGTGGTCCATCACCGACAGCAGGCAGTTTGCGTCCGGCGGAAGGTAAACCCGCACGACCTCGGCCTTCTTGTTCATGACGTGGTCAATGAAACCGGGATCCTGGTGGGTGAAGCCGTTGTGATCCTGGCGCCAGACATGCGAGGCCAGCAGGTAGTTCAACGAGGCGATCTTCCGCCGCCACGGCAGGTGCGACGTGACCTTCAGCCACTTGGCGTGCTGGTTGAACATCGAATCAACGATGTGAATGAACGCCTCGTAGCAGTTGAAAAGCCCATGCCGCCCGGTGAGCAGGTAGCCCTCGAGCCAGCCCTCGCATTGGTGCTCGCTGAGCATTTCCATCACGCGCCCGGTGGGAGCGAGAAATTCGTCGTTCGGCACGGTCGCGGCGTCCCATTGGCGTTTGGTCACTTCAAAGAGGGCCTCCAAGCCGTTGGAGAGCGTCTCGTCAGGGCCAAAGACCCGGAAATTCCGCTGCTCACTGTTCAGCTTCGCCACGTCGCGCAGGAAAGGCCCGAGCACATGCGTGTCGCCGATGCCGCGTATCCCCGGCGAGGGCACGGCTTCCGCGTAGTCGCGGAAATCCGGCATCCGCAGGTCCCGGAGCAGAATGCCGCCGTTGGCGTGGGGATTCGCGCCCATGCGTCGTTCGCCCTTGGGCGCGAGTTCAGCCAGTTCCGGTTTCAGGCGGCCCTGCTCATCGAAGAGTTCCTCCGGCCGGTAGCTCCTCAGCCAGTCTTCCAACAGCTTGAGGTGTTCGGGATGGGTGGCCGGGTCGGAGAGCGGCACCTGGTGCGACCGGAAGGTGCCTTCAATCTGCAGGCCATCGACCCTCTTCGGCCCCGTCCAGCCCTTGGGTGAATTGAGGACGATCATCGGCCAGCGCGGACGCGTGAAGTTGCCGTGGACGCGGGCGTCCTGCTGGATTTTTTTGATCTGTTCCACCGCCGTGTCGAGCGTAGCGGCCATGGCCTCATGCATCAGCGCAGGCTCGTGACCCTCGACGAAGTAGGGCGTCCACCCGTAACCGCGGAGCAACTGTTCCAATTCCTCGCGAGTGATACGCGCGAGGAGGGTCGGGTTGGAAATCTTGTAGCCGTTGAGATGCAGGATCGGCAGCACCGCGCCGTCGGTTACTGGATCGAGGAACTTGTTCGAATGCCATGCCGTGGCCAGCGGTCCGGTTTCCGCCTCGCCATCGCCGACGACGCAAGCGACGACGAGATTGGGATTGTCGAACACCGCCCCGAACGAATGGCTGAGCGAATAGCCCAGCTCGCCGCCCTCGTGGATCGAGCCAGGCGTCTCCGGCGATGCGTGGCTGGGAATTCCTCCGGGAAACGAGAACTGAATAAAGAGCTTCCGCAGCCCGGCCTCATCCTGGCTGATGTTGGGATAGATTTCGCTGTAAGTGCCCTCGAGGTAAGTGTTGCCCACGACGGCCGGGCCGCCATGTCCGGGGCCGGAAACATATATCATATCAACGTCGTATTTCTTGATGACCCGGTTCAAATGCACGTAAATGAAGTTCTGCCCGGGGGTCGTGCCCCAGTGTCCCAGCAGCATGTGCTTCACATCCGCGAGCGTCAGCGGCCGCTTCAGCAGCGGGTTGTCGAAAAGATAAATCTGGCCGACCGACAGATAGTTGGCGGCGCGCCAATAGGCGTCCATCTGGTGGAGCAGTTCCGGCGTGAGTGTGTTGGTTTTTGTTTTCATGTTTCGCATAATTCACAGCCTCACTTTCCGCAGCCGCAGGGCGTTGCTGATGAAGAGCAGGCTCAGTAGAATTCTGCCGAGCAGCATGAGGCAGGGTTTAATTTTGAGGTTCATGTTTGTTCTTTCAATTATCCCTTTTATTTCGGGGATTGGTAGTGTTTTAATTTAGCGACAGGATTTCGCCCGCACAAGGCAACTCGCTCTTTCGCCTGTTTTTTCCCAAGCGCGAATGGATGAAAAGTCCCGTGAGTTTTCCGAAAAGCGCAATGAGATTTATTCCCAAGCGTGACGCCGAAATTTTATTGCCAAAAGCGCCAAGGCTTAATTGCCCTTCTTTGCCAAAAGTTTTTTGGCCTGTTCCAGGCGCTCGGCCGCGTTTTTCAAATCGTCACTCCCGTCGCAAAATCAATCAGGAGTTTCGCGAGGGCGATTAAATGCTCGACTTGAAAACTCAAAGGACGCCCGCGTCTTTCGCACATTTCCTCAAGTTACGTCCGTTGTTCTTCGGACATGCGGATATTGAACTGGCGCGTTTTTTTTTGACACCTTTTAAATTTGCCAGACAAAATTTTTGAACTCGTGATGAAACGTGATTGACAACGGGATCGGGATACTGTGCTAATAATAATCGCAAAAACTATTACGAAACGTGAGGCACGCCCTGACTTTGAGGCGCGCTAGGAAGTTCCGCTTCGGGCAAAAAGAAAGTCGAAAGAAAACCAGGAAAGCGAAAAAGAACTATGAAAGCCCTAAATCAAATCATCGGCAGGCTGGCAATGGGGAGTTTCGTCGCCCTCAGCCTGATCACAAACCTCCACGCGCAGACCAAACAGCCGCTTCAAGTCGGAACATTTTATTCTGCGAAAGACCCCGACCTCGTTCCTTTGCCATTCAACCCGCACCCTGAGTTGAGCGCGGTGGAGGTAGAGCCGGGAATCTTTGTGGTGGACGACACCAGCATTCCCGACACGCCAGAACAAGCAGCGGCCAGAGCCGCGAGACTGGCGGCGAGCCAGCAACCACCAGACCCGCAAGCGGCGGCGGAAGCGGCACGCAAACGAGAGCAACAATGGCAGGAAAAATTGGAAGCGGCGCGGCCATTCCTGCGCTCTTGGGGTTTGCCCGGAGATGCCGAGACGCGACAGGCCCGTGAGGAGTCGCAAACGGAATTGCAGGAGTTGGCGCGCAAGGCGGAGGAAGCACGAGCAAAAGCGCCGCAGGTTGAGGCCTCACTCGAGGATGTCGCCCGCAAACTGAATGTTGAGCGCGTGCGCGTGCGAAGTGACGGCTCGAAAGAGATTCTTGGCGGCGCAGTCGGAGACCAGCCAGTTTATTATTCCAGTCAGAACTTGTTTGCGGGGGCGAGCATCAGCGCGGATGAATTGTGGCCGACGAATTCAGCGCCGTGGGCGCAAGCCTCTACGGGACGGAACTTGACTGGCACGAATGTTACGTTGGGTTTGTGGGAAATTGACGGTGGCGTGCTGACAAACCATGTGGAATTTGGCAGCCGTGCGCGTCAAGTGGATCAGAACACAACCAACCCGATTCCCACTCACTTTCATGCGACCGGTGTCGCGGGAACGATGGCGGCGGGAGGCATCATTCAGTTCACACTGAACGGCCAGCCGGCGCGCTTGCTTCGCGGCGTAGCCTTCGAGTCGACGATAAATGCATACCTGCTAGATTTCAGGTTCGGTAGCGCAGTTTTAGAGGCTGCTGGAGGAGTAGTTACCGGAAAGCCTTTGCGGTTGTCCAACCACTCTTACGGCGCGATTGCGGGCTGGATACAACAGACGATTCAGGTGCTTCAAGGCGGCCAGACAAACACTGTCACCAACGCTTGGATTTGGCGTGGCGACGTATCGCTGGCAGAGGAATGGAAATTCGGCTTTTATACGCCGAGCTTTTCCGATGGTTCGGGTTGTGTGGACATTGACGCCTTCCATGCGACGAATGCCACCCGTCACTTGATGGTCTATGCTGCCGGCAATGACCGGCTGACTGGACCGGGTGGACCAACGACCTACTACTACAAATCCGGTCAAGGCCCTTACGACTGGACGCAAGTGACCAACCCGCCGGCTAACTCGCGTGTCTGGCTTAACGGTGATGGAACTAACGGCGGTTATGACACTGTGCTTTTCCCCGGCACGGCGAAAAACGTCCTCACCGTCGGAGCGGTCCGCGACGTGTTCACTGTGGTCAGTAACCAGTTTGTCATGGGGTTTGCCACCAACGCCTCGACCGTGCTTGCCCCGTTTAGCGGCTGCGGGCCAACCGACGACGGACGCATCAAACCTGATGTCGTGGCTGTGGGGCAGGCAAATCCCAACTTGCGCGGCTTTGGCATTCTTACGCCCATCAATGGCAGCGTTAGCAACTACTTTTCTCTTGCCGGAACGAGCTTCGCAGCGCCTGCTGTCGTCGGTGGCTTCGGCTTGGCGATGCAGCGCCGCGCACAGCTTTTTCCAAATCTTGACCCGGACTTGGATGCCTGGCGCGGTTCGACATGGAGGGCATTGGCTATCCACACCGCCGATGACGTGGGCGCGCCCGGCCCGGACTACCAAATGGGCTATGGTTTGTTCAACGCGGCCTCGTGCGTCGCACAGATAGAGCGTGACCAACAAGACGGACGCGGCACACATATCAAGGAGTTTCAGATTGGTGTAAGTAACGTCATCAGTTGGGAAGTGGACGTGGATAGCGTGCCTTACAAGGTGACTGCGACTTGGAGCGATCCGGCTGGTCGTGCTCAAACGAATATTACCGTTGATCCGGTGACGCCCATGTTGGTCAACAACCTTGATGTGCGGGTGGAGCGCGTGGGCACGACCAACGTGTATTATCCGTGGATTCTGAATCCAGACCTCACCAACAAAACTGAATCAGCGCGCAACGCTGCCGCGACAACAGGAGTGGATAACCGAAACAACGCGGAGCAAGTGTATATCGGGAATCCGACGCCGGGGCGTTATCGGATTGTGGTCGCACACTCGGGCGGATTGCCAGGCGGCCTGTCTCCATCAGCACAGTGGGTCACAGTGACGACCAGCGGCGACACGCCGCTTGCACCGGCGTTTATTTCTATTGAATCCAATCCTTCAGGCACAGAAATGCTGTTGACGTTCTCAGCCGACCCCGGAGCGTATTTTCACCTATTGAATTCGACGAACCTGATTGACTGGCAAACCAACGCGACGGTGAAAGCAGAGGGCGTGACGAACGCGGTATTGGTCAGCGCCACGCAGCCTTACGAGTTTTACCGATTGCGACGGCAGCAGTAGGAAGCAAATGAAACCGCAATTCTATGTCGTGCTGATTCTGGTGACCGCATGGCTGGGCTTTCCCCGGCCAAGCGGGGCGCAAGGGACTATTGCATACTATCAACCGGCGACTCCCATAATTCTCTGGAGTCAGGGCTTTGACGAATTCCATCCGTTTGATTTTGATGGTGACGGAAACCGCGAACTGACGTTTGTTTACAACTTCCAGTCCATCGGCATCATGTATGGGCAAGACACGCGCTCGCTCTCTTTCATGTATCCGTTCCCGAACAACGGCGGCGTGCCGCAACCATTGCCCGCTGGGGTTCTCATCGGGCCAGATAGCGGATTCGACCAACTCCAATGGTTCGGCGGAATTCCCGGTGAGCCATTTGGCTTTTACGGCTTGGTTTACATTACCAGCACGGGCGTAGGCGGGCAATTTGCTGGTCAACATGCTTACATGGGAGTCGAATTCCAACGAGCAGGTGCAACACATTACGGCTGGATTCTGCTTCAAATCAGTGAAGACTACGCGGCGATTGGCGCAATTGAATCTTGGGCTTGGGAAACGCAACCCGGCGTGCCAATTTTCGCTGGCGCAGTGCCTGAGCCTTCAACTTGGGTGTTACTCGGCCTTGGCGCGCTTGCGTTGGTGTGGCAGGGGAGACGGTCGAATTAGCCGTGAAGCGTGATTCCGTTCAAACGGCTGACCCCGGAGCTTACTTCTACCTGTTGAGTCCGACGAATCTGATAAACTGGCAAGCCAACGGGACGGTGAAGGCAGACGGCGTAACCAACTCAGCATTGGTAAACACTTCGCAGCCGTACGAGTTTTACCGGCTGCGACGACAACAGTAGGCAGTGATGACGACAAGCCAAATCTATCGTTTGTTTGCTGTAATGACCACTTGGTTGGGCTTTGCTCAGCCAAGCTGGTCGCAGGGCACAATTTCTTACTTTCAACCGACAAGTCCCATCCTTTTGCACACCGAATTCTTTACTGAGCTTTATCCGCTGGACTTCGACGGCGATGGCATTGCGGAACTGACGTTTGGTTACGACTTCCATTTCATTGGCGTGCGCCCCGAAGGCTTTAATCGCGTGCTCATTGTGCTGTCCCCGCCCCCAAATGTGGGAGGGCCAGTCATGCCGCTCTCGGCGGGATTCAACATCGGGGCTGACAGCGGGGAAGGTGGATTGGCTTGGGCCGCCCGTTCGTCACTAGATCCTTTCCTAACACTTGTTCAATCTTTTGATTCAGGCTCTGGCGGTGCGTTTGTCGGCCAGCACGCCTATATGGGTGTGGAGTTTGAACGTGCTGGGAACACTTATTACGGGTGGGTGTTGCTTCAAATCAGTGAGTTCGGAGCTTTTGGTAGCATAGATGCGTGGGCGTGGGACACGCGCCCCGGCGCGCCGATTCTGGCGGGGGCGGTACCAGAACCTTCGAGTTGGACATTGCTGGCACTAGGTGCGGTGACTTTGCTTTTTGCAAAGAGGAAATAAAAGGCTTTCACCGGCGACATAACAGCGGCCTTCGTTTCCGAAGGCCGCTGCGAATTCTTAAATTGTTTCCCGATGCTTACGCCGGTGGCGGCGCGGGCGGCTTCGCTATGGGGTATAAGCCTACCGTGGATTGTGGGAGCCACAGCCCTCCGAAAACGGATCCAGCGAAAGATGCGTTTTATCGCGTCGCCGGAGTTTGTTTCAAGTGGCCGTGGCGAGTCCAAGCACACGGCACACCGAGCGCGCAATCATCAGTTCCTCGTCCGTGCGAATGACGCGAACCGTGGTCCGGCTGGCGTCCGTGGAAATCATCGCCGCAGTCTCCGCATTGCGCGACTCATTCAGTTCAATGCCGAGGAAGCCCAGCCCCTCACAGATGCGAGCGCGGACGAGTGGCGCATTTTCGCCGATGCCACCGGCGAAGACGAGCGTGTCCAATCCACCGAGCGCGCCGGGATAACCGCTCAAATTTTCCAGCACGTCATTCTGATAAGCTTTCAGTTTCATCGCGCAGGGTCAGGGCTTGCGCGGCGGTTTGTCGTTCAGGGCCATCGCCGATTCCTTGGCGCGCCGGCGTTCCTTCTCAGCTATCAGTTGCTGCAACTCTTCGGCGCTGTTGAC
>Ga0209540_10000753_pt1 | contig 27304 bp, 24 predicted proteins | sample BarGraIncu01121A_FD_184501 | JGI IMG/M metagenome (GOLD analysis project Ga0209540, IMG submission 184501) | Arctic peat soil microbial communities from Barrow, Alaska - Barrow Graham LP Incubations 011-21A (SPAdes) (version 2) | ecosystem: Environmental > Terrestrial > Soil > Wetlands > Peat... | reverse complement strand
CTATATATCCTCCGATAATATAAATAGAATCTTTGATGGTTGTTCCATTTGTCGTTGCAAGTGCTATAGGCATTGCTGTTTTTGTCGACCAGGTATTGGTAACTGTATTATAGCATCTGTTAATATTAACCGGTGATCCGCCACCCATTAGGTAAACATAGCCTGTGTCATTAATTATTATACCGGAAGGTATAACTCGTGAAGCATTTGTTGCTCCATCAGGTAGAACGGCTAAACCTGTTGTCCATGCCGATGAAAAATTTGAACAAGGAGTAGGAGGCGCAGCTAAGACAGAGTCTGTATAAATTTGAGTGTTCAGACCGTGATAAGGTATTGACGCAGCCCAACCACTTGCTATTACAAACTTCCAGATTTTATAATTCCCACGTTGGAAACTTCCTGAACCTAACATTGCGTCAGATGTTAAAACCGCAACCGGTCCAACGCTTACAAAAGCACTTGTTCCACCATTCCATGTATAGCATTCAGTACCACCGCCCCACCATATTGATGAGCCTCCTGGTCCAATTATAAATCCATCACCAAACGGTGCGGCATCCATAAATTCATTGTTAGCACCCGGGTATGTGACTGCCGAAGTCGTCCATGTTATTGTAGCCCTGTTAGTCTGACTGATTGCTCCAACATATATAGTATTAGTCCATACTGAGCCGGCAGTTATACAACCGCTGCCATAATAAATAGAATCTCCCTTTATAAAACACCAACCGTTTGCTCTTGTTCCGGGCAACGAGGTACATGTTCTCCATGTGTTAGATGGAATGTTGTACATCTGAACAGTACTTAAGCATGCTCCCGCTGTTCCTACACCTCCGACAGCATATATTATACTATCCTGATAGCTCCACACGCCTGCGTTACCGGCAGGTGTCGGTGCTGTAGCTAAAGTTGACCAGGTGCCAAGATTTATACTGTAAGAAAAGAGAGAACCTGTCATTTGAGACCATGCGGTTGCTCCTGTTGGCAAACCTCCAAAATCATAAAGAATAGTATTACTGACAGGACCTGCCTTATACATACTGGTCCATGCTCTTCCGGAAGGAGACGAAGTCAAAGCCGTCCAGGTATTTGTAGTAATGTTATATACTCGAAATGTGCCCGGTGCAAGATCAGCGCCATCGATATCACCATTTAGAGCATATAGCCAGCAAGTGTCGTTTCGTGTATATCCTACTCCGGCACCGCCATTGGAACCGGGCGAAGGAATCGCTGTTCCGGCTGTCCAGGTACCAAGATAATCTCCTGTCGAAGGTGGATCTACTGTTTTAAAAGTTGAAAATGCAGCAGCTGTTGTGGGATCATCGCCGGATAATGTTAGAAATCCAAGAGATAAGCCTATAATAGCTATTGCAATTACAGAAAGTAGTACCTTTTTGTTCAACATTTTGTTTCCTTTCTTTTAGTTATTTATAGAATTTTATGAAAAAAATAAATCGGAAATTTTTTTAGTTTTTTAATATTAATACCCACAGTTAATATCTTAATCTTAATGAATATTTTAAAAATAATCAAGTATAAATTGAATTATTTTCTAAATTTTAGAAAATAATTGCGTTTTGAAGGTAGACACCTTTGAAACGAGAATAATTATATACCCCCCTTTAATAAAAAGGGGAGATTAAAATATTTTCTTGAGGCGAATGACAAATTGATTTATTAATAATTAATTCCGACTCTTATTATATTTTCTCCGTGTTTCATTTTGAGTTTATCTATGGCATAGTACGGGAGGAAAATTTTATTTTCAAAGAGTTCATAGTTCATTGAACGGATATCTGTGTGAAGGTCGAAAACGGAAATGCCAATTCCTCTGACCTGATATTCTTTTTTAGGTTTGGGGAGTTTATGATAAAGTTTCAGGGCGCACCCGAATATGTCGCGGTCGTCATTTGTATAAGATTTTAGTTTTGTATCCCAGCCGGCGTAACGCAGGTCATCATAGCGAATAGAAAGATACATATATCCTGCAACAAGTTCCTTTGCGCGGAGTTTCCTGCAGATATATTCCCCTACTCTTTTGATTTCTTCTTTCACGTCTGTATCTTTATAAATATTTCTTGAGAGCGTGTGGTGATGGTTCAGCATTTTTTCGTGTCCGGTTTTGCGGAATATCCCGGAAGTATCTTCCCCTCTCGCCATTTTTCTGAAAACAATACCGTTTATTCCGAACTCTTTTTTGGCTATTCCCGGGTTAGATTCTGCCAAATCACCTATTGTAAATATATTGTAAAGTGAAAGCCGCCGTTCAACTCTTCTGCCAATACCCCAGAGTTTAGAAACAGGAAGAGCATATATTTTTTCCTTGTCGTTTTGCGTTACTACGCTTAAACCGTCGGGTTTATTGAATTTTGTTGCCATTTTTGCATAGCTCTTATTATAAGAGAGTCCGATTGAGCAGGTAAGATTTTCGGCTTCCTTTATTCTTCTTTTAATCTCTTTTGCCGTTTCATACGCTTTTCCGAAAGATTTTGCAACGGGTGTAAGTTCCGCAAAGCACTCGTCGATGCTGTACTGTTCTATGCAGTCTTCGGGTATAAGGTTTCGCAGAATTTCCATAAGGTTTTGGGTTATCACTTCATATTTAGGTCCGTAGCAGGGAAGTGATATAAGTTCAGGGCAGATTTTTCTTGCCTGCCACACGCTCATAGCAGTATCAATTCCGAGTGCACGGGCTTCATAGGAGGCGGTCATAACAATGCCCTTGCCGTCCGGCGTACCTCCTACGGAGACAGGCTTGCCGCGGAGTTTTGGGTTATCCCGCTGCTCCACCTGTGCATAGAATGCGTCAAAATCGAGATGTATGAAGAATCTGTTCTTGTGCTCGGTGATACGATAGTCAAGTTCCTTATAGTGCGGGAAGGAATACAGCGGCATCATCCTTACTCTTCTGAAGAGGTCTGAAAAATCCGTTCCCTCGCGGGGAATAAAATATGCCGAACTCAGTTCACTCATACCCTAAATATATATGGAATAATTATAAAAGGCAACATATTCAATTAGTCCCGATTCACAAGCTCATCGGGATCTCCGCTGCTCTTCGATAATGGTAATTTGATAGCTAAGAAAGAGCAATGAATAATGAGCAGTAAGTAAAATAAGTACTTTCCCAATCGAGATTGGGAAAGAGACAAAAACACAATCACACATTCAGCAAATAAGGCAATGATCCTCTGCATTACTTATTACTTTTACTTACCACCCCACCCTTAATCCCTCCCCTTGAATGGGGAGGGATTGTAATATCAATAATAATTTTTTGGTGGATATAATTTCTTCACTATAATTTTGTGTACAAAAATATAAAAATATTGTTTATATTTTAGTATGGATGGGGATGTACAATTTGAGAAGCAATTACGTTTCTCTGATCTATTAATAGAGCCTGCTTTGCAGACTGCATACATAAAAGGTGAAGATCTGAAGCTAACCTCGGCGGAGTTTGGACTGCTAATGCTTTTTGCAAAGAACAACGGTAAAGTACTTTCGAGAGAATATATCATACATCATATGACAGGAATTTCAGGGCATTCGCATCAAAGGTCTGTGGATGTTCTCGTATCGAAACTGCGCAGTAAACTAAAGATTTCAGAGAAAGAAGAATATTTCATTAAAACGGTTTATTCGATAGGATATATTTTTGATACAGGGAAGAGCCACGGTTTTTAAGTATATCTATTTTTAGTATAAAAAACCGGAGATCCATTTGGATACTCCGGCTTTTTATTTCAGCCCCACTCCTTTAAAGTTTTTAAATATAAATACCCGACATTAACTTCATAATACTTCTCTTCAATACTTATTACATTTTTATATTATTGCAAAAATCGTGCCATCAAAAAAATACCAAAGGAGTCATTTTTTTGAATAAATTGGGTATAGGATTTTTAAAAAGAAGGGTTAAAACTTTGTTTTTTTATTTGCTGACTATATTTTATATATTTCCCCTCATAAAGTCATGAGGGGAAATACATAAAGTTAATAAGTGTTTAATTCTCCGATTTCACTTTCAACTGCATCAAGAATCCTGCGTGAGCGGACTTCCGCCATCATATTATTATGGTCTGTAAATAATGGTCTATCAACTTCAAGATGCTCAACAACTTTCCTCACGGCACTATGGGCTGCCTGAGTTCCTTTTCCGAATTTGAAATTTCTAAAATCGAGTCCCTGTGCGGCGGCTATGAATTCGATTCCGATTACACCGTATGCATTATCTAATATCTGGCGGGTCTTCAATGCAGTATTCATCCCCATACTGACAAAGTCTTCCTGGTCTGCTGCAGCAGGAATAGACTGTATTGAAGCAGGAACGGAAAGAATTCTTTGCTCAACTATTAACATATCGGCAGTATATTGGCTTAACATATGTCCCGAAAACATACCGGCTCCTTTAGTAAGAAATGCAGGCAGACCTACACTTAGAGCCGGATTCAGAAGCCGATTCAAGCGTCTTTCAGAAATAACGCATACCATAGTAATAACGGAGCCCAGCATATCGAGCGGAACGCTGATTGGAGAGCCCTGAAAGTTAGCCCCTGTAAGGACTATCCCGTCTTCCGGAAGAAATATAGGATTATCTGCAACAGCATTCAGTTCAATCTCAACTTGTTCGCGGGTCCATCTAAGCTGGTCACGGGCTGCACCAATCACCTGCGGAGTTGAGCGCATACTGTATGCATCCTGAACTTTAACTTTCACTTTTCCTGACATTAAATCCGAGCCTTCAATCATCATTTTAATATTCTTAGCAGAAGACACAGCACCTTTGAAACCGCGTAATTTATGCAGACGTTCATCATAAGGTTTGAGATTTGCCATAAGTGCTTCAAGTGTCATTGCAGTAGCAATTTCAGCTTGTTTAAAAAACCGTTCTGCTTCATAAATCTGGAGGCACGCCATACCTGTAATAAGGTTGCTTCCGTTAATTGCAGCAAGCCCGTCACGTGCTTGAAGACCGGGAATGGGAATACCTGCTTTCGCCATCGCTATTTTTGTTTTCATTCTTTCACCTTTGTAAAAGCATTCACCTTCTCCCATAAGACTGAGGGCACACTGGCTCATCGGGGAAAGGTCACCGCAAGCACCAACACTTCCCTTGCTGCATACAACGGGAGTAATACCTTTATTAAGCATATCTACATAGGTTTGTGTGATCTCAATCCTGCAGCCGGAGTGACCGCGGGAATGTACATTAATTCTTGACAGCATTGCAGCCCTGACGTGCTCAATCGGAGCGGGTTCCCCTATTCCTGCCGCATGGTTATAAATCAAATATTTCTGGAAATCCTTCACCTGGTCATCATTTAAAACAATTTCGGAAAACTCCCCTATCCCTGTGTTTACACCATACATAATTTCATGCTGCTCAATCTTCTTTTCAATAAATGCGCGGCAGTCGAGAATTCTTTTAACTGCATCAGGATGAAGTTTTACTTTTTCTCCCTTAACTGCAACTTCATAAACATTTTCAATTTTGAGTGTGGTACCGGTAATTATGATAGACATATGATATATATAATGTGGTTAATAAAAAATTTTCATATCTATAAATATAGTAAGATAAAAAAATAAGGAATAGCTAATTATTTTATCTGTTAACGAATCGGGAGAAGTTGTGTGAAAACCCGGATTTTCGAATAACGTATTTGGGCTAAAGCCCTATTTCAGGTCGGATCTGCAACCCTGCGTAAACGGCAGGGAAATTAAAGAATTTCTACACAGTCTCCGAGATTTGTAAACAGAGGCAAACCTAACCCTCAACCCCCTTTCCTTTTAAGGAGAGGGGCGAAAGCATTAATCGTTATTTTTATTCGAGAGAAATCCAAAAGATTCAAGAGAATTTGTCACTGTATTTTTATATGTTTCAAAGTTACTTTCCAGAGCCCTTCCCTGAAGGATATAAAGTTTATTTCCTTTTACCAAATAATAGTGAATAATTATAAAATTTTCTTTTGTTCCGGAAGTTGTAGCAGAGCATTTATACTTCACCTTCATAGCGTATGAACCGTCCAAAATCAGATACGCTTTATCAATAATTGCTGCATCGCTGTATTTAGCCCGGAAAACATCGAGCATATCTTCCGGTCTTAAATCATTTCCAGAATAGCCCACAAAATCGTCATTTTTAACTACTTCCACAAATACTCCCGCTCCGTCGGATATTTCCGCTCCGAATGTAGTTGCTTCTTTCGACACCTTCCAGCCGTCAGGAAATGTTATGCTGAAATCATATAAATCACTTTTGAAGTAATTTGTCGATATAACATTGACAATCGAAAAGGAGAAAACATAATTTCTTGTTTGTGTTTCAAACGCCTCAAAGTATTCTTTCTTTGCAATAACATTAACCATATAATATATATCACTTTTCACTAGATAGTAAACATCATGATAATACTCTTTATCGTCATAGAAATAGGAATATTTCATGAAAAGAGCGGGAACATCATCCAGAACCTGATAGTCAGATTCGAGCATATTAGCACCCTTGAAGCTCTTCTGAAAAGCCATATACATCGAACCCGGGTCCATATCATTTGCTGTTTTACCGGTATATGTTTTATCCACTTTTGCATAAATCATAATAACGCTTCCATCAGGATCTTTAAAAGACACATTCTCGGGATTACTTGTAGATGGTTTTTCTTCTTTTTCCCATTTATCAGGAATGGTAAGGCGGTAATTAAACCTCACATTTTTGTACGTTGTGATTGTTTGTGCATTCAGATCTGAGACAACAATCATCAATACAAATAGTGCAGGAAATAATAAAAAAATTTTCACTTACTCAAGTTTTATTTTTTATAATATTTATTTTCGCTTTGGAAAAAATAATCCACGTACATGTTTTTTTCTATGTATGATTTTAATTCCTCTGAACTGTTGAATTCCTTTTTTATATAATCTGTAATACCGGTGAGGGTAATTTCTTTATCACTCATAAAATCAATTTTATAAAGTAAATAATTCGCATCAGGATTTTCCGAATCCTTTATATTAAGAAATATTATATCCTTTATACTCGTAATATGCCCTGAATAGATCGTTTGAGAAACCGAACTGTCTGTTACAGATATCGATACTTCAATAATTTTATACTCAAGATCCGAAAACTTCGAGACTTCATAATATAAATTTTCGGAATTTTCCTGTTTCCATTTTCCGAAATAATTTTTATCAACAGAGCTGTTGGGTTCACTTATAGGATATTTCGATGAATAAGGGCATCCACTGAAAATGATTACAGAAGACATCAGAAGAACGAAAAGGATTATTCTATTTAGAGATTTAGTTTTCATTCATTAAAATACTATTAAAGCAAAATATTATCAAGATAAATGGGACAATAGAAGTTTTATAACCCCCCTAAAAAATGGGGAAAAAGATTTATAATATCCCTTACCATTTTTGAAAAAAGGAAGGATGTGGTAAAGAAATATTTGTTTTAGAGATTGAAATATCTATTACTCGAAGGCATAAAAATAAACATCCCTATAATGAATAATATTTCCAATATTACCCCTACAATCGCAATAATTATAAATACTTTCTGAATGAAGAAATACTTATTTTGTTTTTCGAAAGCTGTTATCAGAGTGTTTTTATCCTGCATTCCCGATTGAGAAAACTGCTTAAAAGCTTCAGCGGCTTCCCGAATCCTGATACCTGCAAATATAACCGGCACTCCAATTAATGCACCTATGCAAGTCAACGAATAAATGACCCCGACAATAATAAAAAAGATACCTACAAATTTCATATTGCCCGTCATTTGAGTTACTAATTGCTGGTTTAAATCGTTTCCCTGACTTCCTGTAGAAGAAAATACAGGAGAGCTTAAAGGCGGGGGAGGCGGGGGCGGAGTATAGGGTGGAACAGGTGTTGTAGGAAATCCACCGGAGTAATCCTGAGAATTGTAATTATTGTTTTCCATAGTTTTTAGGTTTTAGTTATTTGAATTTTTAATCAAATGTATAATAAGTATTTCTGTCTTTTTTCTTTAAATCTGTCTAACTCAGTCTGATATGAATCGATAATTTCCTGATATGATTTTCCGGTATCGATCATTTTCCTTAAATTGCTTGTACCGGCTAGTTTATCAATAAAAAAATCTTTTCGCCATTTGAATTCTGGAAAAAGTTTTTTTAGAGAGAGTAATAAAGCAACACCGATTTTAAACGGTTGAACGGTTTTTGTATCGATTACTTTAATATAAACACCGTTACAGGACTCTCCAATGAATTTCGGAGGATTTGAACTGCTTGCTATTTGTTCCGGGATAAATGATATCTTATTAAATTCAACCCCTTTAAAGTGATAAGAATTTAATTCTTCAATAAGCAGAGTAGAATTGCAGTAAGGGGCACCTATAAACTCAAAGGGCATTTCACTTCCTCTCCCTTCGGAAAAGTTTGTCCCCTCCAGAAAACAGGTTCCGCTGTACATAACGGCAGTAGAGGGGAAATACATACTGGGAGAAGGTTTAGCCCACATAAGATTTAATTCGGAATAGTTGTATGATCTTTTATAATCAATCATTTTACAGATTTCAAGGTCACATTTCCCTTGAAAATATTCCGCATTAATGTAGGATGCAAGTTCACCGCACGTCATTCCATAGGCAACCGGAATATCGAGCAATCCTACAAATGACTTAACACTTTTATCAAGCATAAACCCGTCAACGTAATCAGCACCAGGAACAACAGGTCTGTCACAGATAATTATTTTTTTATTATTTTCCAGTGCAGACTCGATGCAATAGTACATAGTATTTATGAATGTATAAAATCTTGCTCCTGCATCCTGAATATCATATAAGATAATATCTATATCTTTTAAATCCGCAGAAGACGGTTTTTTCTTTCCTCCAAAGAGAGTAACGACCGGTATTCCTGTTTGTTCATCAATATAATCTACATCTCTGTCATCACCCCGGAAACCGTGCTCAGGCGAGAAAATTTTTAATATAGTTACGTTTTTCTTTTTAAAAAGTGCATCTATAAAAGGTGTCTTATCAGAAAGCACACCGCTGTTATTAGTCACAACTCCGATATTTTTACCTTCTATAATGTAAAATTTTTCATTCAATAGTACCTGATTACCAAGCAGGAAATTATCGTTATTCTGTAAAGGAAAGGAAATTGAATTTTTGGAATGAATACCCGGGAATAAACTAAAAATAATTACGAATAATGGAATTTGAAGAAATATATTCATATCAGACAAATTTCCCCGATGAAATAATAATAATGATTAAGATAAATAATCCTGTACGTTTTGTATTATAAAGTTATTAAGTTCCTTTAATTTCATATTAAAGACCGTGGCTCCGGAGGCATTATTATGTCCTCCTCCTGCGAGCCGTTTTGCAAGTTCGTTTATCGGGATATCTCCTTTTGACCTAAAAGAAACTTTCACACAATCGGGAAGTTCCACGAGAACTATGCCTATAGCCACATTTTGAATTGTCATTACAAAAGAAGAAAAGCCTTCAACATCCTGAACATCGAGTCCGAATTCGTCGAAATCTTTTTGTGTTACAGAACCTATTACAAGTCTGTCATTGTAATAGAATTTAAAACTGTTGATAAATCTGGAAAGAAGTAAAATTTTTGTTTTGGGAGAATTGCTGTAAATTACGTCAAAAATATTAACGGGATTTGCTCCTCTTCTCACAAGGTCTGCGGCAATAGTAAATGTATTTTCATCCGTGCGGGGATAGTGGAAAGAACCTGTATCGGTCATTATTCCTGCATAAAGATTAACTGCTATAAATTCGTCAATATAATCAGGGTTATCATCATAAAAGAAATCATATAAAATCTGGCAGGTAGCAGGATAAGATGTTTCGGAAATATAAGCCTTGAAATCTTTCATATTAAAATCCTGATGATGGTCAATGCAAACTTTAACGGCTTTTGAATTTTTAATATAAGGCTCCATAGTTTTTGTCCGGGAAAATTCATTTGTATCAAGGAGTATGATTACTCCGGCATTTTCTATAAGAGGGATATTGGATTCCTTATCGAATTTAAAACATCTTATTTCCTGGTTCGTATCAAGAAAATCAAGGTAATCGGGTGTAGGAGAATAATTAATTATGGTAACTTTTTTTCCTTTTTTTCTTATATACTCAGCAAGTGCGAGCGCGCCGCCGACTGCATCACCATCCGGAAGCAGATGAGTTGTAATCACAAAATCGTTATGTTCCTCAATGATTTCACGTACTTTAGTAAAATATCCTTTCATTTAATAAGATAAATGATTTTTAAAAATATAACAATTTAAAATTTAAGAATTAAATTAATACCATAAAGGTACACAAAGTTGAATACCGAGAGCACGGAATAGCAAAGCTACAAACAAAAAGAACTTTTAAATTTGCAACACGAAGGTCACGCATATTCCCGATACACTTCGTTATCGGGAATATGCTTCGCACAGAATGAAACTTATTTTATAATTTATAAGAACAAAAGAACTTAGCACTAATGTAAAAATTACTATATATGTTTGTTAAAAAGCTTGCTGAAAAAACAAACTTTTATTATGTAGCAGCACGGAGTAAAACTACAGGAAACGGGATTCTGAAATCCTTAGACCCCCCGGTGTAGAAAAGTTCGGAATAAAAAATTGAAATATGAAAGACTTTTTCTAATAGCTTTCGTTTTCCGAGGGGAAGCTGCCGCTTTTGATGTCTTTGATATATCTTTTGAATGCGTCTTTCATATCCTGTGCAAGTGTCATATATCTTCTCACGAAGCGCGGCTTGAATTCTTCAATCATTCCGAGCATATCGTGCATCACGAGCACCTGTCCATCGCAATCGGGTCCTGCTCCGATGCCGATTGTCGGTATTTTTAAAGCTTTGGAAACCTGTAATCCGAGTGCTGCCGGAATTTTTTCGAGTACAATAGAGAAACAACCTGCTTGCTCAAGTAATATGGCATCAGTGAAGATTTGTTCTGCTTCTTCTTTTTCTATTCCACGTGTTTTATAACTTCCGAATTTATTGATAGATTGAGGAGTGAGACCAAGATGCCCCATAACAGGGATTCCGATTTCAACAAGTTTGGAAACTATTTCCGCAATATATTTTCCGCCTTCCATCTTCACAGCATCGCATCCTGTTTCCTTCATCACACGTCCGCAATTTTGTATTGCCTCATTAAGGCCTGCCTGATAACTCATAAATGTCATATCTGCAACTACCATTGCTTTTTTTACACCCCGTCTTACCATTTTCGTATGATAAATCATTTCCTCAAGAGTGACGGGAAGAGTGGTTTCATTTCCCTGAATTACATTACTGAGAGAATCTCCTACCAGTATTACTTCAATGCCCGCTTCATCACAAAACTTTGCAGTGATAAAATCATAAGCAGTAAGCATGGCAATTTTTTCGCCTTTTTGTTTGAGAGCGTATAATACTTTGGTGGTGATGTTCAGTAAATCCTGAGTATATGATGCAGTTGCCATATTATTTCTCCCCTTAATTTAGACTATTTTAATAATAAGTCAGAGTATGAGTGTTTAATAAATTTTTTTCTATCCAGCCCGAAATAATCAATCATGAATTTCATTTGTTTCTTTGCTTTTGCGAATGAATCAAATAAGACTTCGAACTCAAGAAATTCGCCAAGATTTTTTACTTTATCAAGGTGTATTCTTATATTTTCAAGAAGAAAAATTTCCCTTGTTTTCTCAACTATCACGAGGACAGGAAAAAATTTAGATAATATAAGATGCAGATTTTCGTAATCCTTTGTATTTGTGAGAATATAATTTGAAACCCTGAGTTTTTTTGATTCTTTTCTGTCGTATAAAATCAAGGTTCCCCGCTTATTGTTGATAATTCTCAGCTTGAGTCTACCGGTAGGAATTTTATAATAAATATCTTTCTGAATTTCTTTTTTAGTAGTGATTTTATTTTTTCCTGAAAGGTTTAATACCGCAGATTTAAATTCCGCATAATTATAAATCGGGGTTTTTATTTCGTAATTTTTCTTTAGCGGCATAGTTTTGAGGGGAGCCGGCTCCTTTATAATTTTTTAATTATCCTCTTATCAGTCCGCGGGTACTGGCTTCAATAAAATCAAGAATTGTTTTTACGCTTTCATCCTGTTCAAAATCATCTTTCACTTTTTTAACTGCATCACTGATATTATAAATTGATTTATATATTACATCGTAAACAGATCCGATTTTCTTTATCTGTTCATTTGTAAAACCCCGACGCCGCAGTCCAATGATATTAACGCCCTCAAATCTTAAAGGCAGATTACCAGCAATGATATAAGGAGGTACATCTTTTACGACCCTGAATCCTCCTCCAATCAAAGTGTGTTTACCGATTTTAACAAACTGGTGAATTGGGACCATACCACCAATAATAGCCCAGTCACCAATTTCAACGTGTCCGCCCATATTTACCGAGTTTGCCATAATGACATTATTCCCTACTTTGCAATCGTGAGCAACGTGACAAAAGCACATCAAGAAACAATTTTTACCAACGACAGATTTATTGCTGTGCTTTGTGCCGCGGTTAAGGGTACAATATTCCCGAATCACTGTTCCTTCTCCGATTTCAAAAGTTGTTTTTCCCCCTCCGAATTTTAAATCCTGTGGAAGGACGGCAACAACAGTACCATGACAGATTTTTACATTATCAGAAATTCTTGCACCGTCGTCGATTAAAGCACTTGAAAGGATTTCCACATTATTTCCAATTATTACATCGTCTTTAACAACCGTGAATTCACCGATTTTTACATTACTGCCAATTGAGGCTTTTGGACTGATTGAATTCATAAAATTTTTACAAAGATTTTTCGATAATAGAATCTTCTTCATCCTGTGAAGAAGTGCGGGTTATCATTTCTGCCAAGAGACCTGTCGCAAAAAACTGGACACCGACAATAATAAGCAGAATTCCGACATAGAATATTGGTGTACTGCTTAGCGGAATGTAAGTGAAAAATGTTTTTACAATAAACAATCCAAATATAATCAGAAAGCCGAGAATCGAAGAGAGAACGCCGAGCATTCCAAAAAGGTGCAGTGGTTTTTTAATAAATTTCGTAGTGAAGACTACCGTAAGAAGATCGAAAAATCCATTAAAAAACCTATTGGCACCGAATTTTGTTACGCCGAATTTGCGAGCCTGATGTTTAACAATTTTTTCCGTCACCCTGAAACCTGCAAGATGAGCAAGGGCGGGGATAAAGCGATGCAGTTCGCCGTAAATTTTTAATGATTTTATAACTTCTTTTCTATATGCTTTCAATCCGCAATTGAAATCGTGAAGCCGGATACCCGACACTTTGGAAGTAACGTAATTGAATAGTTTGGATGTATGTCTTTTTATAAACGGATCGAAGCGGACTTTTTTCCAGCCGGAAACTAAATCATAACCTGAATTAATAACTTTTATCAGATCAGGAATTTCTTTTGGGTCATCCTGTAAGTCTGCATCCATTGTGATAACGATATCTCCTTTTGCCAATTTAAAACCTGCGGACAGTGCGGCTGACTTACCCCGATTTCTTCGGAACTTGATACAGTGGAATCTTCCGTTTTTATTATGGATTTCTTTTATTTTTTCAAACGACTTATCAGTGCTTCCGTCATCAATCAGTATGACCTCATAACTGCATCTAAGGTTATCAAAAACTCTTTTTATGGAAAGGGATAGTTCCATCAGCGATTCCTCTTCGTTATAAAGCGGAATTACGACACTGACCATCTGGTTGGGCAGAACAACTTTTTTAAAGTCTCCGTTTCCGTTAGTCAATAAATCTTTGTCTAAATTTTGACGATTACCGTAAATTCTTTTTCTGAATTTCTTGTGTTTAAAAGGTCTTTCTTCTTTGTTATTTTCGTTGACTTTACTATCGCTATTTTTTACAGATTCTTCAGTTTTTCTGACCAGGTCATTAATTTCATCAATTATTGATACATTATCTGACATATTTATATTACCGGACTCCTTCTTTAATTATGTGTTTTTTCTATATTTAATTAAATAAAAGAAAATAAAATTACTATTTAAACTGTTAATGAAAATTAATTGAAAAATACTGCAAAATCAATTGAAAACAGTGGTTAGAAGCACCGCGATTAATTTTGTTTTTTTGATGATGGAAGGAAAAACTGATTCTGATGATAACATAATAACTTAAATATGCTATACAGTTCTCTGCATTGTTATTTGATACAATATTTTAAATTAAATACACTTGTCTTTCCGATTTAAATGCGTTCCCAAATTCAAAGTCAGTCCAAATTCTTGATTATTATAATGGATTTTAGATTGAAAATAATTTTATTTAAATCTAATTCCATATTTTAATACTGCTTGAGCGGGACATTTATTTTGATCTTCAAACTGTACTTCGTTCAATATGAGTGCACCCTGTCCGCAGACTACAACAGCTCCATCAGAATTAATTCGGGTTATAGTACCGGGAATACCGTGATACGGATAAGGAAAAATGTTTGCTTTCCATATACGAATTTTTTTCGAATCAATATATGTAAATGCTCCGGGATAGGGTTCCGATTGTGCTCTGATGAAATTATAAATGTTTTTGTTTGAGTCTATCCAATTGATAAGCCCATCTTCAGGTTTCCTTTCAGAACAATATGTGGAATAGCTGTTTGTTTGTGATTTTTTAGAAGCATTACCTGACAGAATTTTCAAATAATTTTCTTTTAATAATTTATCACAGCAAATTTCGCTCTTTTCCAAAACTGTACGAATCGAATCTGTTTGAGAAATTGTAAACTGTTTCTGCCCTATAATATCCCCCGTATCTATTCCATCTTCGAGATAAAAGAGTGAAATACCAGTTCGTTTCTCTCCGTTTATAATTGCCCAAACTAAAGGAGCAAATCCCCGATATTTTGGAAGTAATGATGCATGAAGACCTATGAAACCATTCGGAACTGATGAAAGGATTTCCGGACTAATTTTCCAATACCAACCCACAACAATACATAAATCAGGTTTTACTTTCTCAATAATGTTTTTCAGTTCGGATTGTTTTTCGAGAATGTATAACTTCTTCTTCTTCTGTTCTGCAAATGCCTTAAACTCTTTAAGTTTACAACGGATATCTATCGTATCATTCAAAGTAACGATAGCTGCAAGTGATCTTGGTTCTATAGAAAAAATTATTTTAAGACACGATAATCCGAGGTGTTTACTTCCGATAAAAAGAACTTTGTTTACTATGTTTTTATCTTTTATTCTAATATTATATTTTCTATGTACCATTTTACTGTTTCGTTTACTTCCTGTTCTATTGATGTTTTTGATTTAAAGTCAATTAACTTCTCCGCTTTTTTAACATCTGCCTGATGGACTCTCACATCTCCCGGTCTTTCTTCCTGAAAAGCAATCTCATTTTTGTAATTCATAGCTTTACATATATTTTTCACAAGTTCCAAAATTTCAGTTTGTTTACCCGAACCGATGTTAATAATTTCACCCCTTGTGTTTTGATTTTTATATATATCTATTGCACATTTTGCTGTATCCTTTGCATAAATATAATCCCGTGTCTGTTTTCCGTCTCCGTAAATCACAGGCTTTTCATTCTTTAAAATTCTTTTAATTGTTAAGGGTATTATTCCTGCATAATTTGCCTCATTTTGACGGGGACCAAAATTATTAAACGGTCTAATAATAGACATATCAATATTAAAAGTTTTATAATAAGAATAAACTAAAAAATCCGTTGCTGCTTTGCTTGCTGCGTAAGGGGTGTGAGCAAAAATCGGATGCATTTCGTCCATCGGAGTATAGCGGGCAGTGCCGTAAACTTCAGACGATGAACAATGAATAAGTGTGATTATTTTTTTACTTCTTCTGATAACTTCACAGACATTTTGTGTCATTATTACATTTTGCTCATTACAGAAATCCGGTTGATTTAAAGAAACAGGCAGCGGAACAACCGAGAAATTGAAAATAATATCAATTCCATACTCAGTAACAACATCACCTAATGATTTAAAATTGGTGACATCACCGATTATAAAATGAAAATTTTTGTGTTCGATCGCTTCTTTGAGATTTCGCTTCTTACCGGTGAATAAATTATCAATGACAATTAATTTATTTACAGATTCTTTTAACAAAGCATCACACAGATGACTGCCGATAAAACCGGCACCGCCTGTAACTAATACATTTTTATTTTCAAGAGAATTCATTTATTCAATTGTTTTTTAATGTGAAAGTTAAGTTTTTCAACAACGTATTCTATATCTTCAATTTCCAGTTCGTAATATAGCGGAAGGGCAAGCGAATGTTGAAAAAGATAAAGTGAATTGGGACAAACGTCTGTGCTCTCGTAAACCGGTTGAATATGAGAAGCATAAGTTCCGATATTTGTTTGTATATTTTCTTCCCTTAAAGAAACGATTATCTTATCCCTGTTAATTTCAGTTGATAGAACCACTGCATAAGTCTGATAAATATGAAATTGCTTTTCACCTTCTTTGGGAATTGTTATAAATTCGTTGTTGAGAAATAACTCATTATACTTTTTAACTAAAATTCTTTTTTTCTCAATTAAACGCGGAAATTTTTTTAATTGCTCAATAGCGATAGCGGCATTGATATCAGATAATTTATAATTATGACCTAACCGGATAAAAGAAGGGATTTCAAAATTTTTTTGTCTTTGATATGCAGATTCCATACCAAAACAAGATAACGAACTGATATAGTCTGCATATTCCTGATTATTTGTAGTAACAATTCCTCCTTCTCCTGATGTTGCATTTTTACGAGCGTGAAATGAGAATGCCGTTATAACACCATAATTTCCTGCATTTCTTTCTTTATACTTTGCTCCAAGCGAGCAGGCAGCATCTTCAATAACATTTAAATTATATTTATCTGCGATTTCAACAATTCTATCCATTTCTGCCATTTGTCCAAAACAATGAACAACAATAATTGCTTTTGTTTTGGCGGTGATATTTTCCTCAATCTTATCAGCATCAATATTATAAGAATCGAGTCGAACATCTATAAAAACCGGTTTAGCTCCGCAAAACATTACAGAATGACCTGTTGCGGGAAATGTATAATCCGAGACTAAAATTTCATCACCGCTTTTTATACCCAAAGCTAACAAAGACAGGTGCAATCCTGCCGTGCAATTATTTACCGGAACAGCATATTTTACGTTGATAAAAGATTTGATTGCCTCGGAAAGTTCATTTCCTTTTGGTCCCTGTCCGGCTACCCAGCCGGATTCAAATGTACTTTTTACAGCTTTAATTTCTTTTTCATCGAAAAATGGTTTTGAGAGATAAATTGTTTTCAACTTATTTATTTTCTTTGGAAATTGTTTTTGAGGTAAAGGAAATAAGTCTTTAGCTATGTTAAATTTTATTTTTTTACGATCAGGTTGTAATCATCAATCTTTATATCAGTTGCTTTATTACATTTGCTACAATACATTTTTGCAAATTCATTTCCTACTTCCTTTTCTTCCATTTTTCTGCCGCATTCACAAACAAATCCGATTAACCTTGCAGGATTTCCAACAAGTAAACCATAATTAGGGACATTTTTATTTACAACAGTACCTGCACCTATCATTGCATATTTACCTATAGTCACTCCGCATACTATTGTTGCATTTGCTCCGACGGAAGCACCTTTTTTTATTAGTGTCGGAACAACCTTCCATTCTTTATCATATGCTCTTGGATATAAATCATTAGTTAAGACCATATAAGGTCCGAGAAAAACATCATCTTCAAGAGTAACACCATTATAAACGGAAACGCCATTTTGAACTTTCACTCTATCACCGATACTTACTTCTAAATCAATATAAACATCTTTACCCATTATGCAATTTTCGCCGATTTTAGCACCTTCTCTTACCTGAACGTTTTTCCAGATAATAGTTCCTTTTCCAATTTCACAGGTTTCATCAATTTCTGCAGATTCGTGAATTTTAGCACCATTTACTAAGTTTAATTTTTTCATTTCATTCAAAATATTTCCTAAAAATTTAATAAAGTTAGCAAAAATATCATTAATAATATAGAACTAATTTTTTCATTTTGCCGGTTGAAGTCACAATCAGGAAGTTAAAAAAAACAAAAATTAGTTTTTATATGCGATGTAGTTTAAAAACGAATCCAGAGCAAAAAAATTAAATATGGTTTTAAGTAAATTATGTGGAGTGCCTTTAGAAGGAATTTTATAAGATAATCTGACTCTTTTAAATTTCTTAAATCCGCTTCTTTGTAGCGTATCCTGTAAACTTTTTGCGGTAAAAAAACTTCTATGATATAAAGGATGATTTCCGCCTTTCCATTTGCAACCGGATAACCTGAACTTAATGCTGTTAAAGTTAGGTACTTCGATAAAACAAAATCCTCCCTCATTAAGCAACTGATATATTTTTTTCAATTCGGAGACGGGATTAATAAAATGTTCCACTACATGAAAAAGTGAGATTATATCATATTTCTTATTTTCTTTCAACAGTTCATCGGCAGATTTATTAAATACTTTCAATCCAAATTCATTCTTTGCAAAATCCAATGCATTCTGTGATAAATCAACTCCCTCAATATCATTACATAACTCAGATATTGTTTTCAAAAAAAGTCCGGAGCCGCAACCATAGTCGAGTATTTTTCCACTAAGTCCGTTTTTTTTGAAAAACTCAAGTCTTTGCCGGTTAATTAAATAAATTTCCGAAAGGAATTCAAATTTAGAATTAGCAGAGTAGTCCTCAGGTTTAAAAAGAATATCGTAATATTTTTCGTACAACTCACTTTCATCAGGAGGGTTGAGCAGATATATAAGACCACAACCGGAGCACTTTACAATTTCAAAGTGGTCTTCCGTTAGAATTTTTTCGAATGACTTATTACTGCAATTCGGACATGATCTCATAGTTTAAATTACTTACTTTATAGATTATAATCTAATTATTTCACAGGCGACTATGCCTGAACGTAGTCACCAGAAGTGTATGATTTATGACAGATGTGAATATAATTGCAGTCTTAATAAAACATTGTAATTGACTTTAATCAAAAAATAAATCATTTTTGAGTTTATTATTTTAGTAAAATGCTGATTAAGACCTTAAAATTTGTTTTAGTTTTCTTAAGTTTTTCTGCTTTGGGAATAGCTTCCGTGAATGATGTAAATATAAACAAGTGGGAAGTATTTACTGATTTGAAAAATGTGAACGAGATAGCGGTGATTGATAATAAGTATGCTTTTTGTGCTACATCCGGCGGACTATTTTCTGTTGATCTTTCGAGCGGTGAGATACTGAAGAAATATACTAATATCGACGGACTTCTGTTCAATGACCTTATTTCAATAATTGTTGATAACCAGAAACGCTTGTGGATAGGGGCTTCTGATGGTTCAATTTGCATATTCGATTTCTACAACAATAAATGGAAATATATTTACGATATTAAGAATTCCAGCGAGAACAATAAATCAATCAACGGTTTTACGATTTACAGCAATTACATATTCGTTGCAACGGGATATGGAATCCAAAAAATTTCAACCATTGATTTTAACTTTGTTGAGGCCCCATATTATCAGTTCAATACGTTTACCAGCAAAACGAAAGTTAACAAACTTACCACATTAAACAATAAAATATTTGCGGTTACAGCTTCGGGAATTGCTTACGCAAACCTTATTAACACGAACCTGAACAATCCGGCATCATGGTCAATATATAATACTGCTCCGATGAACGGAAACTCAATTTCGATAGAAGCAGCGGGCAATAATGTATTTGCAGGTTCTGAAGCCGGTTTTGTTTACTACGACGGAAGCAACTGGAATCCGTATCCTAACGGACAGGTAAATATGGTTAATACCAGAGCGATTAAGTCAATAGGAAACACATTGTATTTTATTTCAAACTCAAATGTGATTTTTTCAGCTGACCTGAGTAATCTTTCTGTAATTACTCCTTATTTAGTACCCGGAAATTTTCTTTCCCTCGGAACTGATAATCAGAATCTTTTGGCAGGCGCTTATGAAAACGGTGTTTATATGAAAAAACAGGGGGCATATAGTTATGTATATCCGAATTGCCCCTATAGAAATATTTTTGACTATGTTACTTTTGATAACAAGGGAAATATATGGTCTGCAGCCTCTACTTATGACGGCGGATTTTATAAATATGACGGAATAAACTGGGAATCGTACAATACATCAATATATCCTCAGATAGGAAATATTAACTGGTTTAAAAAAATAGTACCTGAAGGTGATAATATCTGGGCGATTGGATATGGGCCCGGTGCAACAAAAATATCGGGTAATAATATTATAAACTATAATTATTCAAACAGCAATTTGCCCGGAATACCTGCTGATTCGACGTTTGTAGCTCTTAACAGCGGTGCAATTGACAACAGAGGGAAATTTTGGACAATTCTTTACATGACAAGATCGGGAGCATCACTTTATTCGTATAAGGGTGATGCTATATTCAATAAATACGACAATCCTTCGCTTATTACCGGCGGTCTTGCGAAATTCACAAATATTTCAATTGATAATTATAATACAAAGTGGATAAGCTGTGTTACTCCTCCGGGACTTTACTATTTCAATGAAAATGGAACTGACACAAATTATACGGATGATATTTACGGATTTTATTCCACCAGTGACTTTGCAGTTAACGAAATTACTGATGTAATAGTAGATAAGAATAATGAGGTGTGGATATCAAGTGATAACGGAATATTTATAATAAACAATCCCCTGGCTGCAATACAGAACAATAAACCAACTCCTGTGAAACTCGGAATAATTTCAGGCAATTTAAGGGTACCATTTACAGAAAACTGCAGATGCCTGCACGCAGATATATTGAATGAGAAATGGATTGGGACTCAGAACAACGGTGTATTTCATTTGTCTGAAGACGGTTCGACATTGCTGGAACAATTCAACATATCTAACAGTCCGATTCTTGAAAATAACATCAGCTCCATAACAGTAAACAGAAAAAATGGAAAAGCATATTTTGGAACTACGAAAGGTTTATTTGCATATCAATCGAATGCCGTGGAGCCGGTAGAAAGTTTTGATAAAATTATTTGTTCTCCGAATCCATATTTAATTCCTTCGGCAGTGGATTTAAAAATAGACGGTCTTGTAGAAGGTTCGATAATAAAAATATTCACTCTTAACGGAGAAGTGATAGCGGAATTTGACTCTCCCGGCGGCAGAATTGCAACATGGAACGGTTTAAACAAAAAAGGCGAGCTTATACCAAGCGGAATATATATGATTGTTGCTTTTAATAAAGATGCATCCAAAGTAGGAAAAGGAAAATTAGCAGTAATCAGAAAATAGATTTTTGAAGCAATGTTTATTATTCCTGTAATAGACATAAGGGACGGAAAATGCGTACGAGCGATAGACGGCCTGGGAGATTACACAAGTTATTATGTGAATTCCCCTATCACAATTGCTAAACTCTTCAGAAAAGAAAATTTCAGAGCTATACACATAACCGACCTTGACGGAGTTTTATCAGGTGAAATGAAAAATTTTGACCTGATAAAACAAATATCCAAATCAGTTGATATTCCAATATTGCTTGGCGGAGGAATAAACAATTTTGAAAATGCTAAACGGGCAATTGAAGAACTAGGAGTTTATCGTGTAGTAATTGGTACAGCCGCACTTTTTGTACCGGAATTAATTTCACGAATAATTAAAGAATATTCCGCATCAAAAGTAGCAGTTGCGATCGATGAAAAACTGAACAATGTTGTAAAAGACGGCTGGATTGAATCTGCAGATATTACTCCTCTTGAGTTCGCTATAAAAATGGAAAAGCTGGGTGTTCAACGAATTATCTATCAGGATGTAACACGTGTCGGAAATCTGAGCGGTCCAAATATAGCGAGATTGCTGGAGATCGCACGACACACTAAATTGAAAATCACTGCTGCGGGAGGAATATGTGATTACAGGGATTTGAAAGCACTATCTGACCTTCAGGTTTGGAGCATAGATTCCGTGACCGTTTTAAGGGCTATCTATGAGAATAAATTTCCCTGCCAGAACCTCTGGAGAGATTTAGAAAAATTAGACATATCTCTTGAACTGCCGCATGTAAAATAAAAATAATTTATCAGGTTATTTTAATTACATCAATTACGCGGAACGATTCCGAATATTTATATTTTTTTGAGTCACTTGCTATGAATTTTTTAAAATAATCAGTGAATTCATCGAAATCCGAGAACTGAGATGTGTGTGATGAGAGGATATCGAGTTTAATATCTATATCCTTTGATATGTTCAGAAAAAAATTCGGTTTATCCGAGCCAAAGAAGAAAATTTTATTGACCCTGTGCAATCCGTATTTAGAAGGATAGATAAAATCATTTTTTGCAGCAAAGCAGGCATCAAATGCTGCAAGTGAAATTATCCTGTGGTCTTTATGAAATAAATTGAGATTATCGAATTGCTGATTTGCGGGGTCGAACGTAAAAACATATTCGGGTTTTATTTTTTTAATAATGAGAGTGAGTTTCTTCCTGAGATTATCTGTATATTCAAGAAAGCCATCCCGCTCATTCCAGAAAATCACTTCTTTCACACCCAGTTTTTTCGCAGCGTTCAACTGTTCTTTTCTTCTGACTTCTATTCTTTCTTTTCTTGTTTTAATATTTTTTTTGCAGCCGTTTTCACCTGTAGTAGCGATAAGATAGTATGCTGTATATCCTTCATTTATTAATTTTCGTACAATCATAGAGCATCCGAACTCGAGGTCATCCGGGTGTGCAGCAATAGCAAGTAATGTTTTTTTCTTCTTTTCCATATTTTATTTTTAGATGTTTCGCTACGCTCAACATGACAGATACTTAACTTCAGTTATTTATTATCTACAACAATTTTACCTTTTTTTATCACTTTTTCAATCTGGTTGATTCCAAAGTGGTAAAGTAAATCACGGTAATTTGCGAAATCAAAAATCAATATATCTGCTTGTTTATTTTCCTCTAAGCTTCCGATTAATTCCTGCATATATAAAGCATAAGCAGCATTAATTGTGACAGCGTTTAAAATTTCTTCGGCGGTCATTTTTAATTTTACCGATGCGAGAGACATAATTATCTGCATATTTTCCGTATTACAACTTCCGGGATTAAAATCAGTGGAAAGTGCAACAGGAATATCGTTCTCAATAATCTCCCTGGCAGGCGGATAATGCATATCCAGAAAGTATGACGCACCCGGTACGAGCGTAGCGATAATTGGTTTATATTGCAGGCGTTTAATATCACCTGTTGTAAGGGATTCGAGATGGTCAACCGATATTGCATTCACTTTAAGAGCAACGGAGATACCTCCGATAGAATTAAACTGGTCTGTGTGTATTTTCGGAATTATACCAAATTTAGAACCTGTAGATAATATTTTCTCCGACTCTTCAGGTGAATAATATCCCTTTTCGCAGTATACATCTATGAACTTAGCCAGTTTACTTTGTGCAATCATAGGGATCATTTCATAGCAAATCGTATTTATATATTTTTCTTTAGAAACATTTTTCGGAATGGAATGAGCGCCTAAAAATGTCGGAACAATATCCATATCATAATTATTTTTCGCGGCGAGCGAGTTTATTACTTCAAGCATTTTAATTTCATTATCGGTATCGAGTCCGTATCCGGATTTACCTTCGACAGTGGTAGTACCGTATTTAATAAAATTTTCAAGATGCTTTTCGCCCATATTTTTCAATATAGTTTTGCTTGCATTACGGACTGCTTCGACAGTTGAAGCAATGCCGCCGCCAGCTTTTGCTATTTCCAGATAATTGCTGCCTGCAATTCGCATTTCATATTCATCTGCCCTTGAGCCTGCAAATACAAAATGCGTGTGGGAATCAACAAATCCCGGCATAACTGTTTTATTTTTCCCGTCAATTTCCGTGAAATTTTTCTTCTTGCGTGACTTCAAATAAATCGAAAGGTTTTTTGCATTTCCGACAAATTTTATTTTACTGCCTTCAAGAAAGATATTGGAATTTTTCAGAAGCCCTATCTGGGACTGCGAGCCGCCCGATTTAGGGATTCCATTCAGGTCGCGGCAGGTAACAAGATTTGTTACATTTTTAATCAGAATAGACATACTTTGTTTGTTTATTTGTATAAAGACTTTTATTCTTCATCACCAAGGCAATAGAGATAGCCATCACGGCAGGCGATATAAACTCTTCCATTATACGCAATTGGTGAAGCTTCAAAACTTCCGGACCTTCTATCCAGCAGGGAAAAATTCATTTCATCATCAAACTCAAAAAGAAATATTCCACCATACCCTGCAGATATAATTTTATTCCTGACAATAATCGGAGAAGATATTGATGCACCGGTATGGTACTTAAAAACTAATTCCGGTAGCGAATAAATTTTTCTGCCGTCAAATCCTGCGGCTTCCCCGACGATACTTTTATAGTTTACCAGATATAGATATCCATCGATTGCACTGAATGCTGCAAGATAAGGATGAGAAGGTTTTTTTGTCAAATCATTAACAGCAGGTGTTCCTATTACACCTCCATCCCATGATGAAACATGAACATTCTTTGTCGGGTAGTACCATTCCGCAGATTCATCTTCTGATTTTCCGGGATTTAATTTCAGTAATCCTCCTTCTCCTGCAATATATTGTTTTTCAACAGGTACAAGGATGCAGCTATCGGAGGTTACTACCGTGGAGCCGTTTAAGTCAGAGCCTATATAAAAATCCCAGTCAATTTCTTTTTTCAGAATATTGTAAGCATACACGTGCCCTGAGCCGGCAGCAGTGAATACTTTTCCGGAAAGAAGTGCGGGGGAAGATTCCGCCACAAGATTTCCTCCGTGCTTTGAAATATCCTTTTTATCATACAGCGGATACTCGCCAATAATTTCAGGCAGAATGAAATTTTCATATTTTTCGCCATATCTGTAATCGGGGTTAAATATCGTAAAGATTCCGTTCTCAAGTCCGAGGTAAGCAGTATCATTAATTACAAGTGCCGAACCGTCTACATCCCTGCTATAACTTGGTGTTAGTTTGCTGTTGAGCCGGAACAATTCTTTTCCGGTCATATAAGAAATTGCACGGAAACTGAAGATATATTTTCCGCCTTTATTAAAATTATATCCTCTTCTGCTGCCCTGAAGAATTACAAATCTATTATCCGGATCGGTCTCATTTTTATTCTCAAAAATAGTACCGGTTCCTTTTATTACATCATCAAATCCATATTCCCAGATTACTTCACCTGACTCAGCATCAATTTTTTTGAGGTTATGGTCAAATGCGCCCTGTATCAAAAACAGTTTTCCGTTTTCAAATACAAGCAGCGGCTGCCCAGTCCAACCTGCTCCGCCCCAGCGGTTGCCGCCATGCTGGGGAGAAGCATTCGTATAACCAATACCGAGGTACAATTTCCAGATCAATTTCAATTGCGAGGGAGCTTTATTACCGTAATAATTTCTTTTTTCATTTCCCCGGAAAGTGGATATAAGGATTTTAATTGAGTTTGTATCAATATTTTCTGCGGAAGCCGAGTCTTTTTTTATTGTATCAGCAGTAATATTAATTATTTGTGAAGTATCTTTCAGATTAATATTTGTGGAAGGATTTTTTCCGCAGCCTGTAATTAAAGATAAAATACCGAAGCATAAGAAATATTTTCTTATACTTTTTACGAATTGAAATTTTTTAAATTTAATCAAGATATGTCAGAATTATTTACAGACATTAACCATAACCAAAATGTGACCAATGTAAAAGCATTTTGGTTAATCCTATTTATAATTTTACCTTTGAAAATTAATATGCTTTTCTTACACACCTGACGCTAAAACCCGCAGTTTTCAGATAATCAGGATATGTAATCCTTTCTGTCCCTTCTCTATCAAGAGAAAAGCAATAACCTTTTTCATTATCGATTTCCGTCGAACTCCATAAAACGATATATTCATTCAATCCGGCATATTCTCCGTTAAAATATCTGCTGCCGGGATAATTAGCATTAAATCCCTGAGGAGAAGTTTTTGTCAGTATATCTGCAGCACTATTCTCACCACCGAAATACTCTACAAGGTCCATCAGTTCATTTTTTGTCGGGAGTCTCCAACCGGACGGGCATGCTTTTAATGCGGATTCCCAGGTGTAAAGTCTGCCATAGATACTGCAATTAGTTGATTTATCATCAAAGCAGTAGCTGTCTGAATTATCATAATTAAGGTTGTCAAGCATCCATATAAGATTTCCGATTTTCACGGTAGAGTAAATCTGTCCATCTCGCTTGTCAGTAAAAGAGTTATCGCTAAACTTGACAGAGCAGCTGAAAAAATAAAATGAAGTGAAAAACAGAACAATAAATAATAATTTTGTTTTCATAATTTTAAAAAATTATTTTATAATAAATGATTCTTGTTTTATAACATTGCTTTAAGTTCTCTTTCAACTCCTATCGGCACAGTTACAGATACTCCATCAAGTTCAATTTTCACTTCGCCATCTACTTTGCAATTAAGTTTTTGTCCGCTTATAAATGCTTTTACAATTTCAACCGCAGAAGAAGGCAGGTCTAAATAATTTACCCTGACAGGTAAATCGATATAAGAGACCGAGTTATTGTGAATTGTCTGTGATTTAGTAGTGCTTCCTTTTCCGATAAAAGAATTGTTCAGGTATATTTCATAAGACGAACTCAGAACGTTTGCATTATAATTATTATCATTTGTAACTTCAACCGTAGCAAGGAATTCCACGCCGGAGAGAGACACGCCGGAAATCGAAACATTTTTTATCCCTGTTACTTCCGGTTTACTTCCAAATAGCGCAGAGAAAAATGAACATCCGGAAAACAGAAAAGGGTAGATCAAAAGGCATATTAAAATCCGGTATCCGGAAAGTTTCATCTTATTCTTTTAGATTATTTTAATATATAAATTTATAAAAAATAAACATATACAAAAAAAGGGACAGGATTAACAATTAATAATGAAAAATGAGTTATGAATAGTTGGAGAGCAAAAGCAAATCTGAACCATGATTAAGAGATTAAAAAAATAAAAATCAGAAACAATAACACGAAGGTACTGTGTTAAAAAGCAATAGAAAAAACACAACGTATGTTTTAATTAATTTTGTAATTTGGGACATATGTTGTATTATTTTTCCAAAGAGTGTAAATTAATACTAAAAGTTTTCTTG
>Ga0209540_10000752_pt1 | contig 27308 bp, 14 predicted proteins | sample BarGraIncu01121A_FD_184501 | JGI IMG/M metagenome (GOLD analysis project Ga0209540, IMG submission 184501) | Arctic peat soil microbial communities from Barrow, Alaska - Barrow Graham LP Incubations 011-21A (SPAdes) (version 2) | ecosystem: Environmental > Terrestrial > Soil > Wetlands > Peat... | reverse complement strand
CCGACACTTTTTATGATTACGTTATAAGTTCCGGTAGTCAATTCTGATTTAGCATTGCCCGATTGAAAATTGTCTCCATTATCAAAACTATAAGTATCAGTCCCATTTAGAACGGAAACGGTTATGCTTCCTGTAGCTACTGAACAGGTCGGTTGAGCGACTGTAATAACCGGAGTCGCCGGAAGTGCATTATTGATCAATGTTACTTCATCGAATGTGCTGCAAGTACCGTTGACGATAGTCCAGCGCAATACTGCAGGTGTGGCGGTAGTTACGTCGGTTACTGTTGAAGTTGCTGAATTTATGCTCGTGATTGTAGCAGTTCCACTTTGTACAGACCATGTGCCTGTACCTACTGAAGCTGCATTCCCGGAAAGAGGAAAGCTGCTATTGTTACAATGTGTCTGGTCTGCCCCGGCAGCAGCTGCTGCTGGAGGTGCATTATTGGTCAGTGTTACTTCATCGTTTGTACTGCAAGTACCGTTGACGATAGTCCAGCGCAATACTGCAGGTGTGCCGGTAATTACGTCGCTTACTGTTGAAGTTGCTGAATTTATGTTCGAAATTGTAGCCGTTCCACTTTGTACGATCCATGTGCCAGTGCCAACTGAAGCTACATTCCCGGTTAGAGTAAAGCTGCTATTGTTACAATATGTCTGGTCTGCCCCGGCATCTGCTGTTGTTGGCACGTCATATACAGTCACTGTCAGTGTTTCTGAGTTTGTACAACTGCCACTTGTAACTGTATAAGTAATTAATGAAGTTCCTGCCGCAACCCCTGTTACTAAACCACCGGCACTGATTGTTGCTATTGCGGTAGAACCGCTTGACCAGATTCCTCCTGTTGTTGTATCTGTCAGTGGTGTTATTGACCCGACGCATACTGTTGTTGTACCTGTGATTACTGCCGGTGCTGCGGGTAATGGATTTACCGTGTTGGTTATACCTGAGCTTGTGGCTACACAGCCAGATGCATTGGTGACAATCACATCAACGACCTGACCGTTTGTCAAGGCAGATGTGGTATAGGAAGTTGAAGCACCATTCTGAACGCTCACGCCGTCGACCCTGAAATTGTAATTGGTACCACCGGCGGCGATGAAAGTCACGGAAGTGCCGGCACAGAAAGTGTTGTCAACATCACTGCTGGACAAGGTTGGTGTCGATAAAGTATTTACGGTTGCCACGACTGCCGTTCTGTTGCCAGAAGTACATCCATTACCTGTTGCTTCTACATAATAAGTTGTAGTTGACGAAATGTTTGGAGTAGTAAATGAAGTTCCGGTACCAACGGAAGTTCCATCAGTTAAAGTTGTGAACCAGTTGATCGTCCCACCGGAGGCAGTTGCTCCCAAGGTTACCATTCCTATTCCACAAACTGAACCCGGGGTAGTTCCGGTAATGGTTAGGTTACAAGGGGCAGGTTTGCACTTGCCGGAGCTACCGGCTTCCCAGAGACTTTGAATTTCTGTATCTGCAAGTTCCCGGTTGAAGATTTCGACTTCGTCTACTGCGATATCGCCACCCGAAATTCCATTGCCACCGATGAACATTTTTTCAGTGTTTGTGATGTTACCCTGCGCCCAAGACCCGTAAGCCGGTCCGGAAGTTTTGATAATACCATCCAAATAAAGTTTTTTATATCCTCCAGTAGTTGTTTTGTAGGTGAAAGCAACATGATGCCAAATATTTGGTGTAATCGCTGATTGAAGTCCAAATGCCGATGAACCGTCAGCTGAACTGTTCGCAGAGAAACTCAGATAACCTGTAGTTAGACCGGCATCGGAAATATACATATAGTATCCAGGTCCAATGCCATTCTTCTTCTTCAAAATTGTCAGGATTTGACCACTTCCGGTCGCTTTATACATCACCCAGGCATCTACTGTGAAAGGACCTGTACCCATATCGAGGGCCGCATTATGAGCTACTTCAATACGCCGGTCTCCATGAAAAGCCAGCGATGTGCTTACCATTCCCGCCGGGAAATCCGGCAGAGTCCACAAAGAAGAAAGAGTAGGACCAGTACCGATGTAAGAACCAATAGGTCCAGGCAGTGCTGTTCCATTAAAACCTCCAACAATATCGCTTACCGTTGTTCCAGAGGTTTCATCCAACGGCCACCAGGCTATCATATTGGCAGGAGGTGGAATACAACCAACTTGTGTCACATTATTGGTGATGCCTGAGCTTGTGGCTATACAACCTGATGCATTGGAGACAATTACATCAACGAACTGACCGTTTGTCAAGGAAGATGTGGTATAAGTGGTTGAAGGGCCATTCTGAAAGCTCACCCCGTTAACCCTGAAATCATAATTGGTGCCACCTCCGGCTGTAAAAGTCACTGAAGTGCCGACATTGAATGTGTTGTCAGCATCGCTGCTGGTCAAGGTTGGTGTCGGTAAAGCAACTACCGTGATTGCATACGTTACTGAGTTTGTACAACCATTGCCGTTTGCGGCTGTAGTATAGGTGATTAATGAAGTTCCTGCTGCTACTCCGGTTACTAAACCATCAGCGCTAATTGTTGCATTTACAGGAGTACCGCTCGACCAAGTTCCTCCAAGGGTTGCATCAGTCAGTTGGATTGTTAACCCAACGCATACCGTTGCTGTTCCGGTGATTGCTTCCACATTTGGCATTGCATTGAAAGTAACGTTAATATCATCAGTTGAAGCTATACAAGTGGTATTTGAGATTGTCCAGCGCAAGATATAAGAGTTTCCTGCTATTCCGGTAAAAGTAGATGTCGGGTTTGTCGGAGTGGTAACGGTGCCACCTGTTCCGCTAATGATACTCCATGTACCTGTTCCCACAATCGGGGTGTTGGCAGCAAGTGTAATGGTAGTGAGACCACATGTTGCTGAACTGGTCTGGTCCGCACCGGCGGCGGCTGTTGTCGGTGCCGCATCATTTGTCAGTGTTACATCATCTAATGAGAGACAGTTACCGTTGACGATTGTCCAGCGCAATACGGCCGGTGTACCTGCAACCACGCTGGTTACTGTTGATGTGGCAGAATTTATGCTGGTGATTGTGGCTGTTCCACTTTGTACCGTCCATGTACCAGTGCCTACTGATGCTGCATTCCCGGCAAGGGTAAAGTTGCCGTTGGCACACTGTGCCTGATCCGCACCGGCGGCGGCTGTTGTTGGCAAGGCATTTACAGTTACTGTCTGTGTTACTGAATTTGCACATCCACTACTTGTAATAGTGTATGTAATTACCGTTGTGCCTGCTGATACGCCCGTTACTAAACCTCCAGGCCCTCCAACTCCACCGGCAGTAACTGTTGCAACTCCGGGACTGGCACTTGACCAAGATCCATATTTGATTGCATCTATTAATTGGATTGAATCCCCAACGCATACGGTAGTAGGTCCGGTAATTACTGCAACTGCCGGTAATGGATTTACGGTTGCCACTACTTCTGTTCTGGAAACTGTGGTTCCACAAACATCGGTTGCATCAACCCAATAGGAAGTAGTAGCTGAAATAGCTGGAGTTGTAAATGAATTTCCAGTTCCCAATGACGAACCTCCTGTAGATGCTGCGTACCAGTTAATGATCCCTGAAAAAGCTGTTGCCCCTAAGGTAACGGTCCCTGTTCCACAAACTGATCCGGGTGTAGTTCCCGTGATGGTTAGACTACTATGATTACCGAAATCTTTACCAACGACTTGCTCTCCTGCTGCGAGGGTTACGGAATGCGCTCCCGGATTAGACGGGAATGTTTGTGTCCAACAGGGCTTTTGTGTCTCGTTAATCGTGTAGGTCCCTGCTGGTAGGTTATTGAAACAATAGCTGCCGGTTGCGTCTGTTGTTCTTGTCAAAGTAACAAGGTTATTGAGTGAATCGAAGTAAGTCAATTTGATTTCCCAGCCTGAAAGTCCTGTTTCACTACCATTTTTCAGACCATTACCGTCGAGGTCATTAAATTTCATTCCACGAATAGAGGCTGCTTCAGAACAACTCCAGCAAAAGTTATCAAAAGAAACTACTTCCGAAGGATCGCTATTATAATCCGTATTTAAAACAAATCCCGTTACATGGGTGATAAGATAATCCCATTTTTGACAAGCGTATGTTCCGGATAAAAGTTGACCATTTTCAACCATTATCCAATAGCCGTCCCCATTTGAAGGAAGAACACCGTTCGAACTTAGCTCCAAGGGTAGACACCAATGTTGCCAAATATTATTTGAAATTGGATCTGCCCCTGGATTAGCATAAAACGTTGCCCGAAGTGTTCCAGTATTATAATAATTAGCATCCGAGAGTGTAGGACCTGCATAAATACCAAGAAAGGGAAAGTAATGTGGAGCGGAATAACCAGTCCACTTAACTTTGTAATCAAAACATAGACATCCGTCTTGAGCACGTTCTAACCAGTTGCCTCCGAAATCAACATTATTAAATGCAATTGAACCACCTGGACCATCTGTTAATTTAAGCACATGACTGGTGTTGCCACTATCAGTAGGATCTTGAACTATTTGAACACTCGCGACATCGTAAGAACTCCAATTAGCTGTATTTGCACCATTTTCAAAATCAGTACAAACAGAACCCATTATAACCGATGAAGTAGTTGCATTACAACCTGTTATCGCATCAGTAAAAGTGAATGTTGCTGTTCCCGCTGCTACTCCGGTTACAACACCAGCATTTGTTACTATTGCCACCAAATCATTGCTGCTTACCCAGGTTCCTCCTGTGGTTGGTGATAAGGTTATCGTACTACCAACAGCTAAGTTAGCCGGAGCAGAAACGATTGGTAATTGGTTTACGGTCGCCACTACTGCCGTTCTTGTAGCTGTCGTGCCGCATCCACTTGTGGCATCTACATAATAAGTGGTAGTAGCTGAAATAACCGGAGTTGTAAATGAAGTTCCAGTCTTTAATGATATTCCTCCAGTGGATGTAGCGTACCAGTTAATTGTTCCTCCAAATGACATCGCCCCAAGTATTACTGTATCTGTCCCACAAACAGATCCATCATGAATTCCATTGACAATTGGAATAGCGGTTACAGTTACCAACTGTGATACTGAATTTGTACAACTTCCATTAGAAACGGTATAAGTAATTAGTGATGTTCCTGCAGAAACTCCTGTCACTAAACCTCCTGCACCACCTGCACCACCTGCACTAACTTTTGCGACTCCAGGACTCGCACTTGACCAAGATCCAAATTTGGTTACATCTGTTAAATAAATTGAGTCCCCAACGCATACGGTAGTAGGTCCGTTAATTGCAGCAATTGTAGGTAACGGATTTACTGTTATGGTTGATGTTACCGAGGTTGTACCACAGCCATTAGTAACGGAATAAGTAATTACTGCTGTGCCTGCTGCTACTCCGGTTACCAAACCTGTTGATGCGTCTATTGTTGCTATCCCCGTAGAACCACTTGACCATGTTCCGCCACTGGTCGTATCCGCCAATTGGGTGGTAGAACCAACACAGACTGTTGTAGTTCCGGTGGTTGCTGTTACTATGGGTAAAGTATTTATCGTTATTGTTTGCACACAAGTCTCATTATTACCACATGCATCAGACACAGTCCAGGTTCTTGTTACATTTATTGGACAGCTTCCGTTGGACACATCAATATAAGTTACAGTTACACCACTCATGCAGGTACTATTTATCACGCCATGATTAGGAGCCGCTTCAAATTGAACCTTCGACGATGCTGCTGGAATAGTCGAAAAAGCCTGGTTGCTGATTGCAGCGGTTGAACTCCCTACAATATTAAGAGTTGTAGCACAAGTTGTAAGGAAATTGGACGCAGAAGTAATGGAAGCTGTATTACTTTCAACTGGGTTAATATTATAGCCAGTAGCTGTTGCAATAAAGCCTGCAGTGTTATTATCAGTCTTTCCAGAAGAAGTGCCTGCGGGTATTTTAGTTTGAAACTGAATAGAATCACTTGCACCCGGCGCTAAAGTGTATGCCGGAGTAAAAGTAAATTTAACTCCGCCACCAACCAGAGACGAACCCCATGCGCCTGAATTACAAGGCAATCCTGTACCAGACCAACCGGTACAAATATTTTGAGTAGCAGTGTATGTTGCCGTGTAATTACTATTTGCAGGTACCGTTAGCATTTGCATATTAAAGTCATTGTTTACAGCTATAGAGTTTGGGTTGCCTAAAATAGTTAAGTTTCCCACAGCCGGAATTCTGTCAATAACAACCAGATTGTTTACTGCAATAGTACCTGTATTACGTACAATAATTTTATAATCTACATTCGTATTTGGGGTTCCGTTACCATTAGTCACAAAACTTCCGTCTAAACTCCCTTTAACCTTTTTTTCTATACCAATTGCTGCAAAGGCACAAATATTTAAAGAGGTTTGACAAACATAATTTTGCGGATAAATTAAATTGCCTCCAGAAACAGTATTATAAAATGAATAAGAGCCACCTACTGCATTACTTTGAACGACTGCATTAAAACAAATTTTATATGTACTGTTACCAACAGGTATGTCAGGTAAATTAAACTTAAGATTTGTAGCAGATATTATTGTTGGATTGTATGAAAAGCCCGTATAAACTATACTTGAAATATCAGCTTGAACACCGGGTGGCAATGGTACGTAGTATATTCCGCCAACTAATGCAGCATCTCCTGTGTTTTTAAATTCATAACACAAGTTAATTACACTCCCGATATTTTTACAACCGGAAATAACCGGACTCGCCACACAAGTCATAATCGGTTGAGGATTGTAAGTAAGCACCATACTTCCATTTCCGCCAGCACCACAAGTAATACAGGAACCTGATGGTGCAACGCAATTATAGGATATGGAAATACTGTCTTTGTAAGGTGGATTACCAGCCAATCCATTACAGGATGAATTTAAATTGTAGTACAAAAACAAAGAGACATATTTCCCTGGCAATAAATTAGTTATAATATGATCTGCCTTCGAAGTATTTGCAGGAGTATTATAAAGGGAAACACCAGCTGTCAATGGATAAGTAGTGGATGAAAGGCCGCAATCATAATATTTTACACTACTACTAAGCCCAGGTTGTGTGGTCGATTCCCATACATAATTTAAATGCACTAATGGTAAAGTATTTGTTGCCGTTATGTCTAAGGGTGTATTACCTGTATTGGTGATAGTATAACCAAAACTTGAAGATGTAGGTGGCTGACCGTTAAGTGATATACTCGAGATTGCGGCAGGTGAAGCTGGTATAAGAAAGGAAGCTGGAATAGGTCCTACTATTGAACTATTCAGCACACCACAATTCGTACCCTTTAGTGTAATATTGCTTATAAGTGTCTGGCCGAGACCAGCACCACAAGGTAGTTGTACGACATAATAAAAATAATCTTCTGAATTTATATTAAAAGTGGTTGTATTTGGAGTAATTGTATTAGTATTTACGTCAACTGTATAAGTATAACCGCCACCATATATTGGTGTTGCCGATTTAACATAACCGCCTAAATTTGGAGAAAGGTCAACAACAAAATTTGGATTATTAATCAGAAAACAAGTATTGTTTTTGAAATGAACTGAATAGGTTACTTCGGCTGTTGCCTGATTAAAAGATGAAAACGTTTGAGTAAAAGTAATATTTTTATTTAATATGCTGTTTGCTGTACACGTTACATTTGGTACAATAGTATTTAAATTATCGGTAAGTGAACCGACGAAATCTGATGGCACGGTTGCACCGATACATGTGCCGGGGCAATTAAACTGAAAATATACCAAAAAACTTATAGAACTTGTGTTAATGCAAGCTGATAAAATGCTTAAGGAGATAGTAAGTTCATGAGTAGTGAGATTGTTAGTGACATTCATGCAAGGAGGCAAACTGGTTGTAATGGCATCATAACTTACTAAGGCAGAATTGTAAGCAATTACTACAGTAGCACTTGTAGTGGTTGAGGCTGTCCAGTTAAAAGATACATTTAGAGGAAATGAACTACCTAGATTATGTGCTGTGGGAAAAGATGTATCTGTAAGAGTAAATCCATTTACCTGCGCATGAATAAAATTTACTGCAAGAATAAATATAGCTAGAAAATAAAGTTTTTTCATGGCAACTTTCTTCTTTTTCTGAACTTTAATAGAAGGTTTCTTCTTCAACTTTTTCAGAGATGATTTTTTCGCAAATATCCTTCGACTTCTTTTTTTATAAATCCTGTATAAGGAGTATTTGCAGTCTTGTGATTAGCCAATTAGTCCTATTCATTTAAATACAGGAATATTTCTATTTCAATTTACGAATTTCAGTAAGAAATTCTAATATTCATTGTTTTCTTTTTACAATAAATCAATTGAATTGGTTGAGTTCGCAAATCCAATAATTTATCTTAATCGCTACCAATTTTATTATGTTTATTATCAAGAATTTGGAATATTTCGGTGTCAAATATACATATAATTATCAATGCTATAACTTTTGTAGCATTATATTTCTAATATTTTTATTCATACTGATTTTTTAAGCCTAATATTGATACTCAAAAAAAGAGTTATACTTATGAACAGTAATTAAATAGCAACTCATAAATGATTTGGATTCACACAAAAAAAAGTTTCTCTTTTAGAGAGAAACTTTTTCTATAAATACTACTTTAAAAGCTGTATTTTCATATTCTATCACGACGGAACTTCAAACTTCTAAAACCCCAAACTCTTCAAACTTTTTTCAATGCGCTTCCAACCAATTAGCTCCTACTCCACAATCGGCAATAAGTGGCACACGGAGCTGAATGGCATTTTCCATTTCTTCAACCACCACTTTTCGAACTACCTCGAGTTCGGCTTTCGGAACGGTAAAGTTTAACTCATCGTGTACCTGCATGGTCATTTTGGTCTGAAAATTTTCTTTTTCTAAGCGTTTTTGAATATTTACCATCGCAATTTTAATAATGTCGGCGGCAGTACCCTGAATAGGTGCATTTATCGCATTTCGTTCGGCAAAACCACGAACTATGCTGTTTTGAGAATTTATATCAGGTAAAAAGCGTTTTCGTCCTAGTAGTGTTTCCACATAACCCATTTCTTTAGCCTTTTGAATTGCATTGTCCATGTATTTTTTCACTTCGGGATAAGTGACAAAATAACCTTCAATTAGCTCTTTAGCTTCTGATTTCGGGATTCCTAATCTGTCCGACAAACCGAAAACCGAAATGCCGTAAATAATACCAAAATTGGCTGTCTTGGCTTTGCGACGCATATCTGTAGTTACATCATCGATCGGAATTTTATATATTTTAGCAGCAGTTGCGGTATGGATGTCAAGTCCGCTATTGAAAGCATCCATCATGTTGGAATCGCCACTGAGATGCGCCATAATGCGTAATTCGATTTGAGAATAGTCGGCACTTAGAAATACACTGTCGGCATCAGGAATAAATGCTTTCCTAATTTCCTTACCCTGCGCATCACGAATTGGGATGTTTTGTAAGTTAGGATTGGTGGAGCTCAATCGACCAGTGGCTGTAACTGTTTGGTTGAATGAGGTATGTACTTTACCTGTTTGTGGATTAATTAACAGTGGCAGTGAATCAATATAAGTACTAAGTAGTTTTTTTAAGCCACGGTAATCAAGTATTTTTCCTATAATCGGGTGTTTGGATTGTAATTTCTCAAGAACATCTTCCGCAGTAGAATATTGTCCGGTCTTGGTTTTCTTGGCCTTACTGTCAAGTTGCAAACGATCAAACAGCACTTCACCCACTTGCATAGGTGAACTGACATTGAATACCATTCCGGCAATTTGGTGAATTTCTTTCTCCAACTGTCCCATTTCTTCAGTCAGGATGATTGAACTTTGGCCCAAAGCATCGCTGTCGATGCGTACTCCGGTTCGTTCCATTGTAGCCAATACCTGCATTAGCGGCATTTCTATTTCATAGAAAAGCTTTTCGAGGTCGTTGGTTTTTAATTCTTTTTCCAATATTTGTTTCAACCGGAAAGTGACATCCGCATCTTCTGCTGCATAATCGCACAATTTATTAATTTCAACCGTACGGATACTCACCTGATTTTTCCCTTTGGCACCAACTATATCTTCAAAATGAATAGTCCGGTATTTCAAATAAATTTCGGCCAGATAATCCATTCCGTGACGTAATTCGGGTTGAACCAGATAATGAGCTATCATAGTATCAAAAAGTTTTCCTTTCAGTTCAACATCATATTGAGCCAACATAAGCAAATCGAATTTTATATTCTGTCCTATTTTTTCAATTTGATCGCTTTCAAAAATGACTTTGAACTCATGTATAATTGATTTCGCCTCCGATTTATCTTCAGGCAGTGAAACGTAATAAGCTTCACCTTCAGTATAACAAAAAGAAAGTCCGACTAAATCATCATTAAACACATCCAGCCCGGTAGTTTCAGTATCGAAACAAACCGATTTTTGCATAAAGAGTCTGGAAATTAAATCCGATCGTTTCACTTTTGTATCAACCAAAATATATTTATGCGGTATGTCGGCTATGGTTTTTAAACCATTATTGTTTGTGGAATTTTCAACCTGTTCGAAAATTGGAGTTTGCGTTAATTGAACAACTTCAACTGGTGCTTCCGGTTCATCAAAGAGTGACATTTGTCCGTTTGGTTTTGGTCTAGCAAATGCTATACTTGGCAGTGGATGATCGGGAGGAAGCGATGTAAATGGATTTCCCAGTTTTGCAGACATAGTCCGAAATTCTAATTCATCGAATAAAGCCCGTAGTTCAGGTTCGTTTCTTGGTTCTATTTCCAGACTTTTTTCATCGAAAGAAATAGGCACATCAATTTTGATGGTGGCCAGAAAACGAGAGAAAATGATTTGCTCTTTATTTTCTTCAATTTTGGTTTTCAAAGCACCTTTCAGTTCTTCTGTGCGTGCAAGCAAAGCATCGATGCTTCCAAATTCTTTCAATAGTTTAACGGCCGTTTTTTCGCCTACTCCTGGACAGCCGGGGATATTATCAGATGCATCTCCCATTAACCCGAGTAAATCAATCACTTGCTCGTGACTATTCAATTCATATTTTGCTTTCACTTCGTCGGGCCCCATGATTTCGAAACCACCGGTATGTTTTGGTCGATACATGAAAATATGATCCGAAACCAATTGACCGTAATCTTTATCAGGAGTAAGCATAAAAACCTCAAAACCTTCTTTTTCAGCCAATTTAGCCATTGTTCCAATTACATCATCGGCTTCGTATCCGGGAACTTCGAGTACAGGAATATTGTACGCTTTAACCAGATTTTTGATAATTGGCACTGCCAGACGAATATCCTCGGGAGTAGCTTCTCGTTGCGCTTTGTATAAATCATAAGCTTCGTGACGGAAAGTTTTACCTTTTGGATCAAAAGCCACAGCAATATGCGTAGGTTTTTCACGTTTCAATACGTCTTCTAGCGTATTTACAAACCCAAAAATGGCAGAAGTATTCAATCCTTTTGAATTAAAACGCGGATTGCGAATAAACGCGTAATATGCCCGGTATATGATGGCATATGCATCAATTAAAAATAGTTTTTTCATACAATAAAATCTAATGTCAAAAGTCTTATGTCTATGTCAAAAAAATCGTTTTCAGGAGGCCTTAGACCTCTGAATTTAGACCTTAGACCTGTTTCGACTGTAAAAGTAATTAAAATATATGCAGAAATTATCACAATCAACTAAACAAACGACAAAATTGTTTACTTTTGCAAATCATCAAAAGTTAATTGTTCATATGAACTTTATCGAAACAATAAGACGACCAATACAGAAAGAAATGCAATTGTTTGCTGAAACATTTGCAGAAGCACTGATTACGGAAAATCAGTTGCTCTTGAGTATAAATGAATATGTGTTACAAAAAAGTGGTAAACAATTGCGGCCAATGATCGTGTTATTATCGGCCAAAATGATTGGGGAAGTTAACCAATCAACAATTGATGGTGCTTTGTCATTAGAACTTTTGCACACGGCCAGTTTAGTTCATGATGATGTGGTGGACGACACACTTGAGCGTCGTGGGAAACCATCAATAAATGCAAAATGGACAAATAAAATCGCAGTTCTTTCAGGCGATTACATATTCGCAAAATCGCTTGTTTCGGGCACCAATACCAATAGTCTTCCCATAATAAAAGCGATAGCCATTATAGGACAGCACCTTTCGGATGGAGAATTATTACAATTGGTAAAAGCAAAAATTACTGATACTTCTGAAGAAAATTATTTTACGGTTATTCGTAAAAAAACAGCTCTATTGTTTGCAACTTGTGCCGAAGTAGGTGCACTTTCGGTAAATGCCGAGAAGCAAACTTTGAATCACTTGCGCAATTTTGGGGAATATTTGGGTATTTGTTTCCAAATTAAAGATGACATTTTCGATTATTCTGATAATTCTAAAATAGGAAAACCTACCGGGAACGATATTCGCGATGGAAAAGTGACCTTGCCATTGATTTATGCTTTGCAAAACACTTCCGGAGTTGATAAAGATGAGATATTATCAATGATTGACAAAAAAGATTTCTCCTCCAAAAATATAGAGACCATCACCCGCTTTGCACACCAAAATGGCGGAGTTGCATATGCAGAAGAACAAATGGAAGCATATAAGAACAAAGCCATCGAAGAACTCAATGGCTTTGCAGATAGCGAAATAAAGAACTCGCTTATATTATGTGCCGAATTTGCAGCATCACGGGAGCTATAAAAATTTACAATTTAAAGATTGTACAATTTGGAATTCAATCTAAATAGTTCAATTGTAAATCAAAAATACTTCACTTCTTTTCCTTCAATAGAACTCAGCAAATTATTTGCCAACCGACTTGCTCCGAAACGGAACATTGTATTATTCAGCCATTCAGCACCCAGAATTTCTTTTACTAAAGTATAATGTTTTACGGCATCTTCGGTGGTTACAATTCCTCCGGCTGGTTTGTAACTTACTTTAATTCCTGTCTTTTCGTTCCATTCCTTTATAGCATGACACATTACATAGGTTGCTTCCAGCGTTGCAGCAACAGGAATTTTGCCTGTAGATGTTTTGATAAAATTGGCTCCGGCAGACATTGCCAGAATAGACGCTTTTTTAATATTTGATGCCGTTTTTAATGCTCCGGTTTCAAGTATTACTTTCAGATGCGACTCGCGACATGCTGCTTTTATTTCGGTCAGTTCTTCATATACCTCTTCGTAATTACCTTCAATAAATTTACCGATAGAAATCACCACATCAATTTCGGTAGCACCTTCCATCACACACATGGCAGTTTCAGCAACCTTCACTTCGATAAAGGTTTGTGAAGCAGGAAAACCGGCTGACACAGCGGCAATACCGATATTTTCGGTAAGATGTTCTTTTACCACAGGCACCAAAGCCGGATATACACAAATAGCTCCTACATTTGGCAAATGAGGAAATGTTGCTTTGAACTCGTTTACTCTTTTTACCATTAAGGCAATTTCAGCATGGGTATCGGTTCCGTTCAGCGAAGTCAAATCTATTTGACTCAAACACCGTTTGTAGACTTCCTTATTGTCATTTTCGGCATAATGGGCCGCCAAAATCTTATCTATATCTTGTTTCAGATTTTCGTCATACAAATCGCAATTGTAAAGTTTAAAAAGATCTTCGAATTTGCTCATGGTTTGTTGATTAGTTGATTGGATAATTAGTTGATTGGTTGATTGGATAATTAGTTGTCCCGATAGCTATCGGGAGGATAATTGGATCGTAATTTGGAAAACTTACAACTACCTAGTAACTAAAAACTACCTACTATAAACTTAATTTATCATTATTCAAATGTCGTTTTTTGTCTCTTTCGGTTTTCTTAAGCATATTTTTTTCAAATGCTTCGGTGAGGTTTACACCGGTTTGATTAGCCATGCAAATAAGAACCCATAGCACATCGGCCATTTCGTCTGCAAGGTTCGCTCCTTCATCCGACTTTTTAAAAGATTGTTCACCATAGGTTCGAACCATAACCCGTGCCAACTCTCCAACTTCTTCAGTCAGAATGGCCATATTGGTTAATTCTCCAAAATAACGAACACCATATGTTTTAATCCATTCGTCAACTTGTTTTTGGGCGTCTTCGATGGTGATAGTCTTATTCATTTAGTCGGGCAATGATAGTTTCGTTTCCGGTAGTGGCATCGCCCACTTGTACAAATATTTCGGTATCTAATGGAAAGTAAAGGTCGACACGTGAACCGAATTTAATAAAGCCAAGATGTTCGTTTAAATTACATTTTTTACCGGCATGTGCATAAGTTACAATGCGTCGTGCTAAAGCTCCGGCAATTTGTCGTACCAAAATTTGAGTTTGATCAGGAGTTTCTATAACTACAGTTGAGCGTTCGTTTTCGGTACTCGATTTGGGTAAAAAAGCCGCCATATGTCGTCCGCTGTGGTGTACCGCTTTGATGACTGTTCCTCTAACCGGATACCAATTAGCATGAACATTGAAAACGGACATAAAAATAGATACCTGAATACGTTTTTCTCCAAAATATTCTAATTCGTCAACCGGTTCAACAACGACTATAGTTCCATCGGCAGGTGCTACTACCAAACTATGATCGTCTATTTTAACTTTTCGTGGTGGATTACGAAAGAAATAGGCAAAAAAGAACAGAAGGAAAGCTGAAATAACAATATTTACAATCAAAGCACCTAAGGGGTATTTCGTATAAATATATAAGTTCAGCAATAATAAAATCAGTACCAAAGAACCTATAATTAGTCTACCTTCTTTATGAATCTTAATGTATCTCATTTCTGTGTTTTGTGTTTCTCAGTTTAAATTGTCAATTATAGAAGGCTGTCAGGACTTCTACCCCAAATTGCAGTTTTATTTGTGAAACAAAAGTAAAGAAAAAGAATCAGTGCTGCAAGGAAGTAATCAAACTTTTCTAATCCGATAGAATTGATTAACTTTGCGGTTTGTTTTTTAAAATAAATTCAACTAAGTAACTTTGAATTTGTAACAAAAATACGCTGTTCAATAATTTAGAACGGCATATAACAATTTTTAAATGTAATTAAAAATGATTTCCCTACAGGACGTCAAATTCTAAATTGTAATCCCGATATCTATCGGAAGTAAATTAAATAATAAATATGAACTTATCTTTGCTTACCGCCATTTCCCCTGTCGATGGTCGTTATCGAACCAAAACCGAAGCTTATGCCGCTTATTTTTCCGAATATGCGTTGATGCGTTACCGTGTATTGGTGGAAGTTGAATACTTTATTGCTATGTGCGAAATACCATTGAAACAATTAGATCATGTACCGGCCTCTGTTTTCCCTAAACTGAGGGATTTATACGCTAATTTCTCGGAAGCAGATGCGCTAAAAGTAAAAGAAATAGAATCGGTAACCAATCATGATGTAAAGGCAATTGAATATTTTTTAAAAGAAAAATTTGATCTGCTCGGATTAGAAGCATTCAAAGAGTTTATTCATTTTGGACTTACTTCACAGGACATTAATAACACAGCTGTTCCTTACTCGATAAAAGAAGCATTGACTGATGTTTATTATCCCGAAATGGAAAAGTTGGTACAAGAGCTAAACCGTTTGGTTGACGAATGGCGCGATGTGTCGATGTTGGCAAAAACACATGGACAACCGGCATCACCTACCCGTTTAGGTAAGGAAATGATGGTTTTTGTCAATCGACTGAATCAACAACTATCCACCTTAAAACAAACGGCCAATTCGGCAAAATTCGGTGGTGCTACGGGAAACTTCAATGCACATTCGGTTGCTTATCCGGCAATCGACTGGAAGGCATTCGGTAATCGTTTTGTAACCGATAAACTCGGTTTACAACGCGAACAATGGACTACTCAAATTTCCAATTACGACAATTTAGCGGCACAGTTCGATGCCATGAAACGTATCAACACTATATTAATTGACTTTTGTCGTGATATCTGGACTTATGTTTCGATGGAGTATTTCAAACAACGCATCAAAGCAGGCGAAGTAGGCTCATCGGCCATGCCTCACAAAGTAAATCCTATCGATTTTGAGAATGCCGAAGGCAATCTGGCAATCGCCAACGCTTCATTTGAGTTTATGTCGGCGAAACTACCTGTTTCCCGCCTGCAACGCGACTTGACCGACAGCACCGTGCTTCGGAATATCGGTGTGCCTTTTGCTCACACCATGATTGCCACCCAAAGTATCCTGAAGGGTTTGAGTAAATTGTTGTTGAACGAACCGGCCATATATCGCGATTTGGATAATACCTGGGCTGTAGTTGCCGAAGGAATTCAAACTATTTTACGCCGTGAAGCTTATCCTTCGCCTTACGAAGCTTTAAAATCACTGACTCGTACCAACGAAGGCATTACAGAAAAATCAATCCGTGATTTTATTGAAACTTTGGATGTAAACCAATCGGTAAAAGAAGAACTGAGACGGATTACACCAAGGAATTATACGGGAATTTAATGTGATAATATGCCAATGTGATAATATGCTAATGAATGAGCAGACGCTCATTTCTAATCTTCTTAGCTTTTGTTACTCGTAACTTGTAACTCGTAACTGAAAAAATGTTCAAATTCATCACTTTGCTCAAGCGGTTTATTCCGCCTTATAAAAAATACGTTTTTTTATGCTTCCTCTTTAACTTGCTGACTATGGTTTTCAGCTTGTTTTCGTATACTGCCATTATTCCGGTACTTCAGGTGCTTTTTGGGTTACAGCGTGCAGAGAAAGTATATAAGGTCTGGACTTGGCATGATGGTATGGGGAGTATTGGTTCTGCCTTGATAAACAATTTGTATACTTGGGTGCAGCAAACAATTAACTCTGTAGGTCCAAGTTCAGCTTTATTGTATCTCGGAACTTTTTTAGTTGTAATGACAGCATTTAAAGTCGGAACAGCCTATATGGGTTCTCACTTTATGATTCCTATTCGTACAGGCGTGTTACGCGACTTACGTAATCAGCTTTATAAAAAGATAATCAGTTTACCGATTGGTTTTTTCACAGACGAACGCAAAGGCGACATCATGTCACGTATGACAGGCGATGTGGGCGAAGTGGAAGCTTCTATTATGAGTTCGCTGGACATGATATTCAAAAATCCGATTTTGATAATTGGCTACCTGACAGTAATGTTTGTCATGAGCTGGCAATTGACTCTTTTTGTACTGGTACTATTACCATTTAGTGGTTGGTTGATTGGCAAAATAGGAAAATCATTGAAACGTCGTTCGACACTGGGACAAGAACAAACAGGTGAATTGCTGTCGCAAATTGAAGAAACACTCGGAGGCCTACGGGTAATCAAAGCATTTAATGCCGAACTTAAACTGGAAGCACGCTTTGGTCTGTTGAATGATAAACTGCGTCGAACGTTTACCCGCCTCAATCGTCGGTATAATCTGGCACATCCGGTAAGTGAATTACTTGGAACCATTGTTATTGCAATTTTACTTTGGTTTGGTGGTGTACTTATTTTGAGTAATAAAAGCAGCATCGACGCCGCTCAATTCATTTATTATATCGTAATTTTTTATAGCATCATTGGTCCGGCAAAGGAATTGTCAAAAGCTTCGTACAGCATACAAAAGGGAATGGCTTCGCTTGAACGGGTTGACAAAATTCTGATGAGTGAAAATACCATTAAGGAGCCGGCACATGCACAAATACTTCATCCTTTCAGTGATAAAATCGAGTTCCGTCATTTGAGTTTCAAATACGAAAACGAATGGGTATTGCAGGACATCAATCTGGTAGTGCCGAAAGGGAAAACTGTAGCTTTGGTGGGACAGTCCGGTTCCGGAAAGTCAACTTTGGTAGATTTATTGCCACGTTACTACGACCCGGTGAAAGGAGAAATACTTATGGATGGTGTGAATATAAAGAAATACACAACGCATGACATTCGTTCTCAAATGGGCAATGTAAATCAGGAAGCCATTTTGTTTAACGATACATTTTTCAATAATATTGCTTTCGGCGTGGATAGTGCCACCCTGGAACAAGTGATAGAAGCCGCTAAAATTGCCAACGCACACGACTTTATCTCAGCTACCGAAAATGGCTACGAATCGACCATAGGTGACCGTGGCAGCAAACTCTCCGGCGGACAACGCCAACGGGTAAGCATAGCACGTGCTATACTCAAAAACCCGCCGATACTGATACTGGACGAAGCCACTTCGGCGCTGGATACCGAATCAGAAAAATTAGTACAGGATGCGCTTGAAAACCTGATGCTCAACCGAACGACACTGGTAGTTGCTCACCGGTTGTCCACCATCAAACGTGCCGACGAAATATGCGTACTCCACGAAGGCAAAATAGTGGAACGTGGAAAACATGACGAACTGATAGAACTCGACGGCTATTATAAGCGGTTATGCGATATGCAATCCTTTTAAGACAGAGGTGAGTAAGAACTAAATATAGATACATAGTGAAGCCGTCAGTCCCGTTTCGGAGTAGCGTCTAATGTACGGAGTTTGGCTCCAGCCAGCATCGCAGCTAAAAGTAAATATCCAGACCTGCAATAAACATGCAATCGGCTGAACCTCTATAAAGAAGTTCAGCCGATTTTGTATCCAGCGCAGGTTAGTCGGAGTACGACTCCAAGTCGTGCCCCGACTTTGGTTAACATATTTCATATTATCCGACAAGCGGTTTGAAACCGCTGTGCGAATAAAAAAACCGATACAAGTTTCACACTCGCACCGGTTTTATACTTTTATTTCTATGTATTTCTTTACTTCAATTATTCCCAATTTACATTTCCCACTGTTCGCAGGTAGCAATCAGGTCGTCGAAGGTTTTAATTTTCGATTTAGCCTGCACATCGGCAATTTGTTTTTCAACAGCTGAGTCGTAAGTTTCTTCAACTACATCGCGAATAACGCCTACTGCAATCGGCATATCTGGACCTTCCATTAAGGCTAATTTCATTTGTAGCGTTGTGTCATCACAAGCCGCATCGTGTACCAAAATATCTTTTTCTGTGACACCTTTTTCGCCAATGGTTACTACTTTCAGGTTAAAACCATCGAGTACCAGACCTTTGTTGCCTTCTTTACCAAAAATCATCGTTTTGCCGTGTTCTAACATGATAAGGCGATCGGTACGAGTTTCCTTTTCGGCCAGATAATTATGTGCACCATCATTGAAGATAACACAGTTAACCAAACATTCAACCACCGAAGTTCCTTTGTGACGTGCTGCAGCCAGCATAGCTACCTGCGAATTTTTTAAATCTACATCAAGCAAACGTGCAAAAAAGGTACCGCGTGCACCAAAGGTCAGTTCTGCAGGACGGAAAGGACGTTCGACCGTTCCGAATGGCGATGATTTTGTAACATAACCTTTTTTTGTAGTCGGAGAGTATTGTCCTTTTGTCAAACCGTAAATCTGATTATTGAACAACAGCACATTTATATCAATATTTCGACGAACACTGTGAATAAAATGATTGCCACCAATTGCCAGACAGTCACCGTCACCAGTAATTTGCCATACCGATAGTTTCGGATTGGCCACTTTCACACCAGTAGCTACTGCAGCTCCACGTCCGTGAATGGTGTGAAAACCATAACCGCTGATATAATATGGTAAGCGTGAAGAGCATCCAATACCTGATATTACAGATGTATTATGAGGTGCAACACCCAGATCGGCCATTACTTTTTGAAGTGTATTGAGTACCGCATAGTCACCGCATCCGGGGCACCAACGTACGTATTGATCGCTTTTAAAATCTTTTGCAGTGTAAGGTACTGTATATTCTTTCGTTTCCATGATTTGAAATTTTTGATTGTTAGTTCGGGAAATGTCGATTTTTTATTTCAATAATTTACCGAAACATTCTTCCAATTCAGCCACTGTAAAGGGTTGACCTTGCACTTTATTGTGTTGTAAAAACTCCACGGCAGGAACTTTTGATCGCAAATAAGTAGCAAATTGACCACTGTTCAACTCACAAACAATCACCTTTTTGTAACGTTGAATTACTTCTACCGAGTTCTTTGGAAGTGGATTTATATAGTTAAAATGTGCCAGAGCAACTTTATTGCCTTTCTTATTCATTGAGTTAACGGCACTCATCAAATGTCCATGTGTACCGCCCCAACCAATTACCAGCAAATCGGCATCTGCATTTCCTTCTATCTTTACATCGGGAAGGAATTGACTGATGTTATTTATCTTTTGTTCTCGTGTATCGACCATTTTTTGGTGATTCGCCGGATCGCTGGAGATAGCACCTGTATAGTAATCTTTCTCGAGTCCTCCGTTACGATGTCCAAAATCTCTTGTGCCCGGAATAGTCCAATAACGCACTTTTGTCTGTTCATCGCGTGATGAAACATTATAACCTTCCATACCCGGTTTCGCATAATTAGGATTAATTTCAGCTAATTCGGCCAGTTTAGGTAGTTTCCATAATGAGGTACCATTACCGATAAAGGCATCGGTCAATAAAATAACCGGAGTCATATGTTCTAGTGCAATTTTACTTGCCATAAAAGCAAAGTGGAAGCAATCTGCAGGTGTACTGGCAGCCATCACCACAACAGGACTTTCGCCATTGCGGCCATATAATGCCTGTAGCAGGTCAGTTTGTTCGGTTTTGGTTGGAAGGCCTGTTGAAGGTCCGCCACGCATTACATCAACGATTACAAGTGGCAATTCAGCCATAACCGCTAATCCTATACCTTCCGATTTCAGTGCCAAGCCTGGTCCCGAAGTGCTTGTTGCGGCTAAATCACCTGCAAAAGAAGCGCCTATTGCTGAAGTAATACCGGCAATTTCGTCTTCGGCTTGTACCACTTTTACGCCCAAATCTTTGCGCAATGCCAATTCGTGCATAATATCGGTGGCAGGCGTAATAGGATAACTCCCTAGGAATAATTCCAAACCTGCTTTTTTTGAAGCAGCAATTAATCCCCAGGCAGTTGCTTTGTTTCCACTGATGCTGGTATAACTTCCTTTAGGAGTTTCGTGTGATTTTTCAACCAGAAAAGTTGATACTGTCAGGTGTAAATTATGTCCGTAGTTAAAACCATCGGTTAGCACTTTAACATTGGCATGGAGAAGATCCGGTTTTTTACCGAATTTATTTTCGAGAAAATGAATAGCCTGATCAATAGGACGGTTGAATAACCAACAGATTAAACCGAGAGCAAACATGTTCTTGCTGCGTAATACGGTTTTATTGTCGAATCCAAAACCTTCCAGACTGCTTTGAGTAAGCGACGATAGTGGTGCCGGGATTAATTGAGTGGTTTCCGAGAGTGATAATTCGTCGAAAGGATTATCGGTCTTAAATTCGGCTTTATTTAAATCAGATTTTTCGAATGAATCGGTATCGAAAATGATAATGCCTCCTTTTTTAATGCTTTTGGAATTTACTTTCAGTGCGGCAGGATTCATGGCTACCAACACATCAGCATCGTCACCTGGAGTATATATTTTACTTGAACCTAAATGTACCTGGAAACCTGACACGCCACCCAAAGTTCCCAATGGTGCACGTATTTCGGATGGATAATCGGGGAAAGTTGAAATTTCATTACCTAATATTGCCGAGAGATTGGAGAAAAGCGTACCTGTGAGTTGCATCCCGTCGCCTGAGTCGCCAGAGAAACGAACGACTACATTATCTAATTCGGTTGTTTTTTTGTTTTCCATTTTCTATAATTGATATTTGTAATCTTCAGATGGCAAAAATAGATAAAGTTATCTCTGTATCCAATTCTATTAACCAAAAAACGCACAATTTGATAATATTTGTGCAATAATAGTGCTAGTTATTATTGCTGTATAAAAAATCTGATTTTTAGTTCTTTGAAAAATCAAAACTCTGCATTGTTCGGCGTGCGTGGAAATGGTATTACATCGCGGATATTGGTCATTCCGGTAACAAAAAGCAATAAGCGTTCAAAGCCAAGTCCGAAACCTGCATGAGGTGCTGTTCCGAAGCGTCGTGTATCCAGGTACCACCAGATATCTTTCGTGGGAACACCCATTTCTTCGGCACGCGCTTTAAGTTTGTCATAATCTTCCTCACGTTGTGAGCCACCAATAATTTCTCCGATTTTTGGGAATAAAACGTCCATGGCACGAACTGTTTTGCCATCGTCGTTTTGTTTCATGTAGAATGATTTAATTTCCTTTGGATAATCAGTCAGAATAACCGGTTTCTTGAAATGTCGTTCTACCAGATAGCGTTCGTGTTCCGATTGCAGGTCAGTTCCCCAACCTACCGGAAATTCAAATTTATGTCCTTTGGCAATAGCCGCTTCCAATATCTCAACTCCTTGCGTATAAGGCAAACGAATAAAATCGTCATTCACTACTGAATTCAAGCGTTCAATCAATTCTTTATCATACATTGTACAAAGGAAGTTCAAATCATCCTTACATTTTTCTAATGCCCAACGGATGCAGTATTGAATAAAATCCTGCGCCAATTGCATATTTTCTTCAATTTCATTGAAAGCAACTTCGGGTTCAATCATCCAGAATTCTGACAAGTGGCGTGGCGTATTTGAATTCTCTGCACGAAAAGTTGGACCAAAAGTATAAATTGCTCCCATCGACATTGCAGCCAATTCCCCTTCGAGTTGACCCGAAACGGTCAGACTTGCTTGTTTCCCAAAAAAATCAGCGTTATAATCAATCGCTCCAGTTTCGTCTTTTTTCAGGTCGTAAAGGTTCATGGTTGTTACCTGAAACATTTGTCCGGCACCTTCGCAATCGGAAGCTGTAATGATGGGTGTATGGAAATAGAAAAATCCACGTTCGTGAAAGAAAGTATGAACGGCCATGGCCATGTGGTGACGTATGCGGAAAATGGCACCGAAAGTATTTGTACGTGGACGCAAGTGAGCAATTTCGCGTAAAAATTCCAGTGTATGACCTTTCTTTTGAAGCGGATACGTTTCGGGATCTGCAGCGCCATAAATTTCAATCTTATCGGCTTGAATTTCGACGGTTTGTCCCTGACCCATCGATTCAACAAGTTTTCCCGTAACACCAATACATGCACCGGTGGTAATGGGTTTCAAATATTCGTCCCCGAATTTTTCATTATCCACCACCACTTGAATATTATGAATCGTTGAACCATCATTCAACGCAATAAAGCTTACATTTTTATTCCCCCGGCGAGTTCGTACCCAGCCTTTAATATTTACATTGGCACCAAAATCGGTTCGTTTCAGTGCATCAACTATAACGGTTCTGTTCATTCTGTGTAACTTCTAAATTTATAAGAGTTTGTAATTGTATTTTTGAGAGTGCAAAAGTACTAATTTTCATTGGAAAAAGCATCTTCAATAAAAACAAAAAAGCACCAGGTTCAAATCGAGCCGGTGCTTTTTATAACTATAAAGTAATTTCTTATTTCTTTGCAGATTGATCGATGTTGCCAATCATACTCATGGCACAACGGAATCCTATGTCATTACTCGATTTGTCTTGATCAAGATAGCGACGGGTAGATGGATTTAACCAGTATACGCGGTCTTTCCACGATCCACCTTTGTATACACGTGTTTTATCTGTAATATTGAGAGACAACACGTCAGTTGGGTCAATTTTAACTGGATTCTTTAAGTTATTCAATCCTGTAGAATCGCCAGCCAATGAAAAATTATATTGTGAAGTAGGATCTCCATCTTTAAAATCACGCACATCGCCATTTGGAACAACCTGAGTTGCAATACGTCCAAGTGAGTCTGTTGTATAAACCTTATTGCCCAACTCATCTACACTGGCTACAATAGGAGTTGTATAAATATTTCCTCTAAAAGAGTTGTATTCAGCCACATCTTCATAAGACGTTGGACGGTAAACATCCAATACCCATTCATTCACATTACCTGCCATATTATATAAACCGAAATCATTTGGTGCATACCAACTTACAGGAGCAGTAATTCCAGCTTTATCGTTCAAACTACCTGAAGTTCCCATCATGTCACCTCGTCCGCGAACAAAGTTAGCTTCCATTTGACCCATTTGTTTTTTCGAAGGTGTACGAACTTGTGATCCTGACCAAGGGTATATCTTCCCTTCACGAACTAATCCATTTTTGCCCGATTCAATGGCATATGCGGCAAATTCCCATTCAGCCTCAGTTGGAAGACGATATTCTGAGAAAAGAATTCCGTCCGACATATCAACTTTACGGTTTTTACCATAAAGATCTAGTTTAGGAGTTTTACCAGCTTTTGGTTGATAACTCTCTTGCAATAAATATTTTTGAGTATTGAACACAAAATTGTTTGAAATCGAATCCAAATCAGTTAGTTTTTGTAGCGAATTAAAATCCGGGGGTAAAATAATACCAGCTCTTGCTAATGCTAATTCATTAACACGGTCGGTACGCCAGGTACAATAATCCATAGCTTGTTCCCAGGTAACACCTACTACGGGATATTGATCGAAAGCCGGATGAGTAAAATAATTAGCTAAATAGGGTTCATTATAAGCCAATTCTTCACGCCATATATTTGCATTAGGTTTGGATTTAGCAACTAATTTAGGAGCTGACTTACCAAAAACAACTTCCATCCAGTTTGTGTATTCACGCCAATCAACATTCCGAATTTCATATTGATCCATGTAAAATGAACTTACTGTAATCCGACGACGTTTGTTGTCACGTGGAGCAGTAATGAATTCACCTTTTTCACCAATTGTAAAAGATCCACCTTCGATGGACACCATTCCTGTAGGGACTTGAGTGATATATTTGCTTTTAACTAGAAAGCCTGTGCCCGTTTTATCGTTGTATTTCCATCCTGTAACACTGGAAGACCCCTCTTTGCCCGATTTGCTTGCGCAACCTATTAAGGTCATTGCCAAACAAAATGATGCTAATTTAGCTATGGTTTTCAATTTCATAAAAAGTATGATAAATTAATAATGTACATTTGATTAAAACAACAGTGCAAAAATAGTGTTTTTTTTGTGTAAATTGTCTATGATAGTAATTTTTTTTACTTTTTCAAATAAAAAAATCTCATCATAATAACTGATTTTCTGAAAAAAACGTATACTTACCAATATTATTTTCTATTTTTCGTCTTTAATACATCTCTGTCACTATATTTTCTTACTTTTGCAATTGCATGAACAATCTTCATTTCTTTCTGATTTTTCTTTGATATGAACACTAATCCATTACAAATTAATTTAAATAACCGGCTGGTTGATCTATCAACTCCAATTGTTATGGGAATAGTGAATGTAACACCCGATTCCTTTTTTAAGGGAAATAGGTTTACTTCTGATAAAGGAATAATTCAATGTGTTGAGAAAATTTTGCAAGATGGTGGTAGTATTATTGATGTAGGTGGCTATTCCACACGCCCTTCTGCGGAAGTAATTTCACAAGATGAAGAAATAAGACGAGTTTCAGAGGCAATTGAAATTATTTTAAGAAAATTTCCAGATGCATTAATTTCAGTTGACACATTTCGTTCAAGTGTCGTTCGGGAGGTAGTAAAAAACTATCGGGTTGCAATGATTAACGATATTGGCGGTGGAACGCTAGACAATTTGATGTTTGAAACGATAGCAGACTTACAAGTTGCTTACATTTTAATGCATACCCGAGGTACTCCTCAAACCATGCAAGAACAAACTCAATATGTGGATGTTGTAGCGGAAGTATTACTGTTTTTGGAAAAACGATTATCACAACTTCGATTATTGGGTGTTAAAGATGTTGTGATTGATCCCGGATTCGGTTTTGCCAAAAACATTGAACAAAACTATCAGCTATTAAATAAACTTTCTTACTTCAAAGAACTTAATGTTCCTATACTCGCAGGAATTTCGCGGAAATCTATGATTTATAGCTTGCTTCAAACAGATGCCTTAGGAGCACTTAACGGAACGACGGCAGCCAATATGTTGGCACTTATGGGTGGTGCAGGTATATTGCGTGTGCACGATGTTAAAGAAGCAATGGAAGCGATTAGTATATATAAGCAATATTGTAATTGTAAATGAATAAATTGTAAATCTACAATATGGGATTTCAGATAGGTTTTAAAGACATTGTTGATATATTTTTGGTAGCAGTATTGCTTTACCAAATGTTCAAACTGCTCAAACGTTCTGGAGCTGTAAATATTTTTGTGGGTATACTTGCCTTCATTATTTGTTGGTTCTTAGTTTCGTATGTATTTAAAATGGAACTACTGGGTGGCATTTTCGATCGCGTGGTGAGTGTAGGTGCTTTTGCACTAATTGTTCTCTTTCAGGATGAAATACGACGTTTTTTCTCAAGAATCGGTACTACAAAGAAATGGAGTCTTTTTAATTCTATTAAACGCTTTTTTGGCAATAATAGTAACGATCAGGAAAAAACCAATCTTGATTTGGTCCAAATTGTACTTGCTTGTCGTAATCTATCTAAAAGCTCAACTGGTGGTTTAATAATACTGACACGGACCAACGATTTAGATTTCTATTTACAATCAGGTGAGCAAATTAATGCTACAATTAACTCCCGATTGATAGAAAGTATTTTTTTTAAAAATAGTCCGTTACATGATGGAGCAATGATTATATCACACCGAAAACTTAAAGCTGCAGCATGTATTTTGCCAGTATCCAATAATCAAACCATCCCTAAACGAATGGGATTACGACATCGTGCCGCATTGGGTATTACAGAACATTCGGATGCTATTGCGATCGTGGTGTCGGAGGAAACGGGGCATATTTCGTGGGCGATAAACGGACAACTAACAGTAAATGTAAAACCTGAACAATTAGAACATTTCTTATCGGATGCACTTTCAGAATAAGGGAAAATAGGCAAAGGATCACACGAAGGTAAGAATGAGTAATTCTTCAAACGTTCAAAAATATTTCATAAAAAACACCTTCAAAGTATTTATTATTTGAATCCAACCCCAATAGGCAATTTACTTATTAAAGTCACTAACACACTGAGTTTACATAAGGATTTCATTACTTTGTGATCAAATTGGGAGAATGGTTACGGACCTTGTGGAAAGGAAGGCATTAGTTTCGAGTTTAAATTAGACATTCACAATTTCAATTAGAAAACCCTCTGTTGCCTTATGCCTCAGAGGGTTTTTCATATCAAACATATTGATTTTATACTAATTTGCAGGCACAAAAGAAGCCCCAAGTAAAAGCGTTTGCTTTACTTGGGGCTTAAAAAAAACGGCGGCTATCTACTCTCCCACTTTGCAGCAGTACCATCGACGTGGACAGGCTTAACTTCTCTGTTCGGAATGGGAAGAGGTGGAACCCTGTCGCT
>Ga0209540_10000749_pt1 | contig 27431 bp, 24 predicted proteins | sample BarGraIncu01121A_FD_184501 | JGI IMG/M metagenome (GOLD analysis project Ga0209540, IMG submission 184501) | Arctic peat soil microbial communities from Barrow, Alaska - Barrow Graham LP Incubations 011-21A (SPAdes) (version 2) | ecosystem: Environmental > Terrestrial > Soil > Wetlands > Peat... | reverse complement strand
AACCCAGCACCGGAATGATCAGGCCATCATTGATCAACAGAGGACTTCCCTGGGGAACCGGAAGCCCATTGGGCAGAATATGGAGAATGGGGCACATTAATGCAACCCCCACACCGTAAGGCGAAAATTGAAGAATGGATGGGGTTTGGAAGGCCACCACAGAACCCATCACCATCATTATGTTAAACAGCGTTGCCGCAAACAGATTGAATCGATCCGCCAGAAACATGCAAACCGGCAGCTCAAAAAGCGCCGTTAAAACTAAAATCACACCACCAGCCATATTCGCCTGAAAGGAAATAACCGGTGTATCCAGATAACCCATGATGACGATGCCGAACATAAAAATCAGACTGGAAACCAGCACCAGCACACTGAGATACAGGATCTTACCCATCCAGAAAAAGGCTTTGTCGTTGGGGAAAAGAAAGAGTCCCTTATACCCCAGGATTTTGTCACAACCAATCACCATTGACGAAAGAATGGCGACAAGCCCCGGCAAAAACATAACATACCACCAATTGTAAGCGCCGTTTTGTCCGCCGCCTAAAAAATAACTTAAAACCAGCACGGCCACAGGCGCCATGATCACAAATTGATTCACCGATGATCCCCTGCTTTTTTGGAATTCGGACTTTACAATGGCCAACATCAGCACGCACCTCTGTTTTTCCCAATCACATCCATAAATATTTTCTCTAAATCCTCACCTTTTTTCACATCACCCTGGTAGCCCACCACGCCATTTGAGATAATGGTCACCTCATCCGCAACCAAAGCCACCTCGGTTAAAATATGGCTGGAAAGAATAACCGTTATTCCCTTGGCTGGGAAAGAGCGAATCAGCTCCCTTAATTCTTCGATGCCCAATGGATCCAAACCGTTGGTGGGTTCATCCAGAATCAAGAGTTTCGGATTGTTAATGACGGCCATTCCAATGCCCAACCGCTGCTTCATGCCCATGGAAAAATTTCGAACCTTCTTGTTTCCCGGATTTTCAAGACCGATAAGGCACAGGACTTCCTCGACTCTTGACCCGGGCAATTCATACAGGGTACAGGCCAGCCTCAAGTTTTCCATGGCCGTCAGATTGGGATAAATCCCGGGGTTTTCAATCAAGGCCCCAACTTTACTTAAATCCTTGCGTTCCCAGGCCCTTCCCTGAAACATGATGCTCCCCTGGGTGGGCTTCAACAGTCCGGTGATCATTTTTAACAGGGTTGACTTACCGGCACCATTAGGGCCCAGCAACCCATAAATCGAGTTTTCTTTAACCCCGATGGACAGATCATTCACTGCTTTTTGATTTTTAAACTGTTTCGTCAAATGTTTTGTTTCTAAAATATATTTTTCCATTTCCATAACCTCCAATGATTTTCCTAGGTTGATTTTACTAATCAATTATAAGGAAAGCATAAGGATCCATTTGAAAATAAAAAAAGGATCAGCCCATGTTTCCATGTTCCGATCCCCTAAAGAGTTCACCCTCAGTGTTTATTCTCTTTTGCTTTGATTAATGACTACTTATTAATGTCGTTATCTTTATTTTCCAGTGCCATGACTTCTGGAGCGACTGTAGAATCAACTTGCGTGTCATGCATTTTGTCATTCATAAGAAGGTCATGTGCCGCTGCTTTTTCATCTTTGAGTTTTCTGTTGGTGAAAATAATGTTGTACCAGATAAACCCAAGACCAAAAACAGCCAGGAATAATCCTACCACCATATTTTAGATAGGAATGTATCCTAGAATGATTATAGCCACTGCAATGATTAAAACCGAAACAAAGGAACTCAGTAAAGGTTTCATTTTAGTATTGAAATATCCGGTGAGGAGTTTGGAAAAGAAAACCGCTGCCACCGGTAAATAAACACATATTTATCACAAACCAGCAATGGATTAAAATCAGACGTTTCGGAACCAGTGAAAAAGTTGCTTTATATTGAACATAATGGAAAGATTTTTAGTAAAAAAATTCACAAAATGAAATCAATTCTAAATCAATCCATTTATAAGAAAATAATTCAAAATCCGTGAAGTAAATGATTGCAAAAGTTACGAATAAAGTGTAAAATCAACGTAACAAATTACAATTAAACTAATAACGAATTATGAGTTTAGTGACATTATAAAGAGCTTGAGCTTGAAAAGAAATGAACCGTTTAAAAAATGCGTAATAGAGTTGAAGGAGGATCATGAAAAGATGGTTTGAAACAAGGGCGTATTTATGTTTTGTTTTGATTCTGGTTATGGGAATTTTTCCTGGTAGTGTGTTAGCTTTAGAAACCAGTGACAGTGAAAGCATTACGGCATTAACGACTCCTACTGAACAGGAAGTTACCGAAAAAGCAGTTCCTGAAGAAGTGGTCAATGAACAAGCAGTTACCGAAGAAGCGGTTACTGAAGAAGCAGTTCCTGAAGAAGCAGTTGCAGATAGCATTGAAATGCTTCCCGGGGATTTTGCAACAGATGATGGCAGTGTGGAAAGTGATTCAGCGAGGGAAACCCTTAAAGCGGCATCCCTGTTTACCCCAAGGCTTACTGCACCCGGTAAGGATAATGTTTACTACTTTGCAAAAAACATTTTTTATCAGTCAGGTTACGGCATGCCCAATTGCACCGCCTATGCCTGGGGAAGAGCCTATGAAATACTGGGGACTAAACCTAATTTAAGCACTGGCAATGCGAATCAGTTTTGGGGCTATAATTTAAGCAGAAACAACTATTCCTATGGGACTACCCCAAAAGTCGGTGCCATCATATGCTGGAATGGTAGTGCCTGCGGCCATGTTGCTGTAGTAGAGGCAATCTCAGGAAATAAAGTGACTATTTCCGAGTCAGCCTGGAGTGGGGCCTTCTTTAGAACCTACTCTTATAACATCGGTTCTGAAAATTCAACATCGGTTGGCGGATTCCAGGGTTATATTTATGTAAATGGAACCAATGACGATATCACCCCTCCCACCATTTCCAATCCCCAGATTACAGATATTGACGACCAGGGCTTTACAGTAACCTGCCAGGTATCCGATGCAGGTTCCGGTATCAATCGTGTATTGTTCCCTACCTGGACAGATGAAGGTGGGCAAAATGACCTGGTTTGGTATACGGCAACTGTCAGCGGCAATACGGCCTCACGCCGGATTTTATACAGCGATCATAATAATGAAAGAGGCAACTATACAATCCATATTTATGCCTATGATCAGCTTGGAAATACTGCAATCGCCGGTTTAACTGCGATTGTTCGAAAAAATATTGACAGCTCTTACCAAACCCATATTCAGGATATTGGCTGGCAGGGATGGAAACTAACTCCGGAAATCAGCGGGACTACCGGTCTTTCAAAACGTCTGGAAGCCATTGAAATCAAGCTGGATCCCAAGGGCTATGACCTGGGAGTAGCATACCAAACCCATATTCAGGATATTGGCTGGCAGGGTTGGGTGGACAATGGCAATATCAGCGGAACGTCTGGTAGGTCTCTGCGCCTGGAAGCTATTAAAATCAAGCTTACCGGAAATGATGCCGACAAGTATGATATTTACTATCGGGTGCATGCCCAGAATATTGGCTGGATGGATTGGGCCCGCAATGGTGAGAGCTCCGGAACCGCAGGTTTATGTTATCGATTGGAAGCCATTGAAATTGAGGTCGTACCTACAGGCTCTGCTGCACCAGGAGCAACAAGTATGGCATTTATGAGCAAATAGAAAACAAAAATAGCGGCTATCATAGCCGCTATTTTTGTTTTCTGAGGTCGTATAATGTTTTTCGTACATGCTGATCGGCTACCATTTCTGTTGATGTAACACAGTCTTCTGTTTCATTATTGGTTTCTCCCTCCGCCTTGACCCGGACCATTCATTTCTGTCTTTCCGTTGCTGGTTACGATGGAGGTCAGTTCAATGGCGGTTCCTTCGATGCCCTCAACACTATTTGTTATTGTAATCGCGCCACCGGCAATGTAAATATATCCTTTTGTGGTATCATCTGCATTCTTTGTGGTGTTACTGGCAGTTGATGTACATCCCGCTAATAGGATCATTATGATTAATAATGGAATAAACATCTTTAATCGTTTCATTAAATCTTCTTCCTCTCTTTATTTCTTAAATAAATATACACCAGTTATGTGACGGATGTATAAACGATGTTTTTTTGTTGAATTGCCTGGTGTCCCAGAAATTTCTGATCATTACAGTGAAAATTAAGATACACAATGGATTCATTGGAATCTGCAATGCTTTCATGATCATTTAGAATAAAATTGAAGGGTAACCACTCAGAAATTCTCGGGGCGGATACACCGGATGCAAAGAAAGGGCCATTGGCACTTAAAAACAGAAATGAAATTAATAATAAATAATAAAAATGCCGTTCTCACGACATACTGTGAGAACGGCTTTCATTTTTCCTTTATTTATAAACGACTAAATCACTGAGTGGTTTGCGTGCTTTAACAAGGCTGTCCGGCTTTGATTTTGCTTCATTGCTGTATCCTAAAACTAAGATATTAATTGCTTCAAAATTTTCCTCTAAATCAAACTCAGTTTTAATAATACCTGGATCAAACCAACAGACCCAGACACTTTGAACCCCTAATTCTGTTGCCTGCAACATCATATGGTCAGTGGCGATAACAGCATCGTGTGATACCAATTGTCTTTCATTAAAAGGATTGATCCATGCTGACGCCTTGTCTTCACAAACAATAATTGCAAGAGGCGCACCATAAATATTTCCTGCTTTGGCTATTTTGCTTAACCCATCCTTCGTCTGAACAACAATAAGTTTATAGGCTTGTTGATTATGAGCAGATGGGGCAATACGGGCTGCTTCTAAAATTAAATCCAGCTTTTCTTTCTCTATGGTTTGTTCCGTATATTTACGGCTGGAATGTCTCTTTTTTGCCAATTCTAAAAATTTCATATTGTCTCCTTTTCATTAAATCAATATCTCGTGAATACTAATTTGCATGTCTCCATCTATTAAGTCATTCAGCTTTGGAAAGATTGTTTTAAAATGTTCTGTATTCATGTGGATACCCAGGACTTCTTTATCTGCCCATTTTTCCAGAAATGCAAAAAGATTTTTATTTTCAGTGCCACGAATTAATTCATAGCTAATGTTACCATTTTCTTTTCTGGTTTCTTCAATTAATTTTGCTGCCAGCGCAATAAATTCTTCAGAGTTTTCATCACTGACATTGCAATTTGCATAAACTACAATCATTTTTTATCCTCCTCATTTTTATCTTCCAGTGTCATGTATTCTGGCATCAGAAGGTTATTGGCCGCTGCTTTTTCATCCTTGAGTTTTCTGTTGGTGAAAATGATATTGTACCAGATAAAGCCCAGACCAAAAACAGCCAGGAATAATCCTACCAGCATATTCAAAATAGGAATGAATCCTAAAATGATTATAACCCCTGCAATGATTAAAACCGAAACAAAGGAACTCAGTAAAGGTTTCATTTTAGTGTTGAAATACCCCGTAAGGAGTTTGGAAAAGACAACCGCTGCCACTGGCATACCAAGAATCATAACCGCAATGATCAGGCAGGTCATGGCGATTCCAAAAGGCACATAAATCACAAAGGAAACAATGGCCAGCAAAGGGGTCACAAACATAAATCCAGCGCCGATTCCCAGGGATGCCAGAATGTGCTTTTTCGCCATTACTGTGGTGTTTTCATTAAATTCCTTGGTAAGGAAGGTAATCAGCAGCCAAATCACCAAAATAAAAGCAAGTTGGGTAATGATTGACAAAAGTACAGACCCTACACTCGGTCCCTGCTTTTCTTGTTCCGCTGTTTGTTGCTGGGTCACCTTGTCCCAGGTAACTGCCGGTGCCGTGGCATTCGGTGATACAATGGCCTCGTTGGCACTGCGATTATTAATGGGTCCGGTGATTTTGGCACCGTCCTTAATAGTTAACTGTTGGACATCGGACTGAACAAAACCGTTTATAGTGCCACTGATGGTAAGATTGTTGGCACCCACCCGGAGATTACGGCCCACTGTTCCGTCAATGGAAACATTGCCTGCACCAATAAAGAGATCCCGACTGATCACTGCCGATTTGGATACGGTGAGATCCGAACAGGCCACAAAGGCATCTCCGGAAACCAACCCGTTAATGGTTACCTGATTCCCTGAGGCATAGAGATTTCCGTTGATTTCTCCGTTAACGGTAACGATGTTGCCAGCCACAAAAACATCTCCGTTGTATACCCCATCCAAGGTAATAGAATTGCCTGCAAAAAAGGTAGTGGTATCAAAAACCGAATTGGCTGTTATGATATTCGACCCTGCAAACATAAATTCAGTGTTGGGTACCGTTGCATCTGTGATATTCACATTCCCAGTGGAATCCTGATAGGGACCTGCAGTTTGTGTTGCTGCAAATGCGGTGGATACCGTCATCACCAAAAGCATTACCATCATTAAAACCGACACACTTAATTTTTTAAACATTTTTCATTCTCCTTCAAATAATATATTTTTGTACATTCCAAGGCCTTACAAAACATCTTTTCCTTCCTTTTGTTTAATCAAAAAATTTCACCTCCGTTTGTAGTACACATCTATATAACGGTTGAGCCCAGGGTTTTCTTCCCAAAAAATAAAATTTTTATTGAATCAAAACCAATGCTTCCTGGTTGTAATCGGTTTCTTTATCATTTGTACCCTTTAATTTTAATATCAAACATGGAGAGGAAAAAGGGTTAATATATTATTCAGTCAATTCACCTTGAATTTTACCAGAAGTTAAGGTGGGCTTGGCACCACTACCCTATTAACAATTAATAATTTTTTTGCTTCAATGAATATTTATTTCTTCAAGGGGTAAACATTAAAAGAACAGAAATTTTATGTGCGTTTGGAAAAACAAAACCATTTAATTGGAAGTTTTTCAAAATAAATTTAAAAGGAGAACCAAATGGCAAAATTAAATTTTAAAGGCCTTATAAAAGGAGTCCTTGGAAATGTAAGTGAAATAGGTCTGGAAGAACTGAGTAGTGACTATTCCAAATATTTATTTGAAGGTGAAACCATTCAAACTGGTTACAAACTTCTTCGTGATGTGATCATTTTCACTGATATCCGTATCCTTTTTGTGGACAGACAAGGGGCTACCGGTAAGAAAACTTCCTTTAAATCGGTTTATCTGACCCACATCATTGATGTTGAAATGGAAACTTCAGGTCCAGGAATCGATGACAGCGAAATCACCGTTGCTTATTTAGAAAATGTGAATCGCATGGGGTATAATGAAATTTTTGGCACAGAGACATTTGAATTCGGTAAAAAAATGGACATTGCACCTCTTTATTGTTTATTAGGTACATTGGCACTTAGAAACAGAAATGAAATCAATACTAAATAATATAAAGCCGTTCTCACGCTATACTGTGGGAGCGGCTTTATATTATTCATGCTTGTTCATCCAATAATGAAATTTTGTATCTCATGGTTTTTTCATATCTTTGCAATAAACTGTTCAATAATAGAAATCACTTGAGATGGTTCATGATATTTTTTTCAATGGGATGTTTCTTGATCCTATTTCACGCATTTAATGGCCTCCAGGCGGAGGCTCTTGCCCTCGGTTCCGGCGCTATCCCCGTCAGCAGTCCAGGTGGTTTCCCAGCCGTTGTTTTGGACGTGGGTCCGATAGGAGACTCCCACATCTTGTGTCGCGCTCGTTCCCAAAACTTCATTGGATGTTCCGGTTTGACTTTCCTCTCCGGCAGCAAAGGCACTGGGTGAAACGACCATCAAGGACATGATTAAACGGTGCTTACAAGGATGCTCAATTTTTTCATGTGATTTTTCCTCTTTCATGGAATTAATTTTATATTCAGTCATTCTTAAAAAATGAGGAAAACATCACCTCAAAGAACCTTTGTCTTTGCTCCCCTTATATCACTCTATTTTTCCCCGAATTTTTAGCCATATACAATCGTTCATCTGAAAGCTGCAAAACCATATCTAAATCATCATCCTTTTCAAAAGCAGCTACACCAAAGCTGCAGGTAACCTGTCCACATTTCTCAAATAAATGTTCTGAAATAAACTTTCTCAGCCTTTCAGTGATTTCAATGGCTTGCATTAGCGGTATATCTGGAAAAATTAAAACAAATTCTTCGCCTCCCCATCTGGCGAAAATATCTGATTTTTTAATATTTCTTCTAACAATATCCGTGAGATCAGTTAAAACCGTATCTCCAACCAAATGACCATGACGATCATTGATCTCTTTAAAGTTATCGATATCAAACATGACAACAGATAAAAAAGCATTTCTCTGTTGTGCACTGCCTGCCAATCGTGCATATTCTTTGTTAAATTTAGCTTTGTTATAGATCCCTGTTAATGGATCGTTTTCTGCCATTTTTAACAATTCAATATTATTTAAGTATTGAACCCTTTTATAATAATTGATACTGTATGATGAAACACTACTTAGAAAAATAACAATTAATATATGAACAATCACTGCCAAAAATTCGGAAAATGGAATCACTTCAAAAAAGAATGCAACAAATACAAAATAACCAATGCTTACGAACAATGACGTGAAAATAGAATACAACCATCGGTTATTAATCAGGAAAATAGCCAAAATAATGATCATCACTCCAAAAGCCTGTATCAAAAGATCAGGGGCTGGAAATTTGTTGGAAATATAAAGAAATGATAGAGAAATTAGAATTTCATAGGCAGTAAACCAATAGATCAGTGAAAAATACTCTTTGTCTCGCTTTACCTTAAAATATAAAAAAATCAATAATCCGAAAATGACACTGCGGTTTATTAAGACAGAAATAAAGTCATTCACGTCTTTTATCAGAAAATACTCCGGAATAATAAATAAAAAGTATACAAACCCTGCCAGTAAGATAGTAAAGCTTACATATTTTAAATTTTTTGTAATTTCAGCATTATAGAATTCTTTTTCTAATGCTTTATCCCTGAATTTTGCCAAATAAATTGGAGAACCTTTGATTTTTTCCTTATCCAATTTCTCAAATATCTCCTTTCAATATGCTTAACCAGTTCTTTACACTGGAAACTTTATAAATTCCTCGACTAGTTTTTTATATCCGATACACGATCTCCAGAAATTTCCGGCCTTGCCCTAGAAATTTTATTCGTAATTCGACCGGGAATGCTCATCCAATTCGTATAATAGGCCACATAGTATAAAACAGTCGATAACAGTACCCCACAGAACACATCGATAAAGGAATGCTGATTTAAAAATACGGTTGAAACACAAATTAAAATCATCAGTGCAATCCCTCCAAATTGAAACTTCAGATAGGCTCTCAATTTTTTCGATTTCCATACTGCAAACGCAATTGAAACAGAACTGGCTACATGAATCGATGGGCATACATTTGTCGGTGTATCAATGGTATATAGCCATCTCGTAATCTGACAGAAGATATGGAATGACAAAATACTCATTGAACGGTATGTAATCATCAGGAAAACTATGTATTATATATTGCGGTCTCTTCAAATGCTCCAGTGTAAAAAAAACACCCAGATAAAAAACAAAATACAGCATGGCATATGCATGTTTATTGGCAGATAGCCATTCACTCGCTTTTTTCATATAAACTCTGATATCTACAGTTATTGCTAAATTATATCATAAATGTTTAAAGTACATAATTAAAAAATTCAACTTCTCACACTATCCATTTCAATTCCCTAGCGATGTGATCCATGGTGTCTTTAAAATGGTTCCCCCCGGTGACTACTCTCCCGCTGACCTGTAATACAAGTGCATTACCTCCAAAATTTTGATGTTATATCCTGCAAGCAACCACAATACCCATTGTGAATTAATGAAAGTGAAAGTAATATTTGTGTAGAGGCTAAATTGTAGGGTATAATATTCACATGCGTGTTGACTATCCAGAAATTATTCTCGGTCCCTTTACATGGATAGGAAACCAACTTTTCGCCTATTATATCGATTGATCTGATCTTTTATGGAAAGGAGCCAAGAGAAGATGAACAATGAGAATGAAGGGTTGATAACCTATGATCTAACAAATTTTACCATCCGTGATGTAACGGAATGTGGCAGAGCGGTGCGGACCATGGGTGTGGGGGCCTCAAGTATGGAGGAAGTGGCGGGCAGGATCGTGAGATACCTTTACGATACCCTGGTCGACGGACAAACCGGTGAGCGTGCCTGTACTCTGGTACGTTTTTTTAAGACCCAGGCCTATATAGAGCTTGATGATGAACTTAAAACCTTTGCTGTGAACCTGCTTGGCGGGAGAACTCCCTTGCCGGAGATGAAGTGTTTTACCCTTTTAGAAACCGTTGGGGAAAACGAGGAATGGAACCGGAGAGGAGCTTCAAAGGGGCATAAAGCGATTCCTCTACCAAGCGAGGAGGTAATACATCAGATTCCTATGATGCGAAATCTCATCAAGCAGTTTGGACTGGACGTGCGTTCAGTCGTGAAACCAGACCCAGAACTCCTGCTGGATATGGAGCAGAAGAGCTATGGCGTGTTTCTTGTTCCGAAAGCACTCGGTAGTCCTTATATCCCCGCCCAAAAAGAATTTGTTGTTCCCTATAAGATAAAGTCGGTAATGGGATTTGGCGGAATGCTCCCCACACTGGATATCTTTGTGATTATAATGTTTCTTAGAGTCCCTATTTCAAGGGAAACGGCTGATCTTTTTAAGAACCTGTCACTGAATATAAAACTGGCGGTATTACCCTTTGAAAAAACGGTGTTCGCTCACCCGGGAGAAGGTCGCTTACTAAAGGTAACGGAAGGAGACTAATATGGATGATGATAGCGTTGTAGCCGTTGAAAATCAGCTTTTCAAGTCTCAAATAGCGGCTCTGGAACAACTGCTCGATGTGTACGAGAATAGCGTACTGGAAAAGACAGATGAGCTTTACGCAGAGATTACCAAGCGTAAGCAAATTGAAGAAGATCTGCGGCAGTCCGAAGAGAGATATCGAACCATCATGGACGAGATGAAGGAATGGTATTTTGAAACAGACCTAGCGAGAAATATCACTTTTTTTAACGATATTTTTGCCCAGGGTTTGGGATATTCTCAAAAAGGTCTAATCGGCCTGAATTTTCAAAACTTCGTAAAGAAGGAAGATTTGAATTCGGTCTCCAGACTATTCCATCATGTCCTTAAAACAGGTGAAGCAACTAAGAATTTTCTCTGTGAATATATCCAAACAGGCGGTGTAGTAGTCTCTGTCGAGTTCTCCATTTTTCCAAAATGGGATAAGGAGGCCAAGATAGTGGGTTTTCGAGGAGTTGGACATGATATCACTGAACGTAAACACGCCGAAGAACAGATTCAGTACCTCGCCACCCATGATAGTCTGACGGGACTGCCCAACCGTTTGATGTTTAGCCAACTGCTGAACCACTCAATCCAGTCTGCACAACATCATAAACGGCAGTTAGCCGTTTTCTTCATCGATCTTGATCATTTCAAGCTTATCAATGATACAAAAGGCCATGAGACTGGAGATCAATTATTGCAAGAAATTGCCAAACGATTCAAACAAACGCTACGTGCAGCCGATATTGTCGCTCGGCATGGAGGAGATGAATTCATCATATTAATCGAGGACGTACATAAGTTGCGTCAAGTCGAAATTGTAGCCCACAAGATACTTATCGATACCATCAAACCGGTGATTCTTTTGGGTGAAACATGCCACATAACGGCCAGCATTGGCATCAGTATATACCCTAAAGATGGAGAGGACGAACAATCACTGATGAAAAATGCGGACATCGCACTGTATTTTGCCAAAGAAGAAGGCCGAAATAACTACCAGTTCTACTCAAAAGATATTCAGTCACAATTAACTGAACGTTTGTTTATTGAGACAAATTTGCGTCATGCGCTGGAGCGCAATGAGTTCTCTTTGCATTATCAGGCTAAAGTTGATTTCAAAACGAACGTGATTACTGGTGTGGAGGCATTGCTGCGCTGGCAGAATCCATATCTTGGTTCCGTAACCCCGACACAATTCATTCCTGTGGCTGAAGAAACAGGGTTGATCATACCCATCGGCAAGTGGGTGCTGAAGACGGCATGTTCTCAAAATGTTGCATGGCAAAAGCAGGGTCTTCCAACTGTCAGCATTTCAATTAATTTGTCGCTAAAACAACTCATAGACGCTAACCTGATAGAAGATATCAGGTTAGCACTGAAAGATACCGGTATGACACCAAGCCTTCTGGAACTCGAAATTAACGAAAGTATGATGTTGTATAATACTGTGCAAATGATTTCTGTATTAACTAAAATCAAAAGCATGGGTGTGCGGCTTTCCATGGACAATTTCGGCGCTAATTACTCTTCTCTTACCCAGATCAAGAACTTTCCCATTGATACGCTCAAGATTGACCGATCTTTCATCCATAACATTCCAAAAGAAGTTGAAGACAAGACAATCACCAAAGCTATCATTGACATAGGCAAAACTTTAAGTTTAAATGTTGTAGCCGAAGGTGTAGAAACGTTAGAACAAATGAACTTCTTAAAGGAACACTCCTGTGATGAGATGCAGGGTTTCTACTTCAGTAAACCCATTGTGCCGGAACAGTTTGCCGCTCTGCTCCGAGAACATGTTCCCACTCCACAAAAATGACTCTGAGTAACCCCACCATTAAACAATTCAACCTAACCGGTTCATCAGAATATTTCTCTCATATATTCTAAGGGATGTTGGCACGGATTATCGGATTAATCGTATTTATCTCCCCCGGATCTCATGGCGGTTTTTGGTGTGTCGCCTGAAAGCCTGGCCGTACCGGCCCCCCTCAGCTCATTTTCCTCTGGAAAAAAATTGCCATGGAAGCTGAAACCCGATATAATATGATTAGAAATGACCTGGAAGCTTTTGATAAGGTTGCACGTCTCCGGTTATGCTGTCACTTCTTTTTCTTGTCTGCAACTGGTGGCTTCTGGGGCCTATTATTTTTGGTTTGTCTTGTGAGGAGGACTTTTTTTGGAAAACATACTGAATACTAACCTGGTTATTCAAACCGCAACAACCATCCAACAGATCATTTTCGTGCTTTTATCACTGCTTTTTGCTGGAGTTGCTTTAAAACGCCGATCCCTGAGTCCAACCGCAGCTGTTGGGGCTTTCTTTTTAGCGGTGGCACTCTATTACACAGGGGGTCCGCTTTTTTTATTCTTGCTTATGATTTTCTTTGTGAGCTCAACCCTGCTGTCCCATTTTAAGGCAAGCATTAAAGATCCCATTGAGGCTGAGCTTCACGCCAAGGCCGGTCCCCGGGATATCTTTCAGGTTGCCGCAAATGGTGGGGCTGCCTTGATTATGGGCATACTCTTTGCGTTTTTTCAGAATGAAACCTATGTAGTGGCTGTGGCAACCGCATTCGCTGCCTGCAATGCCGACACCTGGGCATCCGAAATCGGTATACTCAGCAAACGATCTCCGGTGTCACTGCTGACCTTTCATCCCGTAAAGCGAGGGATATCCGGAGGGGTGAGCCCTCTGGGTTTGGTGGCTTCATTTGGAGGAGCTGCGGTTATAGCCCTGACCTTTGGATTTTATGAGTTAGTATCAGGAAATGCGAACGAATTTTTGCTGTTTCAGATTGGTTTGATTACATTGGGCGGTTTTATGGGATCGATCCTGGATAGCTTAATGGGTGGAACCATTCAGGCCAAGTACATCAGTCTAAAGACCGGTGAACTAACTGAAAAGCCAACCTATGAAAACAAACCCAATCCACTGCACAGCGGCTGGCGCTTTGTGAATAACGACTTCGTGAATTTTGCCAGCTCTCTTCTTGCATCCATACTGGTTTTATTCTTTTATTGAGTAAATACCAGATAATTGCAAAACTGATAAAATCTATGTTTTTCTTTACATTACAGGCGTCACTGGTTAGAATTAAATTATCAATATATCCCAATGCGAAAGTAGAGGAAATGTGTATGAGCGAAAAAAAAGTAATTATTGAACCCGGAATATTGGAAATCGACCCATGGTTAAGTCCTTACAAGCACGATTTGGAGTTAAGAATAAAACGCTATAAAGATATAAAAAAAGCGATTCTTGGTGACGGTAACTGTTTGAAGGATTTTGCCAACGGGCATCATTATTTTGGCTTTCATTGTACGAACAAAGGCTGGTATTACCGTGAATGGGCTCCAGCAGCAGATGCACTATTTTTGATTGGTGATTTCAATAACTGGGATCGGACATCCCATGAACTGGTCAAAAAAGAAAACGGTGTATGGGAAATATTCATTCCCGGAAAAGGATCATTAAAACATGAATCCCGGGTGAAGGTCTTTGTCGTATCCAATGGTCAAGGGCGGGATCGCATCCCTTTGTACATCAACAGAGCGGTCCAAGATCCGGAGACATTGGATTTCAGTGGTCAAATCTGGAAACCGTATCGAAATTACAAGTGGAAGGACGCTGATTTCCAAAGCGATAACACAAGAGCGCCCATCATATACGAAGCACATATTGGAATGGCTCAGGAAAAAGAGGCAGTCGGAACCTACAGGGAATTCGAGGAAAATATTCTGCCGAGAATCAACGAGCTGGGATACAATACCATCCAATTAATGGCCTTGATGGAGCACCCCTACTACGGCTCATTTGGTTATCATGTTTCCAACTATTTTGCAGCTTCATCCCGTTTCGGGTCGCCGGATGAGCTGAAGTCACTCATCGACAAAGCGCACCTTATGGGAATCAGGGTGCTCATGGATATTGTCCAGTCACATGCTGTCAAAAATTTAAGCGAAGGGATTAATGAATTCGACGGGTCCGAATACCAGTTCTTTCATACCGGAAGCAAGGGCGATCACATAGCCTGGGATTCGAAACTGTTCAACTACGGAAAACAGGAAGTCATTCATTTTCTGCTGTCAAACGTCAAATATTGGATGGAAGAGTATCATTTGGATGGTTTCCGGTTTGATGGTGTCACCTCGATGATCTACCACGATCATGGACTGGGAACCGCCTTCGATAACTATGGAAAGTATTTCAGCATGAATACGGATATCGAAGCTATTACTTATCTGCAATTTGCCAATGAGCTGATCAAAGAAATCAATCCCGACGCCATGAGCATCGCCGAAGACATGAGCGGAATGCCGGGAATGTGCCTCCCAATTGAGGATGGCGGCATTGGTTTCGACTATCGTCTGTCCATGGGAATGCCGGACTTCTGGTTTAAGCAAATTGAAGTGAAGGATGACGATTGGAACATGAATACACTTTGGCATGAATTGAATACGGGACGTCCAAAAGAAAAACGCATTGCTTATGTCGAATCACATGACCAGGCTTTAGTTGGGGATAAGACCCTGATCTTCACCATGGCGGATCAGGAAATGTATTGGCACATGGGTAAGAAAAGCCAGAATCTGATCATTGACCGTGCCATAGCCCTGCATAAGATGATCCGTTTTGTTACTATCTCTTCCAGCACTGAGGGCTACCTGACATTCATGGGCAATGAATTCGGACATCCGGAGTGGGTTGATTTTCCCAGAAAGGAAAATGGCTTTAGTTACAAGCATTCTCGCAGACAGTGGAGTCTTGCCGACAATCCGTCACTGCGCTATGAAGAGTTGAAAAAATTTGACGGAGCCATGATCCGCTTTATGAATGAAAAAGCCATGATGGGCGTGGTGCCCAGGCAGTTATGGCTGGATCAGGAACGAAAGATTATTGCCTACAGAAAAAATGACTGCATCTATATCTTTAATTTTCACCCAACCGAATCCTATCCCGATCTTGAAATACCCATCCATGAAAATGGTCGGTTCAAGGTTGTCCTGGACACGGATGAAGAGCAGTTTGGCGGATTTAATCGTATATCTCATGATGAAACCTATGAAACTTATTCTTTGAAAATGAACCCGGAATATACGGGAATTTCAATCTACTCGCCATGCCGCACAGCCATCGTGCTCGAGAAAATTTAGGATCGTTTTTACTTTTCAGATAACTCTCAGAATAATAAAAGGTTGCCAATGGTTATTATTGGCAACCTTTTATTATGCACCTAAGATAATTCGATTTCACTATAGATTAGCTCCAACACATACTCACTTTATACTTGTTTTGTTTAAACAAAAGATTGTTGCAGCGTTCACATCGGTCGTTTCAAATACCTATTACAGAACTATCTACCCAGTTTAATATCAGTTTAACATTGCCACCATCAACGCCAGAATTACAAGATCTAACGGCAAAAAGTACCATCTGACTTCTTGAAAAGGTTTATTCTTTATATAAAGATATATGCCGTAACCAGTTATTACACCAATCGTATTGTGGATCATATCATCCCATTCGAACAATCCCGTTCTCGTTAGAAGCTGGAGGCACTCCACCGAAGCAGAAACAGCAAATCCGAATATTATTACGGTATTCCTCATTCTCACTTTATCATGTTGAAAATAATTTTCATACGCCTGGGGCATTAATATGCCAACGGGTATAAACATCAGACAGTTTGTAAAGACTTCCACGGCTAATTCAAAGTTATGAGTTAGCCAAATATTTTGATAAGACCAAAATGGAATCAAGTTGTAATCAAAATAATTTCTGCCTGATCTTGATAACAGCGTGTATGTTAATATTAAATATATGTAAAACAAAAAAGCAGTTCTGAACCATTTTTCTTTCCTGGTCCATTTTGACTTATTTAAAATCAACATAACAACTAGAATTGCAATAACCAGCATTGTTGTTAATATGGTCTTCCAGCTAGACAATGGGCCATATTCCAATAAAAAATCGAAGGAAAGTTTTAAATTATCCATCTGAGTACTTTTTTATGGTTAGTTTTTTCAAACCATATTCCTTTCATTGCATTATTTAATATTGTTTATGCTCTTTAGTGTTATAGTTACCCATCTTTGGATAGCTATAACAATTTACTTTTCAGATAACTCTCAGCATAATAAAAAGGTTGCCAATGGTTATTATTGGCAACCTTTGTCGTGCACACAAGATAATTCAATTTCATCTTATCTTTTTTAATAAGTTGAGGGAGTACTACCACCTTGAGGTTGCAGCAAGCCTAACAGGGGCTCCCTATCTAGCTCAAGTTTCATTTTAATGGATAATATAAGCTATATTACCGGACTCTGCCCAGGCATTTTGAAATTGATCAAGCCGATATTTGACTCTAACGCCTGCATTATTCGCAGCTGCCGAGTCATTGATTATGATATAGTCAGTTCCATTTTCGTTTGTAAAACCACATACGACAATCAGATGACCATTGGTTGATGCGATTGGAGCACCATCTACAACGGGTAAATTTCCACTTACATTTGCACTATTTTTATAGGCCACAGCAACTGCAACAGGATGTCCAGTCGCAATTTCTCTCTTCAGGCCATCGATCGTTGAATAATCGACATAAGCTCGATAGCCAACGCTTCCAGCATAGGCAGTATTGAATGGCCAATTTCCAAAGTCTTTATAGTTATAATCATATACCCCCCAAGCGGCATCTTCAGGTTCTGTTGCTGTTCCATAATAACTCAATATCATTGCAATACTGGTTGGACTGCATATGGAAGCAGCGATTGAAGGATCCCTGATCATCTGAGATAATTGGGGTACATCAAGGACCTTCAGATTCGATAAATCCGGATTATCCGTAAATACCTTATTAATCCCCTGACCCGGATTCGTGTTTCTCAGGGCCCCGGATACTAAACGAACGGTCGGCGTTACTCCGGATCGATCAGAATTCAATATAACGCGATATTGAATTTTACTGGCAGTTTGCCCACTCTTTACAACTAAGGTATCAACATCAACATTCGCCACCGGGTCATCTGTCACACCTGTACCAGACCCTCTTCCTTTCGATGTTTCCCAGGTTCCCCATGATAGCCAATTTGACCATTGTCCATTTGAATTCAATGATACCCTTGCTTCAACCTGAATTGAGGTTCCTTCTGGAGTATCGCTATTCCAGGAAAGTACCAGTTTATTAAATGGACTTGTATCTAAACTATTTGATGTATAAACACCGCTTTGCGCACCTGATTTAAGAGCGATTGCTCCATCCCCACCATTATCAGAAATTTCGACATTTTCTAAGCCGGCATCGACAACATTAAAATCACTTGAGGTTGAGCGTACAAATAAATTTCCTTCAACAGTGTTGCTTTTTTTATCTGAAAATGCAGGGATTGCTGATGCGGACGGTGCACCCTGACCTTTTGGAACAAGTACAATTTTTATAGCTTCCAGGCGATAACTATATCCGGCAGTCCCCGCACTTTCTCCGTTTTTAGCCCAGCCCATCCAGCCAATATTTTGTGCATGAACTTGATAATAGATATCAAATTGTTCGGCATCGGTACCAGTCAGCTTGATTTGAATGGCTTCAAGGCGTTTGGATTCTCCCTGTGTTCCGCTCATCACGCCGTCGCTTTTCCAGCCTCGGCCTGCATCGGCTTCCCAGCCGATATCCTGGATATGTGTCTGATAAGAAACGCCAAAATTATATCCCTGGGTATCCGGATTAATCTTAATGCCTTCTAAACGCAGACTTTTACCGGATGTTCCACTCGCCTCTCCATTGGTTCTTAATCCAATACCCGCATCGACCTCCCAACCGATGTTTTCAATTTGGGTCTGATACGACACTCCGGGGTATGTTGAAAAGGCAGGGGTGGTTGTTACGGTTGGTGCACCCTGACCTTTTGGAACAAGTACAATTTTTATGGCTTCCAGGCGATCACTATACCCGGCAGTCCCTGCACTTTCACCGTTTTTGGCCCAGCCCATCCAGCCAATATTTTGTGCATGAACTTGATAATAGATATCAAATTGTTCGGCATCGGTACCAGTTAATTTGATTTGAATGGCTTCAAGGCGTTTGGATTCTCCCTGTGTTCCGCTCATCGCGCCGTCGCTTTTCCAGCCTCGGCCTGCATCGGCTTCCCAGCCGATATTCTGGATATGTGTCTGATAAGAAACACCAAGATCATATCCCTGGGTATCCAGATTGATCTTAATGCCTTCCAAACGCAGACTTTTACCAGATGTTCCACTCGCCTCCCCATTGGTTCTTAATCCAATGCCCGCATCGACCTCCCAACCGATGTTTTCAATATGTGTCTGATATGAAACACCAGGACCTGTTGCAACGGCTGAAACGCTAGCCGGTACTAATCCAACGATCAACAGCAAAGCAAACAGTAAGCCAAATCCTCTTTTTAAGGAACTCTTCATTTTTCTACCCTCTCAAGTTTAATTTGTCTTTAAATTTATTGCAGCTTCATTTATATTTTTATTCAAATCATTCACATAAGATAATTCAGTTTCATCATGGATTAGCTCTAACACATACTCACATTATATTTGTTTCATGTATTATTTGAACAAAAGATTGTTGCAGCGTTTACATCGGTCGTTTGAAATCGGGTTCTCTGCTGAGCATACATTGCAGTAGATGATACTGTCTCCGGATTTATCATATTTTTCATAGGTAGACAAGCCCACATAGTACCGCACACGGTCTCCTATTTGAAAATAGTCATACATTTCCCGTCTGTTATGATAAATCATATGATGCTTTTGGCCGTTTGTTTTCTCAACCACAAGCACATAATCGGTATCATCATCATTATCTAAATCATCGTCTTCGGGTTTTTCCCTTTGATATTTTTCGGTGATGACGCCTTCCCATATCTGATTCCTCCGGGTCTTTATGTAAAACAAATTGATGACCACCATCAATAGTCCAAGAACGACACCGATGATGAGCCCTCCGGCAAGGGTCATCGTTTTGATAAACAGCCCTGCAATGAGAAAGCCAATGGGAAATACAAGCACCAACGCCCATGCGTAATTGATCACTGCTTTATTTTTCTTTTTTACCGCTGCAATGATCTCGGGATCTTTATAACGCATTGACCACCCAACAGGACCGGTGGTGTCACCTGATGTCAGGGAATCGGCTTGACCTGTTGCTGTGCCACATTCCTTACAAAACTCTGTGTTCTCAGTTATTTGCGTACCGCATTTTTTACAAAGCATATTATTTCTCCTCTTTTATTTTTCCAGGTTTTATCCTATCTGTATCCACAAATTAAACTGTTTATCTGCAGACGAATGAAACCCGAATTATTCTTACGTCGATTAATTACTTATCTTCGCATTAATATAGAATTAGAATAAATACATTATATTCTGAAATTAATAATTAATCAACAAATACACTATATATTGGTTAGAGTGTAAAAAGCCCTCTTTATAAACAGTCAGATTCAAAAGTTTCCACTTTAAAGGCTTTGCCAGAAAGATATTCGGTATAGCACCACTTAGCGCCGCCCCAAAACACCGCTTCTTCTATTATCGAGTGGCACCATGGGGAAATTATAATTCAAATCCCTACACCCCGAATAAATCATAAACCTGATCGTCCTCAATGACACGGGGACTTTTTTTGTCAGCATTTTTCAGCATGCTCTCCATTTTATCTTCAATGGATTTCCTGATCAGTTCATCAACGGGCATCTCCCTCAGTGCGAAGAGGAGCATGGGATCCTGGTCCAGCCGTGCCCCCACCCCATATAACACCGCCGCCACATGTTTGCACAGCCTTGCACTGTCCGGACAGCTGCAATGGAAGTGGATTTCCCTGGGGGATGGAAATACCCCTTCCTTTTTTGTGGTGAACAGGCTCTCCAGCTCTTTTGGAAACTTCCCGGATACCAACTGTTCCAGGGATTCAATCCTTCGATTGCACAACGCCGTAATCTGCTTCCAGGTTTTTTCATCCAGGGGATCAATGAAAACCTCAACGGTGTAGGGCTTGGAGGTACTCCCCTGAACCAGAGCACTGATCTCACCCTTATCAATTTTCAGGTGAAGGACTGCCCCTTCCCTGACATAGCTGCGCCCCCGGCCAATCCGATTCGAGTAATCGGCATAGCTTTCCAGATTTTTATTCCAGGCCTTTCCCCACCAGGTTTTGGCAATGGCTGACCCGTCGATGACCACCGGTTCAATGTCCGGCATGGTTTTCTTTAGTTTCTCCATGGCTTTTCGGGCTTTTTCTTTTTTTTTAGCAGCGGATACGTACTCATAATCATAATAGCTCATCTCAGATCCCACCTAAACTAAATAATTCCAGGAGCTGATCATTGCTCAGCTCCGTGATCCAACTTTCCCCGGAGGACTGGATGATATCCCCGGCCAGCTGATTTTTTTGATCAATCATTGCGTCAATCTTTTCTTCGATGGTGCCGGAAGTAATAAACTTATGCACCATTACATCCTTGGTTTGGCCAATGCGAAAGGCTCTGTCCGTGGCCTGATTTTCCACCGCCGGATTCCACCACCGATCAAAATGAATCACGTTGTTGGCCCCGGTTAAATTAAGGCCCACTCCACCGGCTTTGAGAGACAGCACCATATAGGGAATATAGTCCTCCCCGTTAAAGGCTTCCACCATGCCCGTGCGTTTGGCAACCGGGGTTCCTCCGTGGAGCACCAGCCCCGGGCGATGAAAGATCTCTTCCAGAAAGTGGGACAGAGGCTCGGTTATTTCTTTGAACTGGGTAAAAACCAGAACCCGCTCACGTTTCTCATAAATGGTTTCGCAGATATTTCCAAGCATTTCAAACTTCCCGCTGTGATCCTTTTTATAGACATCCTGACCTAAAAACTGATCCGGATGATTGCAGATTTGCTTGAGCTTGACGATGCTTGACAAAACCAGGCCTTTTCGCTGGATCCCCTCGGATTGTTCCAGTTTCCGGGTCAGTTCCTTCACCAGATTCTGATAGAGGACCATCTGCTTTTTCTGAAGAATGGGATATTCCTTAATCTCAATCTTATCCGGTAAATCCGTGATAATAGACTCATCGGTTTTTAATCGTCTCAGAATAAAGGGATTCACCAGGCTTCTCAGTTTGGCATAGCCGGTGGGATTCACCTTTAACCCCTTTGTAAAGCCCGTGAATTCTTTTGCATTCCCCAGAAGTCCCCCATCCAGAAAATCAAACAGGGACCATAAATCTGACAATCGGTTCTCAATGGGGGTTCCGGTCAGGGCGATCCGTGTTTTGGCTTTGAGTTCCTTAATGGTTCTGGTTTGTTTGGTACCCGGATTTTTAATGGCCTGGGCCTCGTCTAAAATAATGAGATCCCAGTGGATTTCCCTTAGGGCCATGACCCGCACCGCCATCCCATAGGTGGTGATGGTTAAAAATAGGGGTTCTTCCAAAAAATCCTCGGAATTTTTGGCGGCTGCAGCGCCATGTAAAATACCAAAAGGCATCTCCGGGGCAAATCTTTTGATTTCCTTTTCCCAGTTGCCAATCAGAGAGGCAGGCAGAATAAGGAGCACTCGTCCCCCCTGATGATTGCGCATGTGTTCAAGCAGCGCAATGATCTGGACGGTTTTACCCAGTCCCATATCATCCGCAAGACAGGCCCCCAGTTTTAGGTCCGTCATATATTTCAGCCAGTCAAAACCGGTTTGCTGGTAGGGCCGCAGCTCCCCGTGAAAACTCATATCTGGTTTTTCCCCGTGCAAAGCCTGGGGGTTGGACATCTTTTCTCTGACCTGGCGCAGCCAGTCACCGCTTGAAACGGACACCGACAGGTCAGAGGTCGTCATCCCCAGGAGTTCTTCGGGTCTGAGTTCCAGACGCATGGCCTGGGCCAGGGTGAGATCCACCCGGGATCCAAGGGCCTCTGCCTTTAACAAAGCCTCCAATGCGGCTTTTAACTGCTCATGATTGATTTCAATCCATTTGCCTTTAATGAGTGCAAGCCCCTGAGATTCGGTTAAAAGCCCCTGGATTTCTTCTTTCGTCATCAGAGCATCCCCGAATAAAAGATTGGGTTTAAAGGACAAAATAGCCTCCATCCCCACCTTAGCCGGTACCTTTTCTCCCAGGGTGATGGCGAGCCTGAGCTGATTGGTTTTCCTGCGCCACCAGTTGGGGACACGGCACATAATCCCCGCTTCTTCGTAAATGGGAATCTCTGTTAAAAAAACAGTGGCGTCATGGGTTGTCAGCCTAAGCGGGGAAAACAATTCCCCGGTTTCCATTAATTCGGAAATGAAGCCGCTTTTATCCGCAACACGGCTCACGGTTGACAATAAAAGAAGGAGCTTGTCCTGTTCATTTTTATATTCCAGCAAGGCGTTTTTCAAGGGGGTGTGGACCGCTTTTTTACTCTTGTCCGGCCTGGTGGAATAGGTGGCCAGAAATGCAAAGGGATACCGTTCATCCTCACTGTTTTCCACCAAATGAAAAAAGATTCTCCCGGCCACGTTAATTCCAGAATGATGCTCGGTTAAAAAACCCGCCACGGTTCCCGGATAGGCCTTAATCGCTTCCTGATAGACGTGAGTCAACCGCTCCCAAATGCCAAAGGTCCAGGCATCCCCAATGTATTCCATGCCGTTTCCAAAGGGAATGTTTTTCCTGATTTCATCGATTTCATCCGGGGACAAGCTTAAATCAACATTTTCCCGGGAAAATTCCAGATCCGGCTGCCTGGCTATTTTTTGTATGAACCGATCCCCTATCCCATAGAGAAAATTCATGGTTGGGGACAGAAAATCCAGGTGACTGAGAAATCCCAGGTAAAACAAGGCCTGATCCTTATTGTCCCTGAATCGCGCTTCCCATGAATTTTCAAACATTTTCTTTTCTTCTTTAAACTCTTTTTTGGGGATTAATTCATAATCCAGAAAAAAGTCATCTTTTGTGAAGATTACAATTAACTCTGTATTTTCAATCATAGTTATGTTTCCTTTATAACCCTCTGATAAGGTATCAATCTCATTGGGTGTTTTTTGATTAAAAAATTCAATGTTCATAGCTATTATATTATCTTTTATAACTATTTTCGTCAAGTAATAGCCATTATATTATCTGCTTCCTGTTCGCCGAGTTTGCCCGGGATATGCATGGTTTCATTTTATTTTACCTTATCAAACTATAACTCAAAAAAAGTGGCAAATCCGGTGCACTTGAAAATGCATAAAGCTACCAATTAAAGTTGAAAAATGTTGATATATAAATTAACTAATGATATCATAAACCAACAACAGCATTAGTTAATAAGGAGAAGTGAAAGTATGATTTACATATTAATGGGGATTTTTGCATTTCTTCTTTTTGTAGCGTATGACATTAATAGTGTGACTTCAAAAAAAAATATAATAAATAGCTTCTTTTTTTTAGGTTCTTTCCTTTTAATCATTGCAACAGCTGGAATCATTATTGAATCATTTCATGACATTAAATGGGATTTGGGGTGGATGAGCATTTTTGGAATTTTTTCATTAATTTTTCTCATCCTGTTGATCTATACACTTTTCTTTGCATTGCCCTTTAATGAGACTTATGTAAAAAGCAACGCGACCCCAAAGGTCTACCAGGACGGGTTTTATGCCTTGTGCAGGCATCCGGGTGTCTTATGGTTTATGGGATTTTATTTTTTCTTATGGCTCACATTAAAAATCCCTTTATTATTGTTGGCAGGAATCATTTTCAGCTGCTTTAATTTGATGTATGTTATTTTTCAGGATCGCTGGACGTTCACACGCGTCTTTGAGGATTATAATGACTATAAGAAATTGACACCTTTTATTATTCCAAATTTCAAAAGCATAAAACGTTGTCTGCAGACATTGCAGTAAGAAAGAGAGCAACTCGTGAAATTTGAAGAGAAGTTAAAAAATGGACAGTATGAAATGTTATGGCAGGAGTATTGTGGTTTTTTGGATCTGGATATGGATTCTTATATGACCATACAAAATCGCCTCATGCTGGAACAAATTTCGCTTTGGAGTCATTGTGAACTAGGCAAAAAAATTCTCAATGGAAAAAGACCTGAGAACATTGATGAATTCAGAAAAATGATGCCTTTATCCACCTATGGCGACTATGCTGATATTTTATTACAGAAAAAAGGCGAAATGCTCCCTGATCAACCTGTTATATGGATCCAAACCACTTGGGAAGGCGGAAAGCAGCCGATTAAGGTGGCCCCTTATACCAGGAGCATGCTGGATACCTACCGCAGTAATATCATTGCATGTTTGATGCTTTCCACCAGTCATGAAAAAGGAAAATTTGATGTTCGGGTCACAGACAAAATTCTTTACGGATTGGCGCCTCTTCCCTATGCAACCGGATTGTTTCCTCTGGCATTAAATGAAGAAATCGGCATCGAATTCTTACCTCCTGTCAGAGAAGCAGAGAAACTGTCCTTTGGTGAACGCAACAAAGCAGGGTTTAAACTTGGGCTCAAAAAAAATATTGACTTTTTCTTTGGTTTAGGAAGTGTCGCATATTTTATCAGTCTCAGCTTGTCTGCCATGGGCAAGACTTCCTCCCAATCCAAGGTAACGAATGATGCTAAAAGCAGTAAAACGACTTATTCCATACCCATGCTGGGAAAACTGATTTTGGCAAAATATCGCTGCAAAAAAGAAAACAGAGATTTAAAACCCAAAGATTTATTTAAACTGAAGGGTTTTATGGTTGCAGGCACGGATAACCATTGTTATAAAGATGCCCTGGAAGATCTATGGGGCATTCGTCCCATGGAGCTTTTTGCCGGAACAGAGCCTTCTTGTATCGGAACTGAAACCTGGACAAGGGATGGGATGTACTTCTTTCCTGACGCCTGTTTTTACGAGTTTATTCCTGAAGATGAAATGAACCGAAGTCTGGACGATGAAAGTTATCGACCAAAAACCTATCTGATGAATGAGGTCATGACCGGTGAAACCTACGAATTGGTGATTTCTGTACTTAAAGGAGGAGCCTTTATGCGGTACCGGGTCGGTGACGTTTATCGCTGTATCGGGTTAGAAAATGACGAAGACAAGACCAGGATTCCCCGTTTTAAATATATCGACAGGATTCCCACCATCATCGATATTGCCGGCTTTACCCGGATTTCAGAAAATTCGATTAAAAGTGCAGTCGATCTGTCAGGCCTTGACATCAAGGCGTGGATTGCGGTGAAGGAGTATAATAAACAAAATCGTCCCTTCCTGCACATGTATATAGAAATCAGCGTGTCTTCCATTTCCAATCGTGGATTCAGCGAGGAAATACTCAAAGAACATTTAACTGTTTATTTCAAATATGTTGATAACGATTATAAAGACTTAAAGCATATTTTAGGAATGGAACCTTTAGAGATTACCATTTTAAAAAGTGGGTCATTTGAAGAATATGAAAAACAAACTGGCAGAAAAATGAGGCATATCAATCCATCGGTCTATCATATTAAGGAACTTTTATCCATTGAAAAACAAAACTTCAGGGCCAATCCCAGGCGAGGCGTGTAATGGGTGGTTTTGTACTCATTCCCGTCATTGCTTTATGTTGTTACACCTTTTTATTGTTGTCTTTTATGGCTGCAAAAAAGAATAAACTCACAAACTCATTTATACTTGTTTTATCCGCAATGATTTTATGGACAGGCGGTTCTCTTTGCATGAGAATGCAATTATGGCCGAACCTTTACTTTTGGTATGATGCCTCCATTCTCGGTTTAACCTTAATGCCCTTTGCATTTTTTATTTTTATTGTTGAATTTATAGGATTAAAAGATCGATTCTTTAAACTGTTTTATTTGGTGATCATCGCTATTGTGAATATCATCAATACTTCTACTGGGTTTTTTCTTGCTGCCCCGGAAGCCATAACCGCACCAGATGGAAAAGTAAGCTTTGTCTATAGTATTTACTGGCCGGTGATTATCTTATTTGCTGTTACTGGTGCAATTGCATTTCATATGATTTATTTATTATTTAAACACAGCAAAACCAATGAGATGGCTAAAAAACAGTTAATGCCCATTGTTATAGGTATTATTATTTTATTTATCGGTAATCTTGCCTTGCTGCTTCCATTTTCTAAAGGGTTTCCAACGGATATCCTAGCCGGGGTTTTTAATGCGTTTTTCCTGTTTTATGCATTATATCAGCGCCGATTATTTAAATTAACCCTTCTTGTGTCACGAGGCAGTATATATGCGATTGCAGCAGGGTTATCCTTGGTGCTGTTTTCAAATTTTATTGGCTTATTTCAATCATTTATTGATAACAATCTTTCAAACTATCAAGATCACAGTGTATTAATTATTGCTGTCTTTTTTGCTATGGCAACTTTCCTGATCTATCAGGGAATGAAGAAGTTTATTGATAAAGTTTTTACAAAAGATGAAATTCATCAGGCGGAAAATTTAAAAGAGTTTAGTTTGACTGTTTCGAAAAGTTTGAATGTCAATGAGATTCTGGAAGCATTAGTGGATGTCATTCAAAAAACAATTGCTGTAAAAAGAATATATATCTGTATCAGAAATGAGAAAAATAATTCCTTTG
>Ga0209540_10000748_pt1 | contig 27512 bp, 19 predicted proteins | sample BarGraIncu01121A_FD_184501 | JGI IMG/M metagenome (GOLD analysis project Ga0209540, IMG submission 184501) | Arctic peat soil microbial communities from Barrow, Alaska - Barrow Graham LP Incubations 011-21A (SPAdes) (version 2) | ecosystem: Environmental > Terrestrial > Soil > Wetlands > Peat... | reverse complement strand
CCTCGCGCCAAGTCACCACGTGTGGTTCAAGGGTGCGGCACTCCCGGAAGCAGACGTGTTCCGAACGCCACTGGGAGACATCAACGTTTCGGATGCAGCGAAGCTCCTGACGAAGGGCCCTTCGGTCCTCACGTCCGGTGAGGCCCACGCACTGGAGCACGCGGTCGAGGTGCAGTTGCCATTCCTGCAGGTATCTCTCACAGACTTCAGCATCATACCATTGGTGCTGGGAGAAGTAGACACAGGGAGCCTGGCTCAGGAGCTCCTGGCACTGAATCTTCCACGCATGCTCGTCGTCGCCTCCAGCGACCTCAGTCACTATGATCCATATGATATGGCAGTGGAACATGACCACACCACGATTGGGCACATATTGGAGGGAGAGGGCGACAAGCTGGGTGGCGACGATGCCTGTGGGTTCATGCCGATCAGGACGATCCTCGCCATGGCACGTGTATGCGGCTGGAGGTCCAGCCTCGTCGACTACAGGAATTCCGGTGACACTGCAGGGGACAAGTCTGCGGTTGTCGGATATGCTTCGATTGGTTTTTGGGAGGGCAGGAATGGGCATGAATGAACATGAACGCCTTCAGTTGCTTGCGCTGGCGCGTGAATCGATTCGTATGCGGTTGCTGGATGCACACGAACTGAAGCCGACGCGCGAGGAATTCCCTGATGATAAGTTCTGGCAGGATCAGGGAGTGTTCGTCACGCTGACCGAGCACGGAGAGCTTCGAGGCTGCATCGGAACGATCATGCCCGTGTCTCCTCTGGTTCAGGCGGTTGCGTCCAATGCGTTGTCGGCGGCCTTCAGCGACCCACGGTTCGAACCCGTTGAGGAGTCGGAGTTTGCAGACCTGTCTATCGAGGTCTCTCTGCTTTCTGTTCCAGCTGAGCTCGCCTTCTCCTCGCTGGCGGACCTTCAATCGAAGCTAGCGGCAACACGTCCGGGCGTCATTCTCCAACGCGGAGTCTACCAGGCCACGTTCCTGCCACAGGTATGGGAGCAGTTACCCGACGTCCACGGATTCCTCGAGGCTCTCTGCCACAAAGCTGGGCTTCGCACGGAGAGCCTCTCTCAGCCGGGTCTGAGCGTTTTCACCTACACCGTCGAGGCGTTCTCCGAGGACTGCAAGTAGGCGGGCCACCGACGCACGAGATCCCTGTTCTCCCGCCGCCATTGCAGAGAGAACACGGGGGAGTGTCTCGTCGGGTGGTCCAGTGGCTCAATCGCTTTCCAGACGGCAACGCGGTACTCTTTCTCGAGCTCGAAGCACTCCCTTGCAGCCTGCTTCCGGTACTCCGGTGCAGCACCTGCCATCATCCCCTCGAAGTGCTGTTCGAGCGGGGCTCGCAACTTCTCGATAGCCTTATGTTTCTCGGCGTAGTTGTTCTGCAGGTTCCGTGAGATGCGCTCGTTCTCGAGCCAGTAGTTGAGCGCCTCTTCCTGCTGGTCCTCACCGAACATCCCGGCACCTTCGGCATCCAGGGCGATCGGCTTGAACAGAGCGATGCATGGCGCGGATGCGCCTGTGACCCATGCGACGGGCCCTGACTTGTCGAGGTCTGTCACCATGCTGCCGACAGTCTGATCACCCACGAGACCTCCAAAATGCATGCATACCGAACCGACACTGCCTGATGAGAGAGCATAGTCCGGGTCGTCATGCTGACGCAGCGCTGCTTTCATCGTCGTTACGGTGGCTGGCGCACCTGAACGCAGAGAGCTGAGATTGCTGGCTCGACGCGCGCGTGCTCTGGAGAACGTTGTGAATAGAGGGTCCGAGAACGAGGCTGCGAAATCCATCCTGTCCTTGCCGCGTCGCAGGTGTTTCTGCTCAGCGAAGGCCTCGGCACCTGGTGACAGCTCATCCCAGTCGGAGCCGATCGTCAGGAGGTTGGAGATCGCTCCGGTTCCGCTGACCTTCTTGCGAGCCCACTGCTTTCCGACCGTCTCCAGGACCCAGGCCTCGGTTGTGTCGGCGACCAGGAAGCTGTTGTTGTAGAAGAATCGCTTGGTGAAGCCACAGTTGCCGCCCTGGCCATATTGCTCCAGCAGCGTTATGATCATGTCTACGGCTGAGCGAGCACTGTCGCAGCGTTCCAGAGCCAGCCTGAGCAAGTCCATGCCCGTCAGTCCCGTTTTGCCGTATCCCCCACGGGTGAAGACTGCCTCATTGCCGATGGCGACACCATACTCGTTGACGCCCATCTCGGCACCCCACATCCAGAAAGGTCTGCAGAGCAGGACAGCGTTAGTTTCGCGGGCCTGATCGACTTCGATGTAGGTCGTCCTGAGTCTCGGCTCGCTGTGAGTCCTGTGTGGCACAACCGTCAGGATCTGGGCCTCGTTTGGTTCGCGGTCGCTGTTTTTTGCCAGGAAGGCGTGGGCAACTGTGGAGGTTGGTGCGAGAGCCGCAATCGTATCACACATGTTGTGCCCCCAATGGGCGCCGACATCAGATTCTCGCTATTCTGGTGCCAGTGCCCGATAGAAGAATTAGACGGAACTCAATTCTTAAGAAAGGGATCCATTGCATCCCTGAGACCATCTCCGAGAAAGTTATAAGCGAGGACGGTCAGAAAGATAGCGGCACCAGGAAAGAATGCCATCCATGGAGCATTTCCAATAAACCGCTGTCCGTCATTGAGAATGGCTCCCCAACTTGGCGTGGGAGGTTGTACCCCGAGCCCGATGAATGAAAGAGCTGCTTCGGTGAGGATGACTCCTGGAATAGACATGGATACTGTGACGATGATAGGGGCGAGACAATTGGGGAGTATATGACGCATGATAATACGGCGGTCGCTCATTCCAATGGCGCGCGCTGCCTCGATATACTCCTTGGATCGTATGGACAGTACCTGACCCCGGATCAGTCGAGCATCTCCTGCCCAGTCGACGAGAGCGAGAGCAATAAAGAGACTGAGAATTCCACGTCCGATGGCGAAGATGATGGCAATGGCGAACAGAAGGCTTGGAAATGCAAACATGATGTCGGCCAGGCGCATAATCAGCAGGTCTCTCCAGCCCCCGAAGTAGCCGGAAATAGCTCCGAGAAGGACACCAATGCCTACACTCACGATAACGGGAAGAAATGCTACCGCAATGGAGATACGGCTGCCATAAATGATGCGACTGAACAAATCGCGTCCGAACTGATCTGTGCCAAACAAATGATTGCGGGAAGGAGACAGCAAAGCGTTGTCAAGATTCTGGTCTCGATAACTGTAGGGGGCAATAACGCTCGCAAAGACGGCAGTCAGAATTAGCACGATAATAATAACAAGTCCTGCCATTGCCAGCCGGTGCTTTTTTAGACGATGCCAGATATCCGCGATCATAGACGTCTGTCGGGCCTCTACCTCACTTTCTGCAGCAAGAAGTTCTTTATCTTTCCCCTGAACCGTAGCCAATGGCCCACCACCCGTTTCTGGCTTGTTCTGTCTTGGGCTAATCATAACGGATCGTCGGATCAAGATACGCATACAGGATGTCAACGAACAGATTGATGAGAACGAAGATAATGGCAACGAAGATTACCCCCCCCTGAATCATCGGGTAGTCGAGATCAAGAGTGCTGTTTATGAGCAATTTTCCAACTCCTGGTATCTGAAAGACTGTCTCTGTTAAAGCGGCTCCGGTAAGCAACCCACCGAATTGCATTCCGATCAGAGTAACGACGGGGATGAGGGCATTCCGGAAGACGTGTCGGAAAATGACTATTCGCTCTGGTGCTCCTTTTGCACGCGCCGTTCGCACATAGTCCATGCGGATTACCTCGAGAATGGAAGAGCGTGTCATGCGCGCGATTGAGGCTGAATAGATGAGCCCCAGTGTGACTGAAGGCAGGACAAGATCGCGGAGTCCTTCAAAACCAGAGACGTGAAACCACCCAAGTTTGACGGCGAACAACAATTGCAGGAGCATCGCCAGCCAGAAAACAGGCATTGAGACGCCGATAAATGCGAATATCATGCTGAAGGTATCCCAGATGGAATAGCGTCTCACGGCTGAAATAATGCCGGATGAAAGGCCGACCAGAAGCCCTATGATAAGGGCGCCGAATGTCAGTTTGATCGTTGCCGGCATGCGCTCGAGGATAAGCGACATCACCGAAGCCTTGAATTTGTACGAGTTCCCAAGGTTTCCACGCAGTACACCTTTCACGAACTCGAAATATTGTACAACCAGAGGTTTATCCAGCCCAAGTTGATGTTGGAGTTTTGTAACGAGTACTTCATTTCCTGACAGCTTTCCCAGTAGTACCTTTGCTGGGTCGCCCGGAACAACATGCATCAAGACGAACGTTACCAGAGTCACTCCCCACAGCACCAGGATGAGCAGGAGCAACCGGCGAATAACATAGTTTCTCATGGTTCCTCCGCAGCATGACCCGGCTGGGGTATGCCAGCCGGGTGAATTTTTCTGGTTAGTGCGCCAGATAAACTGGGTAGTAGGCGACAACTCCGGAGGGGTGCAAATAGTAATTGCGCACCTTAGGATTCGAAATAACAGTGGTAATCGTATTCCAGAGTGGGAACTGCACGACGTCCTGGTAAATCAGTTTTCTCTCCAGGTCCTGATAAAGCGGAATACGCTCGGATATACGCGTCATCTTTGCTGCTTTCTCGATGATGGCGTCATATTCCGGTTTTGCCCACCCCATGTTGGAGTCAGTTCCTGTATGGAACAAGGGAGCCATAAAATTGTCGGGATCAGCAAAGTCGGCCCACCAGTTGCGGTAGGCAATATCGGTTTCACCGGCGCCCAGAAGCTGCCAGTATGTGGCGCTGTCCAGCTTCTTCAGGTTCACAGTAATGCCAATCTGTTTGAGGGCTTCCTGCAATGCAAGATGCTCGTCCTCCATTCTCCCCGACCGCATGACCATCTCGAGTGAGAACCCATTGGGGTAACCAGCGTCTTTCATGAGCTGCTTTGCCTTGGCCAGGTCGTAGCTGAACCCAGGGAGGCTAACGTTATAGGCGGGTAGCCCTGGAGGGAAGATGCCTTTTGCAAGATAACCCTGCCCTTTCAGGATCTTGGCGAGGATTTGTTCGCGGTTGATTGCATAGCCAATGGCCTGACGGACGCGTATGTCTTGAAGCGGGCCCTTCCGTTTGATGTTAAAATCAATGCGGTAATAACTCATATCTGCGGTTTTGTAGACGTTGGTAGCATAGGTCTTGACCAGCTCGTCATATTGTGCAAGGGGTGGGTAAAGAACATCAAGTTCGCCCTTCTTAAACTTGAGGACCTGCGTATTTTCATCCTCGACGATATCGATATGGACTCCGTCAAGTGCCGGGCGGCCCTTGAAGTACTTGAGATTGGCTGCATACAGAATATGGCTGCCACGCTGCCATTCCTTGACATAGAACGGACCGGATCCGACTGGATGAGCAAAGTAGGTATCGCCCATCTTCGTCACAGCTTTCTCCGAAAGGATACCGAACGCCGGAATCGCAAGAATCTGGATGAACGGAGCGTAGGGTTGCTCAAGAGTAAAGGAAATCGTGTAATCGTCCAGAACCTTGATTCCAGAAACGGTCGAGGCCTTCCCGTCCGCTTTTGCCTGACCGCCGACAATCTTGACAGGAGTCAGATAGTAGTCGAGAACGCCGCTGGTATAGGCGGGGCCGTTGGGATCAAAACAGCGCTCAAACGTAAACTTGACATCGTTGGCGGTCAGCTTGGTTCCATCGCTGAAATAGATGTCGTTTCGGAGATGGAAGGTGATGGTCTTACCATCTGTTGACGTGTCCCACGATTTGGCCGCATCGGGCATGATCGTGAAATCCTTGTATCCCACTGTCACAAGGTTGGAATAAATCTGACGACACGCATTGAACAGGAGCAAATTTGTATTGGACTGTGGATCGAAACCGTCTAGATCTCCGCCGTTGTAGTCATGGAGAATGCCCCCAAAGACAACAGCTTCCTTCTTGAACGTGATAGTTACAACGTGGGATGTTGCATTCCAGCCAACCACGGCACCGATAGCTTCCGAGATGAAGCGTACCGGAACAACGGTTCGCCCTGTTTTCAGGATTACAGGAGCGGCTTCCAGAGTCTTGGTGACCCCATTGACCGTTGCCGTCGTGGAGCCTATTTTCAAAATGATGTTATTCCCTTCAAGAACGTAACTTACAGTCTTGTCTGTCGGATTGTAATCGACGAATGCGTCTAGTGCTTCGCCAATAAACCGGAACGGGACCATCGTGCGTCCATTGATAATGACGGGAGGTTGATCAAGCGTTTTCGGAACCAAGTTGACATAGGCCTTGGTACTACCGATCGTCATAGAAATGATTGCGTCCTGGTCCGCGGCAACATTGACGGGAGCGACCCAGATGCCAAGAACAAGTGCAATTGTGAGCACAAGCGATATAACTCTCTTTGCTTCCATGAATCGTACCTCCTCTGAGATATAAGAATTCCGCGTTCTCTTTGCCGCACGATCTCTTTGGGATGGGTCAACAGCCTAAGGCCCTTTGTTCATCACTCCTCCTGCTTCTTCTTCTTCTTCTTCTCCTCCTTCTCCTCCTCACACTCGTGTCAAATGGTAGCAGCTTCCAACAGTCTTATTGATGCAGCGCTGGTGTCAAGACGCACCGCACAACCCAACGGCAGTGTTGTCATATCTTGTCCATGGCCACTGGGAAAGTCAACAAGAACGGGCTTGCCCAGACCGGACAGATAATCGCGATAGAGTTCGGCGAGATGAAGAGATGGTTTGGATTCGTCAGGATTTTGGACATTCACCATCTCTCCCATGATAATACCTGTAGCATCCCGGAAGATTCCTGCAAGGGCCAAGTGGGCGAGCATGCGGTCAATATCATGCCATTCCTCATCTACATCCTCAAGGAACAGGATATGTCCGGTACAATCCAGTTGCCATGGTGTTCCGAGAGCCGCATCGACAAGTGTCATGCAGCCACCGACCAGGACACCTTCCGCGATGCCGGGCAGAATGGCGTGTGCCTTATCGGATGCGCGATCGTACATGAGCTCGCCGGCAAACGAAGGCTCCGTCAGCAATTGCCACATTGTTTGCTCGACAAGGGGGCGCATGTGATCATTGATGTCAATGGACACCATGGGCCCGTAGAACGTTGCAAGGTGTGCTTCTTTCCAGAATGCAAGATGTAATGAGGTAATGTCGCTGTACCCCATGAACGGTTTTGGGTTGGCGCGGATGCACTGGTAATCCAGGAGAGGTAGAAGTCTCATTGCCCCGTATCCTCCACGTGAGCAAATGATTGCGTCGATATCGTCTCGCCCAAACATTTCGTTGATATCTGCTGCGCGCGCTATATCGATGCCTGCCAGATACCCATATGCATCACGCACGTGTGTTCCGACGACAGTCCGATACCCGCGACGATGCAGGTAGGTTATGCCAGCTTGAAGTTTCTCCTCATTATTGGGGCTGGCGGGGGCAACAATTCCGATTGTAGCACCGGGCCGGAGGGCGTGTGGATGAACTACCGTCATTTGCCGGTCCAGTGTCTACTATCGACGTACAGATCAGTCCAATGCTTTTCGGCAAGCTTGCTTGTCTGTACAACTGGGTGATTATGCGTGGTCGCATGGATGAATTTTCCGGCACCGATGCACATACCAACATGGGTGATGTTCCTGGTAGCTGGATTACCGAAGAAAATGAGGTCACCAGGCCGCATTCTTGCTTTCGAGACAGGAGCAAATTCCTCCATATTTCGTTGCATATCAGCATCACGCAGAATTGTGATACCGTTCAGGCGGTAAACGAGTTGTGCCAGGCCTGAACAGTCGATCCCAAACGGTGAAACTCCACCCCACCGATAAGGCAGCCCAAGAAACTTCATTGCTGTTGTCACAAAGTCAGAGCGTTTTCCTCGTGTAAACAGATAAGGGGCATTATCAACGATGACATCTCCCTGCTGGGCCCACCCGATTTTCCCATCGGGAAGGCGTACGTGGAACCATCCATCCTGGGTGATCGTGTCCGGCACCTCAAGTGTTACCCCGATCGTGACTGTTGTCATAAGCGGTGAGTCCACTGACGGACCCCCATTAATGTTTGCAAAGAGATTGATGGTTGTGGCCACACGGCCACGGGATGCATATGGATGATCCTGCTTTGTATAGAGTCGTACTGTTTCAGCGGGGATCCAGCCTGGATAGGTGTCCGGCAGCTGGATGTTGTACCAGCCCCTCTTGTTCAACCTCACAGCACATGTGGTGCCGATGATTGCCTGACTGACAACTTCGGATTTGACATTCGCATTACGATACATATTGGCAAGGTTGGCGGTAATGACGCCTTTTCTTTCTAAAGTCATGAGTCCTCCTTAAATAGTGAATTTGTGCCAGTTGTGATATGTGAGTGAAACGTTATACCATCGGTGCCTGGTTGGCTAGTGCCGTCATGGTGTAGAAGGCAAACCACGCTTGAAGATAATCATCAGTGTCAAATGCAAGCGTCGTGCCGTCCAAGCGCATGGAGCCAGGCATCATGGATGCCCGGTCGGCCTGTCCAGCCTGAAGATACTGTACTTCCAGCTGGTAGGGACCAGAAGGCAAGTAAGGGCAGGCGTCGGGAAGTATCCTCACGGCTTCGGCTGCTGTCTTGCGGATAAGTTCACGTGCGTTCACAACTGAGAGATGGCGGGCGCTATAGGCAGATTGACCTTGCTTGACAGTGGCCGTCCGGATCCATGGAAGGTACTCACGTGCCTCTTCTGCAACATGCTGATCGCCACTTATCATGATGACGGGAACGCCAAAATAGCCTGCAATCATTGCATTAAGGCCAGTTTCACCGTACGTCTTACCATTGATTTTGAACTGCGAAACACAACCACTGAACGTATGCACGATTGTAGAATTCCATGTCCCGGCACGAGCGTGATATCCAATGAAAAAAACACCATCTATTCCGGTATCAATACCCTGCATCATAGACAGAGGCTTCTGCGAACCAGTTATGTACTCGATGCGAGGATCCAGTTTCTCAGGAAGCAGATTCGTCATGTCCCAGTGAGAATCGTTCACGAGAACAGAACTGGCGCCGGCATCGAATGCGCCTTGTGCAGCAGCATTTACCTCTCCCGTGATCTGTTCTCGCGCAAACTCATAGAAGGGACCGGTGGGGGATGACTGTTTCTCCGTGACGATACCATCCACTCCTTCCATATCACACGAAATGTAGATGTTCATTACAAAGCCTCCTGATTGGCAAAATGATTACGATACTCGTCGTTGAGCTCCACTCCCAGGCCAGGGCGATCAGGGACTGTCAGCTGGTCTCCTTGTATCTCGATGCCACCGGTTGTCGGCTGGAATGCAAGATCGACGCCTCCATCAAGATCGACATGCGTGACGACTGGAGATCCCAATGCTACGTGTGCCCCTGCTGCAATCCCGACCGGAGTTTCTGTCATGCACCCGATCATACACGGGATACCTGCAGCTCGTGCGATAGCCAGAATGTCGAGTGCGCGGGAAATACCTCCAACCTTCTGTAGTTTGACGTTCAGCATGGAACATGCGTGAGAACGGACTAATGCCAGCGCATCCTCTGGTGTGTGGACGGCTTCATCGGCTGTTATCGGAATAGGGCTGTGGTCACTTACCCATCGCAGGGATTCCGTGTCTTCAGCAAGAACAGGTTGCTCGGCAAAATCGATTCCTGCTCCGACCAGTGCTTGCAGCACACGCAGAGCTCCTTCGCGGTCATATCCCTGGTTTGCGTCGACATGCAGCGGGAACGTGGGCCCTACTGCTGCACGAACCGCATGGACGCGTTTGACATCAAGATCGGGATCTAGCCCGAGCTTGAGCTTGATCTCGGCATACATGCCACTTGCTTTAATCTGCGTTGCTTCTGCCACTGTCTCAGCAAGTTCTTTGATGCCTATTGTCATTTCATTTGGAATAGCATGTCGATATCCTCCGATGAGATCACGGATGGGGAGCCCCGCGCTCTTGCCGGCAAGATCCCACAGGGCGATGTCATAGGCTGCCAGTGCGGCCGCGGCAGTGTGTCTCCAGGGTTCGAGTGTCTTGAGGATTGCCTCACGTGCGAGTGGGTTCGAACCCCGGACGAGGGGAGCCATAGCCCGGCAAGCTTGAGCTGTGCCCTCCAGTGTCTCGTGGCAGACTTCGAAATTGGGAGCTGCTTCTCCCAGCCCGGTAAGGCCGGTATCGGTAACAAGCTGCAACAGAAATCCGTTGTAGACTGTTCGCGTTGCATATGCGACCTTGAGTTCCTTGAGCCGGGGAATGCTCACTGAAAGACATTTTATGGCAACAATTTTCATATGGCGCGTTCCTCCTTTCCAGCTGTATAGGTAATTGCAGCGACTTTCCCAAGAATAACTGCTCCTTCACCGTTATTGGCCAGTTGTGTCGCCATAAGGCACAGGATGAGGGGATCCCTGGCACGGTACATAAGTCCGACATCGAGGACCGATCCGGGAAGCCCACCAGTCTTGTGTTCAGCACGTATTCCTTCTGGTAAGAATAACATCATGATATCCGCAAATTGCTGGCGGCCGAGAATCATCTTCATGGTAGCGGACGCTCTGGAACTGACCAATTCGTTGCAGGCAAGTAATTTGAAGAAACGCCCCATATCTGCTGGAGACGTTGTATTGTCAATGTCCTGCTGAATCGATTCGGTATCCATCATAAAACGACGTAACCATGTATTGGTCATCCCAATGTCCTCTGCCAGCTGATTGACGGCATCCATTCCTGTGAGGCGGATGAGCACATTTGTAGCTTTATTGTCACTTGAGCAGATCATGAAATGAAGAAGATCCATAAGGTCAGGGCGATAATCGGAATTCAGGAACTCGAGAATGCCGCATCCACCTGTTGGAGCTGTCGGGAGGACAGGATGTTCGGTAAGGGCGTGAGTTCCTGCTTCAACCTGTCGAAGAAGCTCGGCCATGATGAGCACCTTGATGGTGCTTGCCGAAGGAAATATGCTGGAAGTCTGATACTCGAATAAAGGAACTGAGGGTGTTGCGGCATAGACACCAAATTTTCCCTGAGCATTGCCGAGCAGTGCACGTACTTGTTCCTGCCAGTCTTGCATACTTTCTCCTTGCATAACAATCTACCATATACTACAACGTCATTTCATCTCTCTTCCTGCCTATGCTATAGCGGGCTGGATTTTTTTGCAAGAGCTCTGTGCTTACCTTCGGAAAACGAACCCTACTTCGATATGCTTTTGAGCAGCGCGCAGTGCACATTTACCTGCGTACATGTCAATCGGTTTGCAGCATTCAGAAGTGCTGCTCATGCTAACTGGCATATAAATATGACGGAAATTTGGCATATGAGTTTGAAGCCGGAAACTCTCCAGTTTTACGACGACATGGATGAGGAAGTTACCGGACGCCGAGGTGCGGTTCTTCTACGAAGTCTGACGAATGCTTCAGAGTGTCTGGTTGCGTATCCAGCGGTCGAGATGCTGTAAGAGGCTCTCCTGGTTTTCCATAGGCAGAAACAGCGACGGCGTCGGTAGGACAGTCCGGATACGATCTGCGTAGGTTGAACTGAAACTCCGGTTGTCCAGCATGAAGACACTTCGCAATGTGTGCGGATCCATCTGGTGCAATGTGTATTGCAACAGGGCAAGTGCATAGGGCAGGTCGAACTGCCGGAAGGGATCGCTCCGCTTTTCTTTGAGCGCTTGTTTGAGGCGCGTCACCGTTGGAAGGAACGAGTTGGGAAACTGCAGCTTGGTGACAAACAGGAACTTCGCCGATATGATGTCGCCGAAGCTCAGGTAGTCGAACGGGATGAGCAGAATGGCTTTGTTCTGGCCGGCAAACTGTTCCAGAAGCTGCGTACGTGTGTGCCCATTCTTGGGAAGCAGCAGGCTGTATTCGGCCAGCCCAGGCTCGCGTGCAAGAAACGACTGCATGCGGTGCAATGTCTCGAGAGAGTTCGAGGCGACCATCGCTTTTCCGGGGAAGCGTCTCATCGTTTCGGCAATGAGACGGGCGCCGTTCTTTTCGAATCCGGACTCGTTTGGCTTCGGCAGGTGCAATGTCACGAACGTTGGGATACGAGGGCCGTCCGGCTCACGGTCGACGACAACGGCGGCGGCCTCGGCCCCTGTGAGACCGAATGTCTCGGGCAGAAATCGCTGGTCACCGGCAGGACATACGCTCGTTCCTGCGAGGAGGAACTGGACGTGGGCGTTGCACGCCCGGATGCGTGAGGCAAGGACCGTCCTGGTACTCGCCAGCATGATCTCCTGACCCTGACGTTCCATCCAGACAGCGTAGGCAGGGTTGTCTGCATTGTTCAGAACAGAAGCAAGGTCACGACACTGCGTCAGGTATGCCATTCGCATGGTTGCGGGTAGTGTCTCCCCTGCGTTCGCGAAGGCCTCCACCATTGCGTCTGCGGTGGATCTGAGCGCTGCGAACTCGCTGGCGGACCAGAGTGTTTCGCCGATTGCGATGCGCCCTCGAACCCCGGCATTTTCCTGATGGGTCACATGCAGGTAGAGCTCCTCGAGAAGTGTCCCGGCGCGCGCAGCAAGGTCGGCCACGATAGCGAGACCTGGAACTTCGTGTCGCTCAGCTGCAACACCAGCGATAATACGCAGCATGATCGAGGTGACCTGTACCTCAGGCACTTCGAGCACGTCACTCATGAGTTTCTCAGTTTCAGGCGAAGAGACCAGGACCGGTGTCGACTCGCCAAGTTCATGGAATACGTGTGGCGCCTCGGCGAGGTCGGTTACATGGAGGTGGGCAACGCGCGCACGGGCAAGCGATTCCCGGACAGGACACACATCATGAAACGGACAGTTCGACTCGAGCTGGCAGTGAGCTGCGGATATATGATTGACAAGGCGGGATTTCTTCAGGAACAACGGCATGCCGGGGATGAAAACTGAGCGTGTCTCCCATTCATAGACGATGAGGGCCGAGAGCTCAAAGCCGAATTCACGACGCATGGTAGCACTGCGGGTCGCTCCATCGAGTAGCATGAGGCAGACGAGGTTGTTGGGGCTCTCCTGCGATATCCAGAGCGGTCGTGTGTCTCCAGGCAGTGCGTCCTCCAGGAGCGGTTCAATGGCTGCAGGCGCGCGCAGTAGCACGGCGCCGGGGCGTGCGGATGCCTGGATATCCCCAAGGTATCGGGCTCGAAGTGACTGAGGTTCGCATTGCAGGAGGACATCGCGGCCGGATGTCAGCAACGCCATCTCTGGAGAGACTATGTCGTTGGCAACGCCCGGCTTCAGTGCCTTCAGATGTGGCAGACGGGAAAGATCGAGGTCTGTCAGAACACCTTCCAGGCCTGCCATCTCAGACGACTGAACCGTCACTCTGGTATCGCCGGTGTCCAGGAGCCCCAGGTCTGCCACGACCGGATAGAGAAGCTGGATTCGCTGCACAATGGCATCGGGGAGTACAGACTGCGCGATCTTGTCTTTCAGTTTTCGGTAGAAACGAAACAAGGAGAGACTGTCTCCGAGAGCCCTATGAGCTTCCTCTTTCTTGATTTCGAGTGAGTCGACCAACGCGACAAGACTATGGCTCTGCAGGTCCGGGAAGAAGATGCGTGCGAGTTCCAGGGTGTCAAACACAGGATTCGCGAGCTGACCGTGCAGCGTTCTGCGCAGGAAACCTTCATCAAAACTGGAGTTGTGCGCCAGCAACGGACTACCACCCGCAAACTGCAGGAACTGGTCGACAACCTGGTCCACGGGTTCTGCCGGTTCGAGGTCAAGAGGAGTTATCCCTGTAAGGGCAGAAATGAATTCGGGCAGACGCGCCCCTTCCTTCAGGCGGCAGAACTGCTCAAATCGTTCAACCTCCTTGCCTCCACGTACCTTGACGGCGCCGATCTCGATGATTTGATCGGAAGCCTGATCGAGGCCTGTTGTTTCGAGATCGAAGAAAACGAGTTCCTGTTCGTTTTTCAAATGGTTCCTTTCTATTTGAAGTAGGCAATTGTCACCCCATCGCCACCCTCTTCGGGGCTCGAAAAGCTGAAGTGATCAATACTTGGCAGGGTCTTGAGGAATTCATGGATCTGCTTTCGCAGGATGCCCGCACCCTTGCCGTGGCAGATGTAGACGAATGAAAGGCCTGAAAGGTAAGCCACATCTATGTACTTGTCGAGTTTCTCGAGCGCCTCGTCAACACGGCTCCCATGCAAATCGATCTTCATGGGAACGAACGGCAGCGTCGGTTCACGCGCTCCACTGTACTGCATGGCGCGGTTCTGATAGGAGTTGAGTTCGGATTCGGTCAACTTGCGTACTTGTGCTTCAGGTACCGTCGTGCGCATGGAACCCGACTGGAGAACAAGCTTGCGCTTCTCCTTCATGACATCGATGACGATGGCCTGTTTGTTGACCGACGTAATGATGACCAGATCACCCGGCACGATTTCTTCGATGGGCGTGAACGGAGGCTTCTCTTCATACGGCTCCGCTTTCTGGAAAAGCTCGTCGCGTGTCACTTCGACCTCCCGCTTGGCATCGCGGGCAGCCTGTGGCTGGTTCTTGAGGCTGTCCTGAAATTGCCTCATCAGATCATCCATGCGCTTGCTGACATCATCGACGATGTGTTGAGCCTCAGCATGGGCTGCTTTGAGCTCCTGTTTCTCGTTTGCTTCGAGCACAGCGAGTTTTTCCTCGTAATCGCCCCGCAGCTTCTCCAGTTCCTGCTGGTTCACGTTGATGCTGTCCTTGGTGTGACTGATCTCCTGGGAATCGACCACGATACGGCTCATCAACTCGGACGTTGCCTTGTGCTCGTTGCTCAGCTCATCATGGGCGAGTGCAAGCACGGCTTCGGGGAGTCCCAGTCTCTGACAGATCGTGAATGCATGGCTTTCGCCCGGGGAGCCAAGCATGAGCTCGTAGGTCGGCTGAAGCGTTTCGACGTTGAATCCGACGGAAGCGTTTCGTATCTGGTCGTAGCGGTACGCAAGGAGTTTCAGGCTGCTGTAGTGCGTGGTGATGACCGTCGTGACTCGCTTCTGGTATAGGAAGTCTACGATACCGGTTGCGATGGCGGAGCCCTCCTCGGGATCCGTGCCGACGCCGAGTTCATCCAGCAGGACAAGTGAGTACCGGGTCGCCTGCCCGAGGATGCGGACGATGTTCGATGTATGCGCCGAGAACGTCGACAGACTCTGTTCGATACTCTGTTCGTCGCCGATATCGACAAAAACCTCGTCATAGAGGCCGATTGTGCATCCGTCAGAAGCGGGGATGAATAGGCCCGCTTTGCTCATGAGGACCGTAAGACCGAGGGTCTTCAGGGCAACGGTCTTGCCTCCCGTGTTCGGGCCGGTGATGACCACCATGAAATAGTCCTTGCCAATGGAGAAAGAGATCGGGACGCAGTCTGCAACAAACGGGTTGCGGATGTCGCGCAGGTTGGTTTCCAGGTTGGGGCTTACCGACGGCTTGACGCCATTCCACGATCGAGACAAACGTCCCTTGGCCAGACTGAAGTCGAGGTGACCTGCCACATTCAGCGATTTCTCGACATCTGGTGCGGCCTTTGCGATGAGGTCTGTCAGATAGAGGAGGATGCGTGATATTTCCTTCTTCTCGTCGGACTGCAGAATCTGCAGCCGGTTGTTGAGATCGATCACTCGTGTGGGCTCGACAAACAGGGTCATGCCACTGTCGGACTGGTCGTGGACAACCGACTGAATTGCATCCTTGAACTCTCGTTTCACCGGGATCACGTACCTGTCGTTCCGCATCGTTACGATGCGGTCTTGAACGGCGCGGCCATAGGTTTCGCTCCCGAGGATATCCTGGAGCACCTTATTGATGGTCTTCTGCAGCTCGATTTTCTCACGACGGATGGCGGCGATGTTGATCGATGCGTCGTCGAGGATGTCTCCATCCTGGTTGACACATCGCTCTATTTCTTGTGCGAGAGACGAAAACGGTTTGACGTCCTGGGAGATGCTGAACAGTGAGGGATAGAGGTCCTTGATTGTCACGAACGCCTTTCGCACGTGTGACAGCTCGTTCAGGACGACGCAAACCTTCCACACTTCCTGCCCAGCGAGCTGTAGACGGACCTTGGCTTTGTCCAGCTCGGCCCTCACGTCAAGGAGGTTGCTGAGGGTTAGATCACCGAACCGCTGCAGATATGAAGACGCTTCATCGGTCTCGGTCTGAGCTGCCCTGATGGCATCAATGCTGTCGAGCGGAGCGAGTGCACGTGCTTCTTCGGCACCCAGCGCCGACTCGGCCTGGGATGCCAAGGCTTCCTGGATACGGTCGAAGCCGACCTTGCCGTACGTGTATGCGCGAATCGCTTGCTGAGCTTCTATACCCGGGTTCTTCGTAGTATGCCCCCTACACGAGTTGCGAGGGCGGCCTCGACGGAGCCAACAAGGACATCGACCTCATCGCCCAATAGTGTTCGGTCGGGTGAGGCAAACTCCATCGAGAAGCCCACGCTCTTCTTGCCTGTCGGCAGACTGCCCCCGTGGAAACTGTCAAATACGACAATTGTCTTCAGCAGAGGGCCGCCATGTTCAGTGATGATCGCCTGCAATTTGTCGGCCGTCATGCTACTGTCCACCAGGACAGCGATGTCACGCCGGATCGACGGGAACCTGGAAAACTCCTTGAAACCTATAGATGGGATGCTCTTCAGCAAGGCATCGACAGAAAACTCAGCGTAGAACGTGTCTCGTTCCAGACCCAGGAGGGCACCGACGTCGTGCCTGAGAATGCCGAGTGTGCCCAGTGCCGTGGTTTCCGAGGAAACCAGGACGCCTGCTCCAGTCTCCAGGATTGCGCTATCCGATGACACGACGTTACAGGGCACATGCAGATCGCGAAGAACTGACTCGATGATGCCCTTCAGCACAAAGATGCTGGCGGGGGCGGCGGGCGTCGTCCAGTTCGTATCTTGCCACTTGCCTGTAAGAAGAATGCCAAGCCTCGTCTCCTCGTCGAACGACTGGTCACGAACGCTGAACGTTTTGCCAATCTCGAACGAGGCGAAGCCCTCGCGGCCTCGCGACAGGTTCCGCACCGTGGCTCCTGCAAGGCCAATAGCCATTGTGGGGCGCAGAGCATCCCAGTCTACGGTGAGCGGGTTGAGCAGGAGCGGTGCCGGAGGCAGGCCCATCGCGGTTACCGTGCTCTCCCGCACAAAACTGACAGTGCGTGATTCAACGAGCCCAATGCCGACGAGAATCTGACGCAGTCGCTTACAGAGCGTCTTGAGGGGAGACTCTGAACCGCGGCGCAGGGCAAGGTTCGGCGCGTGTGAGGGGAACTCGTCATAGCCCTCCATTCTGACGATCTCTTCGACATATTCCGGCCAGGATGTCAGGTCACCACGGAACGATGGCGGTGTCACCGACAAGGTCGTTCCCGTGACCGACGACGCGATTCCTTCATAGCCGAAGAGTCGTTGCATGTCTGTAGCGTCGAGGTTGGAACCCAGGTAGCCATTCACCCGATCCAGATCGAGACTCAGCGGTGGCCTCGCAGGAACAGGAATTCCAGCAGAAGCTACATGGGAGACATAGGAACCGAGACACTGCTCGCGGACGAGTGCCGACAGAACCGAAGGGACGGCGCTGACAGTGAGCCCTGGATCGGTGCCACGCTCGTAGAGATAAGCTGCGTCTGTCTTGATGCCGAGGTGCCTGCTCGCGCGTGCAACTGCCCTCGGATCAAAGTGTGCAATCTCGAAGACGATGCGTGTCGTCGCAGCCGTGACGCTGGATGCCAGTCCGCCCATGACGCCAGCGACGGCTACTGGAACGGCAGCATCTGCGATCACGAGCGTGCCTGGTTCGAGGGAGCGCAACACGCCGTCCAGTGTGATAATGGTCTCGCCGGGCAGAGACGTCCGCACGATGATACGATGTTCCTGAAGGCGATCGTAGTCAAACGCATGAGTCGGCTGTCCGTATTGTTTCAGGCAGAGATTGGTCATATCGACAATCCTGCTGACAGGGCGGACGCACAACTGGTAAAGCTGAGTCCGGAAAGCATGACTGGATGGGCCAGAGGCAACATCCCGTACCAGGACACCGATGTAGGAACTGCACAGTGACGGGTCGTTGATTGTTACTGTCAGGTCTCCGTCGTTCCGGGCGTGTGGAAGGGCTGAGGGCAGCGGTAGCTTGATGTCGCCCATGTCGAACGGCTGATCCGCCTCTCTTGCCTTGAGTACTTCGATCCAACGGGCCAATCCGAGAACCGACAGGGCGTCGCCCCGGTCAGGCGTGACGCTCACCTCGAAGGCGGTGTCTCCTACGGGCCAGGCTTCCTCGAAGGGGCTCCCGACAATCGCTCCCGACCCCAGATGCAGGATACCTTCCTTCTCTTCGGAGGACAGGAGGTCACTGTCGAGTCCCAGTTCCTTCCAGGAGCAGAGCATACCGAACGATTCTACGGTGCCGAACATGCGCGTCACGATGTCCATGACGTCGGCAGTCCTGCCACCTGGAATCACCACTGGGATGATGTCGCCCTCGCGCACGTTGGTGGCGGCCGTGCATACACTGGTCGTTCCACGCGGACCGAGGTCGAGGTCTACGATCTGAAGCCTGTCGTGTGTCGGGTGGGGCACAGTACGCATGATCCGCGCAACGAAGACGTCCCTGAACAGGACATCGGTGCTCTCCGTCGATTCGATTTCAATACCGACGTCGCCCAGTCTTGTGACCAACTCCTCGGGAGTGTAGTCAAAATCGATTGCGGCGTGCAGCGCAGACAGTTTGACTCTCATCCAGTCACCTCAAAACTGACTCAGGAAGTCCAGGTCGTTGTCGTAGAACATGCGAATGTCACGAATGCCGTATTTGATCATGGCTATCCGCTCGATGCCCCACCCAAACGCAAATCCCTGGTAGATGCTGGTGTCGTATCCAACCTCCCGCAGTACGTTCTGGTGGACCATGCCTGAGCCGCCCATCTCGATCCATCCGGAGTTCTTGCAGGTTGGACAGCCCTTGCCTCCGCAGATGGGACAGGAGATTGCGGTCTCAGCGCCCGGTTCGACAAATGGGAAGAATGAAGGAAGGAGCTTGACGTTGGTGGATGAGCCGAACACTCCTCTTACGAATTCCTGGAGTACTCCCTTCAAATCTGCGAACGTGATACCCTTGTCGATGACGAGACCTTCGACCTGCGTGAACACGGGAGTGTGGCTTGCATCCACCGCGTCGCGGCGATAGCATCTGCCGGTGGCAATCATCCGTATAGGCGGACCCCCTCGTTTCATCGTCCGGACCTGAATAGGCGACGTATGTGTACGCAAAAGCATGCCGGGCGCCAGGTAGAACGTGTCCTGCATATCGCGCGCGGGGTGGTCCGCGGGGATGTTGAGCGCCTCGAAATTGTAGTATTCCTGCTCGATTTCTGGACCCTCTTCTATATCGAATCCCATGGAAAGGAAGACGGACTCGACCTCCTCCTCGACTTGCGTGAGGATATGCTTCTTGCCGGCCGGCATGAGCTGCCCCGGCAGAGAAAAGTCGATGTCATACCTGCGCGCAGTGGAAGACAGATTCGACAGCTTCTGCTCGATCGCTTGCGCTGCCCATTGCTTGAGTGCATTGACTTGCTCGCCAAACTGTCTGCGCTGGTCCTCGGCCACACCGGAGATCTGTTTGAGCAATGCCGTAACTGTACCCTTCTTTCCCAAGTACTCGATCTGTGCATTTCGAACGTCCTGAGCATCGCGAGCGGCAGTCAACCGCGTCTCCAGGTCTGTACGGATTTCGTCTATCGTGCTTGGCATGTGCTGCTCCTCGTTCAGTGTCAACCCAGCAATTATCATATGAATTGTATGTTGATTCGTGCTGTTTACAAGCGTGTGTGCAGTTCACACGAGTCGCTTGGAGACAAGCGTGGGGGTGTTGCGTCAGTCGAAGAAGGGCTGGCTGGCGCCGATACGACTCTCTTGTGATTGCTGCTATACTTGCCCTTGGTAAAGGTCGGCGCACATTGCTGGAACGAGGAGATGTCATGGCCACAAAACCAAGGGCAAGTAAACACATTGGCAAGAACCAGACCAGTATCAAGGCGGAGAATACCTCCAGTATCCTACGGACCGTTCATGGGACAAACGACATTTCGCGGGCGGATCTGGTCCGACTTACGGGGCTGACCGCTCCGACAGTCTCACGTATCGTCTCCTTTCTTGTCGAGCAGGGTGTCGTCACCGAATCGCCGGGAGCGAGTGTGGTTGTGGGGCGGAAACCCGTCGTGCTGCACTTTAACGGGAGGTCGCGCTACATTGTGGCCATCGATTTCTCATGGGCGCATGTCCGAACTGCGCTCATGGACTTGGGTGGTGGCATTCTTGATCATACGGAGCGGACTATCGATCCCAGGGGCTCTATCAAGACGGAGTTCGAGAGAGTGCTGGAGACCGTGCAGGAACTGCTGAACCGTCACCGGGGCGTCAAGGTCATCGGGGTGGGCTTCTCCGCGCCTGGCCTCATCAACTCTGAGGCGGGTGTCGTCATCAGTGTTCCGAACTTTCCATCGATCCGAAACCTCCAGGTCCGGCAGCTGCTGCAGACGCGTTTCGGTTTTCCAACATTCGTCATCAATGATGCGAACGCTGAAGCCGTTGCTGAGAAGTTCTTTGGTCAAGGTCGTGATACCTCTGATTTTGTGCTGGTGCATCTTGGCTACGGTATCGGCGCCGGCATCATTGCCGGGGGGCGCTTGTACACGGGCAACTTCGGAGTCTCGGGCGAAATTGGCCACACGTCGGTCGACCGCCGCCACGGGAAATGGTGTGACTGTGGAAATCGGGGGTGTGTCGAATTATATGCCGGACTGCGCGGCATTCTCGAAGACGCTTCCGCTCAAGTGGGTCGGCAGCTGTCGTTTGCGGAGCTTCAGCAACTGGCTGCCGAGGGAGACGCCAAGGTGCTGGGGGTTCTGAAAGAGAAGGGCGAGCTCATTGGATATACCATGGTCAATCTGGTGAACCTCCTTGCTCCTCAGCGTATCATCATGACGGGCCAGGTGGCGGCTCTGGGTGCCCCGATTCTGGAGCCCATGAAACGCATCATCGCCGAACGTTGCTTCTACCACGTCGCCGATCAGGTTTCCATCACGCTGTCCTCCTTGTCCGAAAACAGCACTCTTCTTGGGGCGATGACGGTCGTGCTGGACGATTTCCTCGAGAATCCATATGACTTCTTGACCGTTCGTGAGGAGCGCCGTCACTAAGGAGCCTGCTCGACAGTTTGACAGTTCCTGTTGCCATCGTACAATAACTTGAATAGTAATGTTGCGTACAAAATTGATTGAGAGGTTGGCAACATGGAGATATCAAGGGTGGTGGCACACACTGTGGCTGGGGTGGACATAGGCGGGACCAAGGTTACGTTCATCCTCTGGTCAGGTGGGGCCATCGCATACAGGATGGTATTGCCATATGCTGCTCGGTCCAGTCGGGAGTTCTCAGAGCTTATCCTGAAAGGAATGGGCGACCTTCGCCTCCGGGCGACAGAGGCAGGGACTACCATCATGGGTACCGGCATCGGGTGTGCCGGCATGGTCGACCAGAAGCGAGGCGTGTTGTTGTTCCCTCCCAACATGCCCGGCGTGCGAGATGTGGCGCTTGCGGATATCGTCGGTGGGTTCACCGGTGCCCCGGCGTATCTGGAAAACGATGCCAACTGCGCGCTCTTCGCCGAGTGGGTCAGCGGGGTCGCCGTCGGCCACCGCAATGTCGTTATGTTGTCTGTCGGGACTGGTGTTGGAGGAGCGCTCATCGTGGACGGACATCTGTATGTTGGTCGCCACGGCTTTGCAGGCGAGATAGGACACCTTCCCATGGTTGACCGTGGCCTGCTGTGCGGCTGCGGCCGTCATGGCTGTCTCGAGACCACCGCTTCCGGAACTGGTATCGAGCGGTATGTCGAGAGCGCACTGGCTAAGGGGTCGAAGAGTCTCATGACGATGGAAGATGCAGGGTCGGCCCGGACAATCTCCGAGTTTGCTCACCATGGAGATCTGCTGGCGCAGCAAGCCTTCAAGCGGGCGGCCAATTACCTCGGCCGGGCAGCTGCGGCGCTCATCAACACGCTCGACCCGGATATGGTCGTGCTCGGTGGCGGAGTTGCGGAGTCAGGGCTGCTCATGGACGAAATGAAGCGCGTCGCTCAGCGGCGTTCTCTGCCGCTCCTGTTTGAGGGTATCGAGTTTGCCATGGCACACTATAGGAACGATGCCGCCCCCGTCGGAGCGGCTCTTCTCGCGGATCACCTTCTCAAAGGGCAGACTGTCTACTCGACATGACTTGTCTGACGCCTTTTTTGAGGCGTCCCTCCACGACCATTTCTGCGGGTGGAGTCTTGCTCGATGCTGGTCAGTTGCCCCTGGCAAGACGTGAACGGATGTCCGCGGCTTCCACCTCTGTGCCGGGTTTGGCCAGGAGAGCGAACATGTTGTGCTTGTATGCTTCTACGCCAGGCTGGTCGAAGGGGTTGATGCCAAGCATATAGCCTCCCACCGCACAGGCGACCTCGAAGAAGTACACAGCGGCGCCGAAACTGTGTTCTGAGACATCGGGTACAGTCAGTTGAAGCACGGGGACACCGCCATCGTGGTGAGCAAGAAGTGTGCCAATCCTGGCATCGTGGTTCATGGCAGACAGGCTTCGGCCGTTGAGATAGGCAAGCCCGTCTGGCGAGTCCACATCACAGAGGAACGTGACGTCGACGGGGGCGGGCACATCGACAACCGTCTCGAAGAGCGAACGAGTTCCTTCCTGGACATACTGCCCAAGTGAGTGGAGATCAGTTGTGAATTCGGCCGACGCAGGGAAGATCCCCTTGCCGTCTTTGCCCTCACTCTCGCCGAACAATTGCTTCCACCATTCGCCGACGAAGTGCAGACAGGGCTCGAAACTTGTAAACAGTTCGATACTCTTTCCGCTCGTGTTCAGAAGGCGTCGGGCAACGGCATATTGAAGAGCGTCGTTGGTCGCTGCAGGCGAACCAAGGCTGGCAGTGCGCTGTTCTGTGGCTCCTTGCAGCATCGCACGGATATTCAGGCCTGCGATCGCGAACGGAAGGAGACCGACCGGAGTGAGTACTGAATAGCGTCCCCCGATGTCGCGAGGCAGATCGAATGTGACCAGGCCCTCGTCCCTGGCAAGATCGTGCAGAGTTCCATGCTCCGAGTCCGTTATGACCACGATGCGCGTGCGTGCCTCTCCTGTGCCGAACCGTCGAACCAGCTCTGTTTTCAGGATGTGGAAGGCAACCGCAGTCTCAAGCGTCGTGCCGGATTTCGAAATGACCACGATGGAGAAACGGCGGCCCGCAAGCCTGTCCAGCAGCTTTTGGAGTTGCCACGGACTGAGGCTGTTGCCGGCGAAGAGGATGTCGGGCAAGCTGTCGGTTGCGGAGCGGGACGGCACGCTGGCAAGGAATTCCAGGCCCGCTCGAGCCCCCAGATAGGAGCCTCCGATACCACAGACGACGACAATATCCGATTGTTCGCGGAGTCTGGCAGCGACGTGCTCGATGCTGGCTATGACCCTGTCAGGAGTGTCGAGAGGCAGGTTGAGCCATCCGGCGTATTCAGAGCCGGCACCCTTCCTGTCGACGAGGAGCTGGAGCTGCAGTACTGCCTCTCTCATTCCTCTGTCGATCTCCTCGGCATCGATGCGATCAATAGCCCACGTGTCATCCAGTCGTATCAGTCCATTCATCTCGACACCTCCATTCAAGCATTGTAGGAGTCTGCGACAGTGGCGCAACAATGCCGGGTTCCCGGTATCTGCGCCGTTCGTCTCCGTTTCCGGTGTTTTCAGTAGTACGATGGCTGCCGGCATCTGCCGCCGCCATCGTCAAGAGCCTGGTTGGAGGGGGCCCGCGCTACGATTCCTTTGCTCCGCGCAGAGAGCGTCTCGCTCGCTCTCGTTCCTTGACGCGTTTCCAGGAGTATAGGACGATAGATACTGCAATGATGCCGTACGATACGAAGACCCTGAAGTATTCGCCTATCATGGCCGACCCCATCAGTTCCTTGCCAGCCACGGGAGCAACCACGAACATCAGGTGAAACAGGATGACCCCGAGGAACACGTTGGGGATGGAAGCGCGGGCCACGCTGGCTCCGCCTATCAGCAGCGCCGCGACGGCAAAGGTAGCCGTCTGATCATGGCTGTTGTACGTGTTCAGTGTACCAATGTTCTGGAGGAAGAGGATCTGGCCGTAGCAGGCGAGGACGGTCGAAAGGATGATCGCGATGATACGCGTTCTCTCTACCTTGATACCCGAATCCTCGGCCACGGCCATGTTCTGGCCTACCGCGCGCATATCATGTCCCAGTTTGGTTTTGGCAAACCACCAGATGAAGAGACACAGCAGAGCAATGAAAATGAATGTGGCCACTGGTACCGAAATACCTCCAATCTTAAGCGGAATGAGCTTATCGAGACTCTGACGCATTCCCTTGAGATCGATGGCGTTGCGGATTCCATATCCACGGGAGAGAACAATAGCAGAATTCTTGATGGGGATGATCTTGCCCATGACGTACAGAACGACCAGCTGATACACACCGTTGATGAAGTATCCGAGGATCAGCGACGTGACCATCTCTCGTCCCTTGGCACGGTTGAGCACGAGGCCGGCAATCCAGCCCATGAGCACAGCCAGAGGAGTGGCGACGGCCATGGCCAGAAACAGACCGCCGACCCCGCTGACACCCCAGTTGGTGACAAAGATGATCCCTATCTGGCCGGACATGGCTCCAAGCACGATACCGAAATTGAGCCCCATGCCAGCCATGATCGGGAGAAGCAGTGAGAGGACGAGAAAGGAGTCGCGCCCCAGTCGCGTCACCATTTCTTCAATGAGGTAGCCAGTCGAAAATCCGGACAGCGGAATTGCGAACGCAATCAGGACGATGAACATAATCGGGACGGCGTTGCCGATGAAGATGTGCGATATGGTATCCTTGAACCGAGTTTTCTTTGTCATGGTATCACCTGGACTTCCTGGTCACTCGGGTGAGTGCGTAGACGATCATTCCGTCGGAGACGATGATACGCACAACCTCGGACAGATCAGACTGAATGGCACTGTTGATGACGGACGGAGTCATCGTCAGGATTCCCTGGAAGAGGATCGTGCCGATGACGACGTTCGTGATATTGGCCTTGTTGACGCTAGCACCTCCGATTAGAATCGCGGCGACAGCGGGAAGTGCCATGAAGAACGGCCCGTTGTAGAGCTGGATGAACCCGAAGCTCTGCTGAAAGACCAGAATGCCAATGGCACCGTAGACGGTCGACATGATGACCGAGATGGTTCTCATCTTGTCGACGTTGATGCCTGCCGCACGTGCATAGTCCGGGTTTGAACCGACAGCGGTCATCGCCGTGCCCGTCTTCGTGTGAAAGAATGCCCACATAATCCAGGCCATGAACGCGAAGAACAGGATCATGCCAGTCGGGAACATGAAGTTGTGGCCTATCCTGATGGTCAGGAAGTTGTCCAGGATGTGGATCCAGAAACCCTCGAGAGAGATCGTCGTGCGCAGTCCGCTGCCACCGTAGCCCCAGATCATCTTTGAACTTCGGTAGGGAAGCAGCATCCACATCATGCACATGAACGAGACCGACGAGAAGCCTACGTAGGTTGCAATCATCATTTCGTCGCCCTTGACCCGATTGAGCAGCTTGCCATAGCTCCAACCGAGGAGCAGGGCGAACGGAGTTGCAAAGCCGATGGCGCCGGCAAATCCGGCAAGACCGGTGAGACCGAGCTCGATGCTGATTGTCGCTCCCAGCAGCCCGGCGATGATGCCGAGCGGCAGGCCGAAATTGAGTCCACAACCAGTCTGGACCATGGGGACCATCCCGAGGACCAGGATGCCGTTCATGCCAAAACGTACGATGGTATCGGTAATTGACTGGTCGACCCTGACACCCACAGACGGAGCCACAATGAACAACGACAGGAGCAGCATAGCAATGATGATGCGAGGCCAGCCTGCTTTATCGACAAATCTCCGGATGCTATTCATGACTGCCCACCTTGTTCTCTTCGTTCTTGAGTTTTCCGATCATGAGCAGACCAAACTCCTTGGCCGTTGCGGATGGCGGCAGGATACCGGCGATGCGGCCTTCGTCGACGATGGCGATCCGGTCGCAAATGGACCGCAGCTCTTCAAGCTCGGACGAGACCATGATGATGGTCGTACCGTTCTCGAGGTTGTAGGTGCGAAGTGCTTCCAGCACGAGCGACTTAGCCCCGACGTCGATGCCGCGTGTCGGCTCCGAAACGAACAGGACGTCCGGCTGGACTGCGAAGGCCTTGGCGAGGCAGATCTTCTGCTGGTTTCCGCCTGACAGTTCCTGGGCTGGCTGGTCCGTCCCTGTGCACTTGATGTCCAGAGCCTTGATGTATTCCAGGGCCACGTTCTGGATGGCCTTGTCGTCACGCCATTGGATGAGTCCACCCAGGAGGGGCCGGAGGAACTTATTCTGTGCCTGCATGGCTGTGAAGGCGATATTCCAGTCGAGAGCCTCTTCAAGCAGGAGGCCGACGCCACGGCGGTCCTCGGACACGAACGCCATTCCGGCAGCCAGGGCTGCTGCAGGGTCATTGAGATGAATTGGCTTTTTGTGCAGCGTGACTGCTCCTCCCGCTGCGTACAACCCCATGATGCCATTCGGGATGCCGAGCTTGCCCTGCCCTGCCAGCCCGCCGATGCCAAAGATCTCGCCCTTGTGGACCTCCAGCGTCACATCTCTTACGGTCTCGCCTGGCATGTCGACCCACAGGTGGTCCACGGAGAGGATTGTCTCGGTGCTCTCGTTGTAGTCGCTGGTCGCAGCCGACTCGGTCGAGACGTTGCGACCCACCATGGCTTCGGCGACCTGACCGATGTCGGTGTCGCTGGTGGCCACCTCTTTCACAACTTGTCCGTCTCGCAGGATGACGATCCTGTCGCATGCGTCGAGGATTTCCTGAAGGCGGTGCGTGATAAAAATAATAGCAATGCCAGTGGCGGCTAATCTGCGGAGCGAAGTCAGAAGGACCTGTGCCTCGGACTCCGTGAGGACTGCTGTCGGCTCATCGAGCACAAGCACTTTCATCTCGGGGCGATGGATCTCGCGTGCGAGTTCGGTGAACTGCCTGTGGCCGACCGGCATCTCGGCAACCAGCGTGTCCGGGCTAATTTCGACGCCGAGCAGCTCAATGGACTTCTCCGCGATGGCGCGCATTTCGGGAAGGTCCAGCGTCTTCAAGCGGGGCCCAAAAATCTTCGTCACGATGTTGTCGTGCAGAATTTCACCGTTGAGAAGGATGTTCTCGGTGGCGGTGAACCCTGGGATCAGGGAGAATTCTTGGTGAACCATGCCAATTCCTGCCTTGAGAGCATCGAACGGGTTCTGAAAATTGACTTCCTTGCCATCGATGGAGACCTTACCACTATAGCCTCCGGTCTGGGCAATGACGCTCATCCCAAACAGGATGTTCATCAGGGTCGACT
>Ga0209540_10000747_pt1 | contig 27539 bp, 24 predicted proteins | sample BarGraIncu01121A_FD_184501 | JGI IMG/M metagenome (GOLD analysis project Ga0209540, IMG submission 184501) | Arctic peat soil microbial communities from Barrow, Alaska - Barrow Graham LP Incubations 011-21A (SPAdes) (version 2) | ecosystem: Environmental > Terrestrial > Soil > Wetlands > Peat... | reverse complement strand
TGGTGACACCCTCGGTCGAGACACTGACGGGCCCGGAGTAGGTCGACTGCGACCCGTTCGCGGTGTAGTAGATGGCCTTCACACCGGAACCGCCGGAGTTGTCGGAGGACGACAACGAGAAACTCACACCGGCATTCGTCCAACCGCTCGGCACACCCGAGATCGTGGTGGAGGGGGCCACGGTGTCGACGGACGGCACCGGACCGACGTAGGTGAGGCGAACCGCATCGAAGCCGACCTTGGGTGACGACGAGTTCACGTAGGTTTCACCCGTCGCATCGTCGAGCTCGACCCACGCCGATCCCACAGTCAGCGTGTAGGTGCCGAGATCGGCCCAGGCGTTGTAGAGCACGTTCTGGTTCACGCTCTTGCCCTGCAACCCGTTCGCGGCGTTGATGTGGTAGTGGGCATTGCTCGTCGTGGCGTGGTTGTTCGGGATGTAGGCCTCGACTTTGTAGACTGCGGTGCCGTTCAGCTTGGAAAGATCGAAGGTCCAGCGACCCCAGCTGTCGCGAGCCCCACCGTTGCAGTAGGTGTAGAGACCGGAGCCGTAGAGGCCGACGCCACTGCTCCACCAATACGTGCCGCCCTTGGTGAACCCGGCGTCACCGGGAGCGATCGGGTTGTTGCGGACATCGCTACCGCCACCGCCGCTGATGACGATGCCCGCGTAGTAATAGTTGAGTATCCAATCGAACGTCTTGCCTTGGTCGCCCCAATACGAGGAGCCAAGCTGGGACATGGTGTAGCCGTCCCAAGACGCGTGATCCGTGTAGTAGTCGCCTGCGCGGTAGGACGCTTGGAACACGGAACCGTCGCGCGTCATGACCGTGCTCCAAGTGGCGTTCACGGCATCCGTGTAGGCCGCCGCTGGCGTGGTGCTGTCGTCATAGACTTGGTAGTTGGTCGTGTCGTCGATATCGGCGCCGGCCGCCAGAACCGCCGGGTCCTTGGTGGTTCTGAGTTCCCAGTACCAAGCATAGTTCTTGACAGCCATGGCGCCGGCCTTCAGCGATTCGACGGCCGTGAACCAGGCAAGTGGGGCCCACTCGTGAGACAGGACGCGGGCGCAGTACACCTTGAAGTCGACGGTGTCCACGCGGTAGATCGCACCTGCGGGTGCTCCGGATGCGTCCTTGGGTCTGCGGGCGACCTTGATGGTTGCCGGCGGCGTCAGAACCGTTGACACGACGGGCTGGGCGGAGACCTGGTCTCTGGAGATGGCTGGAGCCGCCCACGCGCCAAAGGGCATCAGCAACCCCTGGCCCCAGCAGAGAACGAGTACGAGAGCGCAAGAGACGCCCTTGATGGCTCGCATGATCCCCCCTAAGACAACTCCCCCGAGTGAAAGCAGACTATCATAGACAACTCAAGAAGGGCCCGAGAGGGGGTGTGCGTCGTCATCCGCGTGACCTCGCTCTCGACTCGGCTGCGAACAGTCTGCGTCAAGCGGGTTCGTGGATTCCATAGCTAGCGCCGCAGGTGGTCACCTGGTCGCACGAAGCGGCCCCCGAGCCACACCGGTCTGTGCTCTCGTCATCCCGCTTGTCGACCCGAGGGCGCTGGGGCATCATGTGCGCGGGGACAGTTACAATAGGGGGCTACATGAGCGGGACAGGGATTCCGAAACAAGACCAACGGGCTGACTATGTTCGGGACATGCGCAGCGGAACCACATATCCGGTTCTCAGAAGACTCGCTGGGCTCGTGGCCGTTCTTTGCTACGTGGGTGCAGCCGCGAGCGTCGTTGTGGGATACATCGCGAGCCACTACCAAGGCGACTCCAATCCCCCCGTGTTCTTCTTCGCAGGTTTGGCGGGCGCCGTCCTGCTGGTCGTCGGCGGCATCGCCTTCAAGGAGGTCACGGCAGCGCTGCTCGACATCGCCGACGCGACCATCGACACGGCCTATGTCGCATGGACGTCGAGCGACGAAGTCGACTAGGTTCGGGTTGGATGGCGGCAAGGCATGACCTTCATCATCGCGACGCAGAAACGCCCCGTCACTCACGGCCGGGCGTTTCTTGTGTGACCGACATGGCACAGAGTGGAGCACGGGGCCGCGATGAGACGCGGAGCGGTCACGGGGGACGCCGCAACCGAATCGGGGGGGGCCAATGAAGACGTGCTTCAGAATGACTGCTTTGCTGTGCGCGCTCGTGGGGCTACTGGCGGCGCAAGTGGTTCCGGCTTTCGCGCTGACGACTGCGCATCGCGTCACTCACTTGGAGTCGCGCACGGCGGCGGTGGAGCGGACGCTCAAGCCGCTGCCTTTGAGCGTCACGGGTCTCAAGACCACGGTCGGTCAGCATACGCAGGCGATCGAGTCCCTGCAGGCTGCGATCGAAGCGCCAAAGCGACGTCGGCTACAGTCGCAGCCGACAACTCGCGCGTCGTCGCTCTCGACGCTCGAACCGGCGTTCTGGAATCGCTGGTCGCGTCCATCCGCAGCGCGATCGATGACTTGACGCGCCGGCCCGGACTAGACGAGGCCGGTGTGAGCGCGAATGCCTCGAGAATCAATGACCTCACCCATCAGGTCGCTCACGTCGCTGCGGGCCCGCAGGGGCCGGCAGGATCAGTCGGCGCGACGGGACCGGCTGGACCGTCCAGCGGCGCCGGCTTCTGGCCGGTGACCGACCTCGTCGTGACCCCTTCGTTCCAGCCGATAGGCGGCGTGGCAGACTATGGCCTGACGGTCAGTCTAGACAGCTCCGCCACGATCCCTGGTACAGGCCCGCTGCAGGTAGCCACTCCAGAGGCAGTCATGAAGGTGACCTGTCTCGGGCAGACGTACTGGAAGACGGACACATTTGTCACGTTTGGCAACACGAACACATCACCGCCCGGTCTTCCCGCTGGGACGCCCGTCTATGTCGAGTACTGGGTCAAGTACTACGGCATGACGAAGCACGGCACCGCCACCTTCAGCGGCTGGGCTTACGACAACTAGGCACCCTCTGCGATACCCGAGGACGAACTGGCGCGGGGCCGGGTCGCACGCTATCGGCGCGAACCTGTCCGCGCCGGTTCCCTTGAAGGAAGCTCCGGAAGATCCAGGCGCCCGCGGCCGTACCCAATGCGCCCGCTCCAATGAGCACCCCGTTCCTATGTCCTAGTCCGACGATCAGCACAAACGAAGGAAAGCCGCCCACGTGGACGGCTCTCCTTCGTTCATGTGGTGACCCGAAGCCAGCTACACCCCTCGGGACTCCCCTACTTCACCGTGATGTAGTCGTAGCCGCTCGACCATGCCGCTGCGTGACCACTATCAGCCGGTGCATAGGCCCGCACTTTCCACTTGCCGGTGTACGCAAGCTTCACCGAGACCAAGTACTTCGTGTAGGTCGAGTAGTTGGATGCCTTCGCACTCACGTAGCCGTAGCTCTTCCAGTGGCCCGACACATATCGATACCTGTAGATCCGCACGGGATGCGTCCCCGCAGTGTGCCGGGGCTTGAGATAGCCGTAGATGGTGTAGTACCTCGAGTGCGACATCGTCGAAGGCGCAATCGGCGTGCGGACGTACGCTTGCGGCTTCACTAGGTAGGCCGCGCCGGTGCTTCCCGCATAGACACCGTCGCCATCGAACACCCAGCGGTAGTACATGGCCGAAGTCAGACTGAAGTTGTAGTAGAAGACCCCTCGGGACCCGACTATCGTCTGAACGTCCACCCACCCCGTCGTGTTGACCGACGACTGGAGCCGCGCACTCGTTCCATCGAGACCTAGGCTCGTGAAGATTGGAGACAGAGTTCCCTTGAGAACGCAGGGCTGCCCATACGCGGGGGTCGAGGAGAACCCGGATGCGGGTCTGGTCGTCCAGCGGGTGGCGTTCGAAGGCAGTGATGCGTTACCCGCGATGGACAGGTTGTAGGCTCCCGCATTCGCCGCCTCGAGGACCTGCAGGTAGTAGACGGCCGTCCGCGAGGCCGTGTACTCGATGACTGCGTCGGAGCCCATGATCAGAGCATCGTCGATCAGGTAGTCTCTATCGCCCTGCAGCCACTCAGCGGGGGCTTCCTTCGTGTCCGGGGACCATAGCAGCAGACGGCTTTGCTTCCAGCCGCCACTTGGATCAGACAGACGGAATGTGACGCTCTCCCCTTCATACAGCTGCACCGCGAATATGTCGGTTTTGTCCACCTTGTCGACGGCGCCTGAGAAGACACCGGGTCCCTTGGGAACTCCGGGCAGAGCGTCGTCTCTGTTCGCCGCTTGAGCGACTGCGGCCCCCCCGAGCACAAACCCGCAACATAGAACGACGCACAAGATCCACCGCGAACTACGCATGGTTCCCCCTCCGCCGTTGATAGTCCCCCACGTGCACAATGCGGCATCCCGTCCGAGAAGTCACTCGGGACGCAACGCAAGGATGCTTCGCACTCCCCATCATCACCTCGGAGCAAGAGCCGAAGCAGCCGGAGACAACTCGCTTGTTCCTCATCACCCGAGTTTGACCTGGAAGAGAACAAACGGAAACCATCCACCGTAGCTGGAATCAAAGGTGGGGTCTCGGGGAGGCCAGACGCCAAGGGTGAGCGTTGCACAGAAGCCCCGCCGCAAGGGCAGAGCTTCCGATGAGGATCCATGGTGGCCTGAGACGGACTTGAACCGCCGACACGGGAATCTTCAGTCCGCTCGGAAGCGCAGATGCCGCGAAGAAGAGCCACCCTCGTTACGCCTCTACTGACCGGCGGCTGACTGTTGCTGCGCCTAAGGCCCGCGGATTTCGGTGTCCGTCCGTTACAGTGGAACCGCCGAGCCCCGCAGTCGGATGGACGTCCGCGCAGACAGAGGCCGCACATTGGACAAGACTGGCAAGGACTTCGAGAACCTCGTACGAGACCTTCAGGTGATGATGCAGCACGCCTATGGACTGCGACCGGATGGCGTTGACGCCCGGTGGCGGTACCGCGTCAGAGGCAGGCAGTCCACCCAACTGCGCGAAGTCGACGTCGCACTCTTCCTGAGGACGGGCGCCAAGACGATGTTCTACGCAATTGAATGCCGGGATCGCGATGGACGCCAAGGCCTGACATGGATTGAACAGCTCGCGACGAAGCGCCAGGACATCGGGGCAGACCAGATCTACGCAGTCTCTCGCGACGGCTTCACGAAGTTCGCGGCGCTCTCCGCGAAAGAGAACGGCATCCAACTCTTCAGGCTCTCGGACAAGAGCGCCTTCTCCGACGACAAGAAGCTCGGCGACCTAGAGATCACCACTTTCAAGCCGGAAGTCAGCCTTCGCACGTTCCGCTGGTCACACACCGGAATGGTGCTCAGCGTCAAGCATCGGGTGCCGCGCCTAACACAGGACGACCTGACGGCGCTGTCTCAGGACTTCGATGCCGACAACTGGTACGACACCGTCACCGCGTCATCGACCTCACTTCGAGCCATTCTGACCAGCACCTTGACGTGGCCGGACTTGATGTCCGGAGTGCGCACGGATGAGCCGCCGGTTCTAAGGGAACTCGGTGGTTCGCTCGACACAGGTCGCTATCTGCTGCTTCGCGACTTCGGCCAAGGAAGACTCATCGGGCTGACCTCCGTCCACGGCGTGTTCGAGGTTCGCTGGAGTCCGGAGGTCGTACCCGCCAGCAGAACCGTCCAATACCGATCAGTCGACGGGGACATCTTGCTGGAGATGCACGAGTTCGACGGTGCCCTCGTCGGCGCGGTTGGCGAGACCGCCTACTTCGCTTCGATCGCGGGTCGGTCGGACTGCGAGACCGGCTGACCGGTCGGCAATACCGCATACGCGAAGTCCTCGATTGCCGCATCTCGAAGCTCGGTCGCTTCGATTCCGAGCGTGTCCCCCCTCGGACCGACCTGCTCCGTGAGCGACGCGCCGCATCTAATCGCGGAACGGATGCTGGTGGACAGGCAGTACATCGCGACCCAAGGGACAAAGACGTGCGTGCGTTGCTGCTATCCGTACCACACAGCGTAGCCACGCTTCCGCAGGCGCTGGGCAAGACGCGCCTCGGCAGCCTCGGCCAGCTTGCGCGACTCGTAGTCCTGCAGGTTCCTATACAGCCTTGGGCGAAGGGCGACACCGTAGCTGTATGCATAGCGGTTCGACTTCACACCCGAGAGGTGCTGTCTGAGCCGCTCTTCCGGGGACAGCGCGGTAGAGCCCACGTAGACGCACGGCTTGTCCTCACGCCGGTCCGGATTCGCACGGCAGAACCTTGAGCACGTGAGGACCTCAGGATCGAGTTCGATGACGTAGACGTTGTAGGGCATCCACACCACCTGAGTGGATCGAGGCCAATCGCACCGAACATTGGGCGCTTCAGCGGCGGACCGCAGCGCCTCCTTCATTGCCCAAGCATATCCGCCGCCCGCTGGACGCGCTTGTTCGATACGCGCTCCCTACCAGGCCTTTGTCTGGACGTAGTCCGATGAGCCACAGTTCCTGCAACGCCCATTGTCGAAGACGCGCTGCTTCTGCGCTTCGAACGATGCGACTTGAGTCTGCGCATGGCGAGCGATTCCCCACATCGCGCCGGTACCGAGAGTCGCCAGCCTGGCGCCCTTGATCTTCCCGTCGGGGGGAGCCTTCTCTTCAGCGAGTTCCTTGGGCACGAACCAAGACGCGCCGCACTTCCTGCAGGTGCGCTTGTACTCCTTCACGCTCGACGTCCTCTTGCTAGCCAGGTTCTCGTGAATCAACCTGAGTTGCGCGGTAGCCGAGTCAGGGAGGTGGGGAGCTTCTGCTGAGGCAATCTCGGTCGCTTGCATTGTCTGCTTGAGGCGCTTCTTCGCCGCTCTCAGCGCAAATGGGTTGTTGGGGCCGGCGCCCGACATCCACTCATAGGCCAGTTCCTTATGGCCATCGCTGCACCACTTGATCTGGTCCGTCTCGGCATATTTGACGACTTCGTCCGTCGGAATCGGCGCCGCACCCAGCCCAAGGCAGAACCTGTGCTTGGACGTCAAGTACGACAGCGGACGCCCGTCAACGTGCCAGCCCAACATCTCGTACATATCGGCCTCCATCTTGTGGCGCCGCAGCTGCGCGACTACCCAGCTGTCCGACGAGGACCGGGCACCGGACGACGCAGATGGCCCCCAACTGGCACAGTACCGCTTCATTGTTGAGCAAGTCACTTCCGGACCGTCCCGGGGATGCGGTAACCCCGAAAGGGAGCACGTCCGAGACGGTGTGCAGGCGGCGCTGCAACAGAACGTCCGTCTAGAACCGGAATCCCCGTATTGGGATTCGAGCCATGAATCTATCACCTTGGGTGCCGCACTCGGCGCCCCCAGCGCGACAGCGCGAACGGTCTCAATCTCTCTGCAACGTGGGGAGCGATCGAGCAAGTCCTTGTTGGCCCGGTCGGATGCAATCACATAGGCGCATCGACAGGACGCACGCCCCGGCGCTACGCCGACTTCACAAGCCGCACCCGATAGAAGAACAACAGCGCCAAGACGGCCACGGTGAGGAGGTGCAGGGCCGCTATCGTCGTCGCCACCGAGACGACGCCGGAGTTGCCGGTCGTGAGACCAACAACCAGCAACAGCACCCAGACCGCGAGCATCCCCGGCCCGACTAGCGCCGCAATAACGCGCCAAGACGTGCCGCTCTTCGCCCAACGTGTGCGCAGGTCATCGGCTATGGGGAGGCGAGCGGTGGCGTACTCATTCCAAGCACTCGTACGGGCGGCTCTCGCCTCTTCCATCGCGGCTGCTGCGGTTTGGCGGGCTGCTCCCGCGTTCGCCGAGCTGGACTGAATGGCCCTGACCCTCTCGGTCTGCGACAAGGCAAGGGCTTTCACGTCATCTGTGCTAGAGCCCCGAGCGTTCGCCTTGTTCTTGAATCCCTCCAACAATCCGGCGAAAGCCGGGGCATATGTCGCTGACCACGTGAATCCCGGACCGGTCACCTCCAGCTCAAACTGGCGCGTGTCCACTTTCTTGACGTCCGTCTTTACCTTCGTCTTCCTAGTGGCGAGCACGCCACCGATGGCCCCTAGGGGGGCGAGCCCCAGGGGGGCGAGCACCGCGCCGCCGACGAGTCCCCCGGGGATTCCGCTGTGCGACTTGCTGCTCACCTTGCTGACGTACTGCACGTCTCCGTGCTGGATGACCCGTGCGGATGCTCCGCGCACGGGGCCCGAATACCCCGGCACCGTGACCCAGAACTCGTAGAGCGTCGCTTGCCCTATGGACGCCAACTTCGCCCCACGCCCTGATTCAAGCTCCGCCAGTCGGGCCGCCGCCTTCTGCAGGGCCTTCTGCGAGTTCTTCTCTCCCGCACCCGCGGAGTTCAAGGCTGTCTGCGCACTCCCATACCCGAGACGCGCAGCCATGACGGCGCGTCGGAGCGCGGCCGCCTCGGCGAAGCGCGTGAGCAAGTCGTTCTCTTCCACGGATCCCCACCCCCCTCGCACCAAACCCCGTGGTCAGCCTACGCCGTTTCCGCGTTGAAACGCCCCGGGTTCCACGTCGGCTCGATCGCTTGGAAGCCACGGTCTCCCCGAGGGCTTCCTGAGTGTACTGCGTGAGCTAGAGTTTCACTTCCCCATCGTTGAGTTTGGACTTCTTCCCTAGCCCCAGCCACGCCACCGGCACCACTACCTTGAGGAACCAGGGGAGCACCACCGTCAGGAAGTAGCCCACCAGCGTTTCAGTGAGCACTTTGGGCGGTTTTCTGACTTAGAGTCGATTCCGAAAGCATCGTCGCAGGTCAGATGCTGTATTCGGATTGCCTATGTATGCGATTTGCTTATAGATATGATACAGAACAATAGTTCACGCATATTCATAACTCCACATGGTGTCAGCGCAGTCTCGTGACACGCTGCGTACGCCGGACGGTGCGACGGGTGGGCAGCAACCGCTAGAAGTGTGGCATCTGCGCGACCAGTGCGGCGGGGTTCCTGATGCGACCTCGACGTATGCGGTCATGCGAGCCAGCAGGTAGTGAATGAAGCGGCGGTTCTGCTGATGGACGTAGAGCCGCTCGTTCGAGGCGAAGGTCTCCTCCTCGGCGTCGAGCTTGGACGCGAGGACATCGACCAGCTCGGGCAGCCCCTTGCGGCGGATGCCCCTCGATAGAACGAACATGCTGTACTCGAGGGTGCTGTACGCCACGAGGCGAAAGCGTTGGACGTTGAGCCAGCAGAACTACTGGTTGACCTCCAACGCCTCCGATGACTGCCACCCGCATCGAGTCCTCTTCGGTCTGGCTGACGAAGTCGAGGCATCAATAGTCGGAGCAGCGCCAGAATCCCCCCTGTGAGGCTTTGTACGCCCCGCAGAGGCGTGATACCGCCGAACACGACTCCCAGTAGGGATCGATGGGCAGGGGCTGAGAATGCCCAGTTTCTGGAAAGAAATCATCGGGCGATACGTGCCGTTTGAGCAGAGCCACTAGATTGCGGACGCATCGCTGCGAAGTCCGCTTCAAGCGCTTCCCCGACGTTCTCTCCGCGACTGAGCAACTGCGCCAGTGGCGTACTCATGTGCTTCGATAATGCGCCCGTGAACACGATTCTCCCCTTGTCCTTAGGGTCGTCCCCCTCACTCCATGAGACCAGTACGTGCTTCCCTGCCCACGGACGCCGATTTCGGAAGTCTCCCGGCAGTCGGCCGAAGTTCTTCGTCGAATCGAAGCCGCAGGAGACCCCCCGAAAGCCCGTGGACTCCACCACAAGAGCTTCGGCGAAGTTCTTGCAGAGTACGAATTCCTTTGCTGCGGCGGCGCAATCCGCTCCAAAGTTCAGGCGGCAACTCACATGAGTGCGGGCTGTAGCGCACGTACCCGAAGGGGTGACCGAGAAGGCAAGAATCGCTTCCGAATTATCGTCGTTACGCACCGGGAGGAAGAACGGCTTGGGCTTGGTTGCGCTGAACACAAGATTCTTCGTAGACCTCATGCCGCATATCTTCTGCTCAGCGTCGGTGAAGCCGATTGCGCGGAGGCGCTTCTCCAACTCTTCGACCTTCTCGGTCGGAAGGTATCTGATGCCATAGCGCTCAGCGACCTCGGCACTGATACCTGCTTGCCCGAGAGTGGCAACGGCGGCGGCTGGCAACTCCCCTGCGACCTCCAGCAGAGTTGCGACAGCCAGTCCGCTTCTTCCTGTCGCGCTCGGCTGGGCAGGGATTGCCACCACGTCTTGGGCCACGTCAGGCTCGATGCTCGGAGCAGCGCAATGGCACTCGGAGTCCGGTGCGACTGCGGCGTCGCGGGTGTTCGCCTGAACGTCGCCCGCACCGTCGCTCATCAAAGCCCACCGCTCGGCCAGACCCTTGAGCGCGTCGTCGTGGTGCCGATGCGGTGCTGGTGTGACCAACCGATACTGGTAGGCATCCTCGCGCTTCTCCGGTGGCTTCCGCTCGATGAGACCCTTCGCGACGAGCGACTTGGCTGGGTCTTTGGGGTCGCTCATCTTCGTGACCCTGCGGATGTCGTCGTAGGAGGCTGTGAGGAACGGGAACATCGGCAGTTCCCGAAAGTCCGTCGTGAGTCGTCGCAGCCCGTCCGAGATGAAGGCGTACAACTTCATCTCTCGCTCCGAGAGTGAGTAGAACTCGCGAGTGGCAATGAGCGTGGGCATCGGAGACATGAGTATGTGCAGCACACCGAATTCGTCCTCTAATCGTACAAGACCGTCATAGAGACACGTGTACGTGCAACCCTCGCAATGGCTTTCGTCGCATTGGGGCTGGAAAGGGTCGCTCTCCCTCTGCATATACTCGTTCGAGAGCACGAGACAGGAGCGGATGCGGTGACCGTTGTCTGTGGTGACACTCTCCGAGCGTATGCATGGATTGCCCACGGTCGGAGTACTGGCAACGAAAGACGCCCACCCCTCCGAAGGTTCCGTCGACCCGTGACAAGCGCTCCACCACCGAAGAATCTCAACGACTCCCTCGTCGTCGTAGTCGAGTTTGAGTCTCGCGGTCAGGAGCGGCAGCACGTAGTCGAGGCTCCCGATTCTCAAGGGTGCTACGAGTGCCCACGCAACACATGGGAGTCGGGTCACAACGCCCAGACTGAACAGCGTCTTCCACGGCTCGAAGTCCACATCGTTCCAAGCCCCGTACTGCTCGTACCATCTCTCTGAGCCGGGGAGCGGATTTACCCATGCATCTGTGTATTCATTGTCATTCATGTACTGCTCACTTCTTCAAGGAGTACTCACTAACAACAAGAGTAGATACTCATCATCTAGGTTGAAATTACAGTAGGGTGGGAAATGTTCCCGCGACCCCGCATCTCTGACCACGTACTCACATCAAGTCCTTCCTCGGCAGAACGAGTGAGTCATCGGTGACATCAGAATGATTTCATCTCACCAATATTCTGCCTAGACCACTTCCGCTATAGGATACACCAGTACCTCGTGGAGCTACCGAGATAGTACCATTCAGAACTGCGACAAGCAATGGTTTCCGAAGTCAATGCAATGCTTCATCGACCATCTAGCATCACGCTGTGTCCGATATCTATGATTATGTGCTCAGGACGTAGAAGGAGACCTGTTTAGCGCCAACAGGTCTCCTCGGGCATTGTATGGCCCCACAGGGGTATTCACGGACACTTCAGTATTGACTCACGTCTGCCCCATCAGAAACCAGTCATCAGGAACTGGTTGCTACTGCTGGACTAGAAACACCTCAGTGCCTCGTTGCACGACCGAAACGGACGGGTGTCCGATAGCTACCCTCTTCCGAAGCGCGATGACTATCGATGCGGTCTTCGCTTCAGGAACGTCCACTCGAGCGCTCTTGAGACCAGATGATTCGAACTCCGCGATGATTTCATCGTAGAGACTGCCCTTGCGTGTTGCCTTCACCGGGACTTCTGCTGATACGAGTGTGAACCGCGCCATCTTCTTCACCCTTCACTGGTTAGGACGCGAACCTTTCAGCAGCATTGTAGCTGTTCTGCGGAGATATGGCGATGCCTCCCGTATGATTTCTTTTGGGCTATTTCAAAGACAACTCGTCGAGACCATAAGAAACTGCTTGACAAAGACAGTTTTGTGGTATGATGTTTTCGGATGCTGATAAGCATCGCAAAGGAATAGCCCAAACTAGCCAACTAGCTCTCCGCTAAGTGATGAGAGAGGAAGTTGGCGGACAGCGAGAAGGAGTAGAGAGATGAGTGTGCGCAGCAGCAAGGTGATTCAGAAGTCGCACGACGAGTTTTGGGACAAGGTTTGGTGGAACAGGCACCAAGTGATTGCCATGGAGGTCGAGGACGGCAAGCAGGATTCTGATTCATATTTCATAAAGGGTTGCGAAGCGGCAAAGCGCATCGAGGAGAAGTACGGGATTGACGACCTTGTGCTCGATGACTTCGAGTTTGGTCTGCTCAGCGGGAAGATGTCTGCCCTCGCGTGGGTACTCGGCAGCGAATGGGAAGAGTCGCTCGATACTTAGTGGTTTAGCACCTACACCCTACGTACCGCTATCGCATAGAGATGCCAGAGAATGTGGGCTTGAGGAATTGGATGGACGGCTTCGAATGGACATGTCAGTTCAAGATTCTAGTTGTGACATAGGAGAGACAGTGAGCTTCAGCGAGTCGCCATATTGCGTGAGTAGCCGCAGCAATGGGAGTCGTCTGACTCTCGGCTGGCGCTTACTGCTCAGAACTGCATCGCACTGTCGGCCTTGCTTCCGCTGCCTTCGCAGCCTTCCTCAGCAAGCAGCCTCATGTCCGTGGCTGCGCCCGGATCTACAGACATTGGGTCTGTCGCCGGGCTGAGAACCAGCCCGCGAGTCACGCGGATAGGAGTAAGAAATGGCACAGTATTGCGAACGGAAGGACGACAGGCTTCTCGACGTGGACGACCTGGCTCAGATGCTGGGAGTCACGAAGGGTTGGGTCTACGAGCGTACGCGCTCCGAACAGATACCTTCCCTTCGGCTCGGGAAGTACCTGAGGTTCTGGGAATCCGAGGTTCTGACGTGGGTTCAGACCCAACACGTTGCCAGAGACCCGCATTAGATACGCAATCGCACGACACCGCGTTTTTCAACCAACACAAGACAGGAGTGAAAACGATGAATTCGCCTTCAACACTGGAACCTGTACTCGGCAACATCATCCAAGTCCTCGCCGACCTCGGATTCGACCCGTTGGTCATTTACACGAACCTGGAGAATCCGCATGACCCCGTTTACTTCTGCACCGCTTACCTCGACAGGGAGGCTGGAAGCACTATCAGATTCGAGGTTTCGCCAGCATCTGACGAGGTTGTCGTGCGTCTTCGCGAAGGTGCGGAGTGGTCAGGCCCCGACGGTGACCCGAGAGGAATGTCCCGCACCGAAGAAGACTATGTCTTTTCGGGCACAGGCTCGACCATCAATGACGGCCACTGGGAGCACGAGAAGTCCTGCGACCACGATGACTTCGCAACCTATCTCGACACGCTCCGCACCATCGACCTGGTCACCGCGCGTGCAACATTTGACCGGCACGTCGACCTCGCTCTCAATGCCGGGACGCTCAGCCCTAGGGAAGCCGAACATTGCCTGATGGCCAACTGGTACGTACACGGGACGTACGGCCAACCGCTGTCACCCGAGTGCCATCCCTTCTCGCTAGACATGGTGACGCCACCCTTTGGCACGAAGGGAGGTACGTCATGAGCACGCCAATCACGACGTTTGAAGCGACGCACTCCATCCTGCTTCGGGAGTTCTATGCCGACCGCATGAAGGTGAAGCACCAGAAGGTGAAGGGCGAAGACAGACCGTCGTCGCACGTCATCACGGTCGAGCGGCTGTGGGACCGCAAGATAACGGCGAGCCTTGTCTTTCTCGACGACACGCCGGAGGTGCGCTTCCAACTCCAGTTCCCGCTCGTGAACCCGGGCAACGGGTGGCCGGTCACTTCGAGTACCGTCTCGTCCGTGTGGCCGTTCGTGAACGCGTGGAATGCGGCGGGACACACACCGAAGATTCGGCTGCTCGCGGACACTCGGAAGGTCACGGTCATCCTTGAGGGGAGTGTGTCACCCTATGAGGAGACGACCGATAAGACCTGCCAAGAGATGCTCAAGGAATTGCGGGAGCAGTACCACGCGATTCGCAAAGGAATCGTGAGCGCGTACACCCATGCAGAGGAGCCGGAAGCGGCGGTCGAGCATACGCATGGGGCTCTCGTGTCCTACCGCGAAGGACTTGAGACGTGGGCTCGGGTATCTCGGCGCTAGAGACGGCCCAGACGCCGTCGAGCCTCCCCGCCCACTCGAGCGCGAGGTCGACCCGCTGGATAACATCGACTTGACCCCTCCTGCGACTAGGCTTCCTACCTAGCGCCGAGTGCATCGGCGCAGTTCAGACCCCCTGTTTTCGACGCTCTCTAACGTCTCTCTAACGGGTCTGGACTGCGCCGGTGAAGGGGTTCACGATGGCCCCGAACAGGTCCGGAAGTGTCAGAGGCAACGGGTATTGTTGTCAGTGAAGAAGCAGGAAGGAGTGGACGATGGCCATCGTGAAGCGTGGGACCCGCTACTACGCGGTCGTCATCCACAACGGCAGGCAGGTCTGGCGCGCCGGCGGTACCTCCGAGCGCTCGGCCAAGAAGGTGGAGGCCGAACTCGTCTCCCAGATCGCCCGGGGCGAGTACCGCGAACTGAAGCGGGCCACATTCAATCAGTTCCAGAAGATGTGGTGGACGGACTACGCCTCGGTGCACCTGAAGAGGTCGACGCAGGACGAGTACGCGCTGTACGTGCGCAAGCATTTGGCACCGTACTTCGGCGGCTCACAGATGAAGGCAATCTCGCCGCAGTTCATCCAGCGCTACGTCACGCTCAAGCTCGACAGCGGGCTCGCGCCGAAGAGCGTGCGCAACCACCTGGTCGTACTCAGCAGCATCTTTCACCGGGCGGTCGCTTGGGACTATGTTGCAACGAACCCGATGTCCAAGGATCGGGTGGAGTGGCCGAAGAAGCCGTACGCCGCGGTTCGCTACCTGTCGGTCGAAGAGGTTCAGCGGCTGCTCGCGGCCACGGACCTCACGTGGCGCACAATCTTCCTGACCGAGGTCATGACCGGTCTCCGCATGGGCGAGATCCGAGCCCTTCGCTGGGGAGACATTGACTTCGAGCTCGGTCGCATCCATGTGGCCCAGGACCTCTATAAGAACGAGGCTGACACCCTCAAGTCCGAGAAGTCTCGGCGGACGATTCCAGTCTCTCCTCGCCTGCTGTCCGCGCTGTTCGACCGCAAGCTTGATGCGCCGGCCTCAGCGATGGACCTCGTCTTCTGCAAGCCAGACGGCGCCCCGATTACGCCCTACTCGATCCGGGCCGCACTCAAGAAGGCGCTCACTGCCGCAGGTCTCGAGCGCATCCGATTCCACGACCTGCGCAAGACCTTCTCGACGGTGTTGGTGCAGCTTGGCGAGAACCCCAAGGTCGTTCAGGAGCTGCTCGGGCACGCCGACGTGAACCTCACCATGTCGATCTACACGGCAGCGATGCCCGACACGAAGGTGAGCGCAATCGGAAGGCTCGAGAGCGCGTTCTTCGACGACTGAGACGCCACGCTGGGGCTCGGCGCCCAGGCGTGGACCCCATGCCTGACCTCAACCCCATCAGATGATTTCGGAGACCAAGATGAAGATCCTTGATTGCGAAAGAGACGTTCCTGTGAGTACCGCGGTGCTCCTCATGACCGAGCACGAGGCCCTTGGACTGATGGGCACCCTGAACTGGATGTTCGGTCACCCCGGGCAGATGGCGGCAGCGTTGAGCGACGAGTTCGACGAGGACGGCCACATGGTGTTGATGGGTCTGCACGGACGGGAAGGGGACGACCTGCCTGAGCGGTACCAGCACCTCATCAAGGACAACCGCTAGGCGAGCCAACGCCCGCTGCGCATTCAACGCCGGCACGCACCCAGATCAAGCCTCGGCCCTCTCCGGTCGGGCTTGATCTGCGTTGCGCTACAGGTCCCCTCAGTAGTCGAGAAGCGCTTCACACGTTCCATGGATGAACACAACACGCGAACTCTCGTGTCCGTGAGGTGCGAGATGAACGTCAACGAAGGCCTCTGCCGAGGGATAGATGCCGATTGAGGAGACACCCACATCCCGCTTGAGGTCGCCACGCCAACAAACGACTACCTGCCCTGTGTGGAAGACAACTCCATCGAGAACGTGCCCAATCCCGCTCGTCCCGGTCGGATCGAGGATCCGCTCGACCGCGAACGCGACGAGATCAGACGGTGATTGTGAGTGGGTTTCCATAGCACCTGTCCCCTTCATCGTATTCGTACACCAACAGATCCCCGCTCAGCTTGCGGGCCGCGCGGCCAAACTCGACTGCAACCGGCGAAGGAACGGCGGCGAAGACGTGCACCTTCGTCACGCCACGCTCGTGAAGTCGACTCATGAGGTCTCGCGCAGCGAGTGAGAACGCGTCGAGTCTGGCCTTGCTCTGGAGGAAGTCCAAGCTCCTACGGGCGGCTCGAATCTCGTAAACCCCGACCCCCGCCGGGATCATCGTTGCGACCGCAGTCGCGTCTACCGCTCCACTCACCGATAGAAGCACGGCCGACTCGGTACCGCTGGCCTCGGGCAGAGTTGTCTTGTAGAACTCCTCCGGCCCCTCTGTTGTCGGCCACGACCATGACTCGGTCGTCCGGTGCCTCTGATAAGCATCGACATCCCACACGTCGCCCAGCTCCCGCCCCAGCAACACAAGCAATGGGATGGGCCCCAACGCAAAAACGGAGAGCAGCTTTGGATCGGCCTCCTGGACCCGGCGCAACTCCGCGACCTTGGTGCGAAGGGTATCCGCAGCCAAGGCAACGTAGTCCGCGTCGGAAACACGTCGCCCAAAGTCGTTGAGGCTGAGGACCGTCGCTCGTTCATCAGCTGGGTAGCGAGGCAGAATCGCTTGGGTTGCTTGCGACTCAGGAACTGGAGGCGCCTGCCCGTTGACCGGTGCCTGAAAGATCAAGACCCTGCTCTGCGAATCACGGGTGATTCCGGTCAGCCGCTGGATCCGTTCCTCGTGCTCCTTCTTGAACTCGAGGAGCAGCGCCTCCGGGTACTGTGCCACCAGGGCCAAGTCATCCACGAGATGCCCGTGCTCTGAGCACGTCAACATGAGATTCTGAATGTCCGTGCACAACTCCGGCGATCGAACGGAGTCCCCCCTCGGTCCACCGGGCAGAGCAGCCACGATGTGAGAGATGACGCTCAGGTTGCTTCGGTTCTTGGTGAGGGCGTCACGGAATACGAGCTTGTTGCAGCCCCTGAACTCGCATCGGCCCGCCGCGCGAGCCCAGAGTTCGTTCTGAATCTTGACCGGAATCTTCGGACGCTCAGCCACGGCTCACTCCCCCTCCAGGGCCCACATTACGCCGTCACTCCAGCACCCGATCGTCTCGGTGCCCACGATCAGGAAATAGAGTCGTGAGTCGCCACTCCGAGACTGCAGGCGCCGCCAGTTCCGATGGTCGCACGTGGAGGGGGAAACGTCTGAGCTCGCGTGAGTGTGCCATTCACCCAAGTAGGTCTCGACCTCAGTACTTGAAACCCACTCCCTGTCCAAGACCGCTTGGTGGCCAGTCGGCAGTCTCGTGAATCGGAAGCGACTGCGACGGTCGCTGGGAAAGGGCTCTGTGGCGAGATCCACTACTGCATCTACGGATCCAGCAATGCGCCGGCCGATGAGGATGCCACCGGATTCCGGGGCCTTCGGTTGCACTTGGGCGTGCACTCTCAGCTGTGCCACGACCCTAGGCTTGAGCTCCAACCGCATTCCGTCAACCGAGCGAAAGACCGCGCCATCACCCATCTTGAGCACCCGACGCTGTGCCGCAGACGCGACAAGCGGGCGCCGCGAAGTTCTCCAGCACTCGTCCATCATCGTCGGACAAGTAGCGTGCCGATGGAGCGAATCCGGCGTCGATGAGCATCCTCGAGTCCCCCCGCCAAGAGCGAAGACAGGACGCCGACACGCTTCCCTGTAGGTAGTCCAAGCCCAGCTGAGCCGCGAGGACGGCTGTCTGTGTTGCGTGCAGGTTGGAGAACGGAGTGAAGGCCGACCCGCACCCACTCAGGTCCAACGCAAATCGCTGATTGGGCGCTACGAAGCTCGCTCGGTTCTCCTGTAGCTCACCGTCACCTGAGGTGTGGAGGCACTCCACGCAGCCAGGCATCTCGGGCAGTTGGAGCACGGCGTGCCCACCTATGCCGAGCGGTTCCAGCCAAGTGAACAGAAGCGCCGGACTCCGTCGACCGCGAAGCACTGCATTCGCCTGGAGATCTGCGGTCTCACAGCCAGTTGCGAAGACGATCAGGTCCAAGTCTGCAATGTCTGTCGCCGGGACCTTCTCCAGTACCTCATCGAATCGGCCCTGGAAAGGACTCACTTTGACGTACGGAACGTTCTGGGACACCCACGCTGCGAGCGCCTTGACCTTGCTCTTGCCCCAATACGCTCGCCCCAGCAAGTGCCGGTAGGTGTTCTCTGACGCAACGTCATCAGGATCGACAAGCAGCAGGCTGGATATCCCGGCATGAACGAGCTCGTCCACAACTCTGGCGCCGACTGCGCCGCACCCGACGACGCACACATGTTTGTCGGCCAACAGGCTCGCCGCCCCGCCACGAGGCATGAGGAAGTGACGGTCCCAGCGCACGAGATCCAGTCGATCAACCCCCTCGGCTGTCCCCTTGGGCAGAAGTGGATGGACTGTGCCCATGTTTGTGAAGCGGATGCCGACCAGCGCGGGCTCACCCGAGGGGCGGGGCACTTGAATCACCACGTACTCAGTCAAGCGACGCCCCGCCCGGTGGCGGAGCAAGCGACGCAACCGCTCGCCTTCCGCCGGCGAGATGCCAGCCCACAGAGCGTCGCGAAGGTCTCTGACGGCCCAGACGCTTCGGACCGGCATCATCTGGGCGGGATCGACCAGTGGTATGAACAAGGCTTTTCGGATCGTCGTGGATCGCGGCGCGCTCACGGCACCGAACGACTCGAAGTCGCCGACGTTGCGCACCAAGATGCGGCTATCGGACATCTCGAGTACTTCGATTTCAGCTACTGCATCGCTTGGGTCAACCAGCGACGGAACGGACACGGAAGGAGATTGTCGCCAGTGCGCCTGGTACTCCTCGAAGTACTCACTTCGGTTGGCGCCGCAGAGACCGTCCGCCAAGACGATCTTGGCTCGCCGAACACATTCAATGACCAGCGACTCCGGGCGTCGCCAGTCAAGGAGCACACCTTCCCCATTCGAGTAGCAGAGTTCGCCGTCAACGTCGACATGGGGCAGCGGCCCCAGCTGATCTGGTTCCGACAAGAACACCTTGGGACGCGCGATCGGAAACGGTGGCCTGAGCTCGATCCTGAAGCCAACCAGCTGATCGCCGAACGTCCCCTCGCCGCGAATGTGCCCACTGCCATCGACGGAGACAGCCTCCAGCTCGCCGCTGGCGGCCAGGGCCTCGACGATGCGCGTTGGATCCGAATCCATCGTCACGCGCTGGCGCTGCTGCCGAGAATCACCGGCGCTACGCGTGCCGCGGTCTCGGACGGATCAGGGACCGGGAAGTCAGATCCGAAAACCGCGGCGAGCCGGTTGCATGCGTCGACCGGATCAACCGAAGCCTCCGCATCCGCCAGCGCGTCCTTCAGCGCGCTCAACTTCTGATAGAACGCCTCCGACTGGGAATCCGACATCCGCTCCAGCAGGTCGGAGTACGGCTGAACCGGCAGAGTGACTTTCAGGCGATGGAACTGAGCGCCATCAACATCGATGTAGGTTACGAACTCCGCCGCGACGTTCTCGACAATCCTGCGCAGGCAGGCAAGGTCGTTGGGCGTCTTCGCCACGTAATCCGAGTATTCGGCGACGAATTGCGAACGAGCCGCCACCGTAAGCGCGATGCCCGTTGGCGCAGCGTTCCCGGCGGCAACGAACCGCTCATCTTTCCACCGCTTCAGATAGCGAACAACCCTGCGCAGTTGATGGCGCCCAGCGTCATCGAGGTTGGCGAAGACCCACGACGCGAGCCCAGATGGGTCCGATGTCTCCCACAGGCGGTACTCGCCCTCGGAATGCTCCTTGCCCTTGCCAATCTTGGGCAGCACGCCAGCGGTTCCGCCCTCGCGATATACGGCGAGGTCAACATGGTAGATGTCCTCATTCTCGCGCTGGTAGAAGACCGTGACACAAGACCCCCGTATCTCGACCTTCTTGGTGTGACCGGCGAGAGAGTCGCGGATTCTCTTCTTCAGGAGCACGGGATCGGTGAACTCCGCGTCTTCTAGCGTGAAGTACACGCCCTGATCGATATCGAAGTCGCCACCGATCGGCTTGATGCCGGTGCCCAAGTGGTAGCTGCCCTGATCGCAGAAGCGATAGCTCGGACACCTCTCCCCGTGACTCTCGAACTCCTGTGAAAGCTTGTCCTGTAGCTTCTGCCGGATCACGTCGCGCTTCTCGCGGAGTGTCGCATTCTCCTCGAAACGCCCGAGCCTGAGCTGGTCGTTGAACTTCTCGAAGTACTTCTGCACTTGCGCCATCGAATTGACTCCCTTCGTCGGGACGTGCACCGACCATAGCGCACGGCTCTGACACTCGGCCTCGGATGGCCTGATCCCTATCGCCCTAGTAGTACTCCCGGGATGTACTCGTACGCCTTGTCGAAGAGCTCCTGCTCGCGATCCGCAGCCTGGCCCGGCGGTGGATCTGCTCCACGGCAAGCGCTTCCTACAGTGCCTCCGCCCGAGCCTGTTCGTATACCTGCCGCGCCATGTAGTCGGCGAGCAGCTTCTTGAACGCCGGATCATCTAGGTACTTGCCGACAATCGCGCCGTTGCTCTCCATGCGATCGATCATTGCGGCCTCGACCGCTGGCGTGAAGCCGTGCATGAAGTTGCCCAGGCTGTTGACCCGCGCCTTCTGCCTGATGTCCGGCTGCGACCCGACATCAGCGATGATCGCCTCGATGAATAGTTGGTCGCCGTCGGTCCAGTCCAAGGTGAACTTCTGGTTGATCGCCTCGACCAGTTTCGAGAGCTCCGTCTTCTCTTCCTCGCGCACCACGCCCCCACCGGGCATCGGCGGCTTGAGTCCCTTTGTGTCGGGCGACAGTGAGATCGAAACGTCGTCGGCGGTACGCTCCAAACGGTATGCCTTCAACGCCACATCGTCTTCGAGGTCCGGGATGATGATGCCACCCCTACCCGGCAACTTGCGGATCAGGAAGCGTGCATAGGCGTAGAGCGTCTCCAGCTCAGCGTCGAGGTAGGGCAGGATCTGCGAGACGAAGGCGTAGAGGTTGCGGTAGGCGATCAGCGTCGTCCTGAACTCCTCGCGCTCGTCTTCCTCGCGCAGCAAGAACTCCGACTTCGCCTTGCCCACGATGGCGTCGAGTCGGGCGTGGTCGGCGGGTGCCTGCTTGGCCCGTGGCTTGAAGAAGACCGCCGCGAAGTCCGTAACGTCTTGGCGCGAGAAGACCTGGAAGGCGAACAACTTCTCCTTGACCACGTCGAGCTGGTCGGGATCGACCTGCTCGCCCACGGTGGTGGTGACGTAGTACGGCTCAAAAGACTTCTGGATGTCCTCGGCCTCGTTGACGAAGTCCAGGACAAACGTATCGACCTTGTCGTCGCGCACCCGGTTCAGGCGCGAAAGCGTCTGGACTGCATGGACTCCGTCCAGCTTCTTGTCCACGTACATCGTGTGGAGCAGCGGCTCGTCGAAGCCGGTCTGGTACTTCTCCGCCACGATAAGGACCTGGTAGTCGGAGCTAGAGAACTTCTCGGGCAGTTCCTTGACGCCGATGCCGCCGTTCATGAACGGCTCGGTGTAGTCCACGCCGTCAACGGCGATCGAACCGGAGAAAGCGACGAGTGCCTTGATGTCGCCGTAGCCCTTCTCCGTCAGGTACGCATCCACGGCGTGCTTGTAGCGAACCGCAGCCTCCCTGCCGCTCGTCACGATCATCGCCTTGGCTCTGCCGCCGATCTTGTGCATCGTGTGGGCGCGGAAATGCTCCACGATGATCTCGACCTTCTGGGCAATGTTGTACGGGTGGAGCTGGAGGAAGCGAGCCAAGGCGCGGGACGCCGCCTTCTTCTCGTACTCGGGGTCGTCTGCCGCGGTCTTGATGAGCTGGAAGTACGCCTTGTAGGTCGTGTAGTGACGAAGCACGTCGAGGATGAAGCCTTCTTGGATAGCTTGTTTCATCGAGTAGAGGTGGAACGGCTCTGGTTTTCCCGTCTCCGGGTTCGGGGTGCCGAACAACTCAAGCGTCTTGTACTTGGGCGTGGCGGTGAAGGCGAAGAAGCTCAGGTTGGCGTGCTGACCCCGCTTGGCCGCAGAGTTCACGACTGCTCTCAGGATGTCTTCGGAGTCCACCCCGTAGGCGCTCCCGTAGGCGGCGACCTCTTCTGCCGCCAGGTCCTCGATCTGCGCCTTGGAGAGTACGCGCTTGAGCTCAGAGGCACCCTCGCCCGACTGGCTCGAATGCGCCTCGTCCACGATGACGGCGTAGGAACGTGAGGGCATGGAGCCGATCTTGTCGGTGACGAAGCCGAACTTCTGGATGGTGGAGATGATGATCGGCGTACCCGACTCAAGCGCGTGAGCGAGTTGCCCGGAGTCCTCATCAATCTTCTGGACCACCCCGCTCTTGTGCTCGAACTGGTAGATCGTCTCCTGCAACTGCTGGTCTAAGACTAGCCGGTCGGTGATGACCACGACGCTGTCGAAGACCTTCTCGTCGTTCTCGTCGTGAAGACTCGCCAGGCGATGCGCGAGCCAGGCGATGGAGTTGGACTTGCCGGACCCCGCGGAGTGCTCCACAAGGTAGTTCCGTCCCGGGCCGTTCGCCTTGGCGTGGGCGACCAGCTTCCTGACCGAGTCGAGCTGGTGGTAGCGCGGGAAGACCAGGTCCTCGCGGGAGACAATCGTCCCGCCGCCCTTCATGGTGGTGGTCTGTAGGTGGACGAAGCGATGGATGATATCGAGCGCACTGCCGCGCTCAAGAGCGGTCTCCCACAGGTAGCCGACCCGGTAGTGCCCCTCGGGCGCATTCGGGTTGCCGGCCCCGTTGTCTCGTCCCTTGTTGAACGGGATGAAGCGAGTTGACGGACCAGATAGCCGGGTCGTCATCCACACCTCGTCGGTGTCCACGGCGAAGTGGACCAAAGCTCTCTTCTTGAAGGCGAAGAGTTGCTCTCTGGGGTCTCTGTCTTTGCGGTACTGCTCGACGGCGTTGGCGTAACTCTGGCCGCTCAACTCGTTCTTCAGTTCGAGCGTGGCGAACGGGATGCCGTTGACGGCAAGAACCACATCGACGTAGCCGTTCTCGCCATTAGGCTTGACGCAGAGGACCTGCCGGGAGACGGTCATTCGGTTCGCGGCGAACTTGGCGACGGCGTCACGGTTGAGGTCGGTCGAAGGCGCAGCGTAGGAAGCCATGATCGGCTTGCCGCTGACCTTGAAACCGTGTCGCAGGAGGTGGAGCGATCCGAGCGAGTCCATCTCCTTGCAGGCGGCAGTGACGACCTCAGCCGTGGTGCGTTCGTGATGGAGCCGTTCGAGCAGTTCCCAGGTCCTGGGCTGGCTCTCCCGCACAAAGGCGACGAGCTCATCGGCCCAGAGGCCGCGCTCCCGGTCGAAATCATCGCAGCTGATCTCGGAGTAGCCGCCGGCTAGGAAGCCCTTCTCGACCGCTTCCTCGAACTTGACCTCACGATGGTCGATCGTCACCTGTGATCCCCCGGTCCGTTCGCTAGTTGCCGATTTCGATTTGCCCTGTCACCGCCGCTGAAATGAGCGCGGCCCGGTATTCCTTCAACAAATCGATGCTGGTGCGCGTTCGGTCCACCAGTGCATCGATTGTCCTCACCCTCGACCGAATCGAATCCACGATTGCGCGCTGCTCGTCTAGCGGGGGCAGCGGCATCACGAAGTTCTGGATGTCCGGCATGTAGATGGTCTTGTGGGTAGAGCCCATCATCAAACGATCGAACTCCGTTCGCATGGACCTAAACGTGTACAAGAGGTACTCAGACAGCACCTCTGCACCTGGCACCCAGTCAGCGAAGTCTTGAGACGTCGCCATCTCGGTCGGCATGATTGCCGAAAAGCCGACCGAAGCAGTGCGTGAGAGCACGACGGTCCCGGCTGGCAGCTTCCGTGCAGATGAGTTCGCCAGGCCGAGTTCACTCACCTTCTCAACGGTCTCGGTGATGTACTCGGCACGTCCGTCGCGCACCTGCCAGACCTCGGAAGTCGTAATCCAGGGAACTGTGCAATCAACCCACCACTCAGGATGCTGACGACTCGGAGTATGTCCGGACTCCAAGCGAGCGACCTGTTTCGTTCGCCGGACGAACCAGTGCGACGGAATAGCCCCGATCCAGTCAACGCCGGAATCCTTCAGCTCTGCGTTGGGGTCGAGTCCTTTGGTCACGGCGTGCGTGATGAGGGCAGCGCGCTTCTCAAGCAGTAAGTCAATGAAGCGCTGCTTGCGCTCTATGAGGGAGTCGATACGTGAAACCTCGGGGTCGAGGTACGCAACGATTGCCTCTTGGGCGTCCCATGGCGGGCATGGCAGCAGAGTCTTCTGCATGAGGTCAAAGCGAAGGCTCTCGACAGTTGCTCCCTGTGTACGCCATGCGGCGAGCAACTGCGTCTGCCATCCAGCAAAGAAGTAGAGCAAGTACCGAGCGTCCCAGAGACGCACGGGGTGCAGCGCCTTGATGTCTTGGTTAATGGCAGAGTCCATCTCAAGCAATGAGACAGGCAGCGAGTGCTTCAGAATCCCCGAACGCATGACGAACACGAGCGAACCCGCCGTGGCGATCCGGGCGCTGCTGTTCTTGAGGCCGGCGCCCGTTATACGCCGTGCTGTGCTCGTCAGGCCGCCGCCGCGAACATCCTGCGACGACACCCACGGAAGATCGCCGTCCCAGTAGGAGGCGTCACTGGTGTCGGGAGTGCCACCGCCGAAGAACACGCCTGCCGCTCGCAGGGGCTGAACGCTCCACGCTGAAGGGGAGTAATTCAACCACGGAACGGGGTCCTGGGGCATCATTGTGTTACCTGCCTGAGCAGATCGAGAATCTCGTTCTCAACTGCTTTGAGATCAGCCTCGATCGCATCGAGCGGCCTTGGCGGTGCGTAGACGTAGAAGTAACGGTTGAAGTTGATCTCGTAGCCGACTTTGCCGACCTGACCGTCCTTCGGGTCGCGCACGGACTCATTGATCCAGGCATCCGCAACGTACGGCAGTACCTCACGGGCAAAGTACTCATCGACGCTCTCCGACAACGGCGCGCTCTCGGTGTCGCGCAACTCAGAGTCGGCCTCTGGGTTGCCCTTCGAGTCGGTGCAGACATCCGCGGTCTCATCCCGCTCCGACAGAGCCGACAACACCGCCTTTTGCACCGGTGCATCCAGTTTCAAGCCTGCCGTCTTCTCAGCGGCTCTCAGCTCGTCAGTGAAGCGCTCCCGGTTGGTGAAGAGCGTGTCTGGCATGGATGACAGCATCGAGCCGATGGCGTGCTGCGTCTCCCGACCCGCTCGCTCGTCTGCCGCCTTTGCCTGCGCGTCTTTCTTCTTGGATTCAGATAGGCGTGAGAACGCCGTCTCGTCATTGAGCAATGCGATGCGTTCAGGTGATGCCTGGAAGTTCAGACGTAGCGGTCGCTCGACGGTGATCTTGCGGAACCCCAAGTCCTCGCCTGCAAAGACCTTGGAGTGCTCTCCCTCGGCGAAGTCTCCGTGGATGCGCGTGATCTCGTAGATGTGTTCGGAAGCGAGTTCCTTGCGCTTGTTGCCAAGGGTCTTGCGCATCTTCGTATACATCGCGGTGCCGTCGATCATCTGGACCTTGCCTCGGCGCTTGTCGGCCTTGCGGTTGGTGAGCACCCAGATGTAGGTGCCGATCCCGGTGTTGTAGAACATCTGGTCCGGCATGGCGACGATAGCTTCAAGCCAGTCGCTCTCGATGATCCAGCGGCGTATCTCGCTCTCTCCCGACCCAGCATCGCCAGTGAACAGAGGCGAGCCATTGAAGACGATCGCCAGACGCGACCCGCCTTCGGAGACTGGCTTCATCTTCGACAGCATGTGCTGCAAGAACAGCAGTGCGCCGTCAGAGACTCGAGGCGTGCCGGCTCCGAATCGTCCGTTGAAGCCGAGGGTCTGCGCCTCGTTCTCGATGAGCTCCTTCTGCTCCTTCCAGTCCACGCCGAACGGCGGGTTGGCGAGCATGTAGTCGAACCGCTGTCCCTTGTGGCCGTCTTCCGCCAAGGAGTCACCAAAGACGATGTTGTCGATGTCCTCGCCCTTGATGAGCATGTCCGAGCCGCAGATCGCGTAGGACTCGTCGTTCCACTCTTGGCCGAAGACTATGAGCTCCGCATCGGGGTTGTGATCACGCACCCAATCCTGTGCCACGGACAGCATCCCGCCCGTGCCGCAGGCGGGATCGAAGAGCGTCTTCACGATGCCGGGGGTGGTGAGGGTCGCGTCGTCGGGCGCGAGGATCAGATTGACCATCAGCCTGATGACCTCGCGGGGCGTGAAATGGTCACCCGCCGTCTCGTTGCTTGACTCGTTGAAGCGTCGGATGAGTTCCTCGAAGATGTAGCCCATCTCGATGTTGGAGACGCTGTCAGGATGCAGGTCGATCTTCGCGAACTTGGAGACCAGGCCGTACAGCCTGTCCTTGGAATCGAGGTTGGCTACCTCTGTCTCGAACTTGAAGCTGTCGATGATGTCCTTCGCCTTGGGCGAGAACCCGTTGATGTAGTCGATGAGGTTGGCGGCGATGTCGTTCGGGTCGCCCTTGAGCCGCTCGAACGTGAACCTGCTCGTGTTGTAGAAGGACTGACCCGAAACGCGCTCAAGGATCGGTTCGACGTGAGTGATGTTGCCGCCCTGGAGTTGCTTGGCACGATCGAGTACCGCGTCCTTGGTGGGTTCGAGAACGCAGTCGAGTCGGCGCAACACCGTCATCGGGATGATGATCCGTCCGTACTGGTGAGGCTTGTACGGACCGCGCAGCAACTCCGCGATGTTCCAGATGAACGAGACCTTGTCTGAGAAGTTCATGTCGGCCAAGTTGAGCAGACTCCCCTACTAGTTGCTACAGGCGCACAAGCGGTGATGACCCCAGTCCGAGCATACCAGCGAGTGCCGACACGCGCTCGTCCGTCGCACGGCGTCCAGGGCCGTCGGATGCCTCGTGCCGGGCGAAGATCGCTGCCTTCGAGCAGGGTACCCGACTGGCCCCCGGCCTTGCCGCCCGGTGCGGACCCTGCCCGCCACCACGTCTATGGGCGAGAACTGGCAGCCCCTGGCCGTTAGAGAAACGTTAGACAAGGCGCCGTTTCTGCCCTGTGGCAACGAAAGCGGCTCCCCTCTTGCGAGAGAAGCCGCTGGTCATACGTGGTGTCCGAGGGGGGACTTGAACCCCCATGAGGTTGCCCTCACTAGGCCCTCAACCTAGCGCGTCTGCCATTCCGCCACTCGGACGTACTCGCACCCCGTGAGGCGCGGATTCGGAGTATAGCAAC
>Ga0209540_10000744_pt1 | contig 27651 bp, 22 predicted proteins | sample BarGraIncu01121A_FD_184501 | JGI IMG/M metagenome (GOLD analysis project Ga0209540, IMG submission 184501) | Arctic peat soil microbial communities from Barrow, Alaska - Barrow Graham LP Incubations 011-21A (SPAdes) (version 2) | ecosystem: Environmental > Terrestrial > Soil > Wetlands > Peat... | reverse complement strand
TTTTGTTATTCCTGTATTCCCTGTGAAGAGCAACACCAATAAATGGCATATAGAACTGTTTCCCTGGAACAATAAAAGCAATCCTTAGTTCAATCAAACGTTTTTTCTGATAGTCCGTTACATGATCCAGAACAAATACGCAGGGGATATCCGTGGAGTTCGTCACAATCTGCATATGCTTCTTCATTTGTGCAAGGTTCAAATCCCCCATTTTCTTAAGCAGCAGGCAGGGAACATTCTCAACTTCTCCCTGCAGAATATCGTATTCATTGCGCAGGAATATAGGTAACCTCTTTTCATCAAAAAAAGGTTTCTCTATGATTTGAATTCCAAGCGTATCTGCAAAAAGACTATTCATACTTTTATCCTCTGCAACGTTTTTTTAGTATTGTAACACATTATTTGTTACAAGTCTAATTTTTAGTTATAGTAACAGAACACTTTTATGACGGCTATACCAAAGAAACTGTCATCTTTGAGTCGAATGAAGATATTAGCAGAATTTTGGTCTTTCTAAACAGCATAATCGGCGATGTTTATCCTACAGATGAAAGTACAACCATGGTTATCGGATACAAATTTGATTTCAGTTATTATGATGATGTTGATTCTTCTTCATATGTTGATTCTCTTATATTCGGCACGCTATCTTTCTTCTACTCTACGCGCGTAATAGGTGTTACCAATTACAGCGGGACAGAACTTCAAAATATATTCAAATCTCATTTTAGTGAATAGTAATAATGTCAGCAATAAGGTTCTCACTATGGCTTCTTCAGCTATTGCTTCCTCGTTCAAGGATCATATGTCTATCCAAGTGTCAAACTACCGGGTGAGATTATCACTAGTTAACAACAAATATTCAAAAACCGTTGACGTCTTTATAAGTAGCATGTATGATGCTATTATTAGGCAAAGAAAAATATCAATACTGCCGCATTCATAACACTAAAGTGGGTATTTAAATGAAGGCGTGGGAGAAATGTAAGTACATAGTTAAAATAGCCATTCGGCTTTTGTTTAGAAATCGGACGGTTCACCTGTCTGTTTTATTATCCTTCTCTCTTGGCATTATACTACCTATCTTCGTGTTGGGCATTGGCAGTAGCCTAACACGCTCAATCACATCAAAGGTTCCGATTGGAGTAGAACGATGCGGTTTTTTTAGCACAAAAAGTCGTTGTATAGGGATCAATCAAAAAGCGGGTGATTTTTCGGAAATTGAACTTATGATCGAACTGGAAGCAAACAGTCCTGAAGCATATGTGAACAGCGGGAGTTTTTATGTTCTGGGTGATGTCAGCGGAGTTGGAAAAGGAATGGACAAGCTCACGGATTTATATTTAGGAAGTGGCCGCTTCTTCAACGAATCAGAACTTGAGAACGGAGAAAATGTATGTGTTGTTGGCTCGCAAATATATTCTAAACTAGACAGTCCTAAATCTGTTTATTTCTGGGGAGAACAGTTTACGGTTGTTGGAGTATCCCTGAACGGTGGGAATGATGAGGAAATTTATATTCCAATCAATACAGCCGTTCACTTTCACGAAATTAACGAATTTGTGTATATTTTCCGCATGCAAAGTGGGCTCGAGTTTAGTAAGAAAGGCCAGGAAACAGGGGAGAAAATCGTAAATGAACTGGGACTTTCCGGAACGGCTATTGAGGCGATGCAATCGATAATGAATCCCCAGGACCTTGCCAATTTGCGGAATGCCGAACTTGCGTTAGGCGGAATTGCCTTAATAGTTTTGGTATACTCGATTGCAAATATCACCAGCGTTTTGATCAATAAATATGAACATGAAAGAGATGACAACCTGATTCGAATTTCTCTCGGTGCGAGTCAGCCGATTTTATTCCTGACATTCTTCGCGCAATTATCATTATTGACTATTTGTGCAGTTGCTTTCGATCTGTTCCTGGTTTATGCATTGAAGTCTCAGGTTGAATCAGTCCTGCCTTTTTCTTTTCAGATTGACAGTCCTGTTGTAATGAAGGCATTTGGAATTGCAATTGTATGTGCTGCAATGCTTTCCTTGATTCTTCTTTTGAAAATACGAATTAAGACAAAATGAGGAGCCGTAAGAATGAATAAGTATTTAGTATGGCTAGCTTGGCATCGAGTCAGAAAAAACGGGAAAATATATTTCTTGTTTGCTGTACAAATATTTGTGGCCGCCGTTTTGATTGTTGTTTTTTCATCGATATCATCTGCGGCAACACAAGCATACAAAAAGGCCTCTGAAGACGTCACTTCCCGTGTCATTCAAATTCATTTGCCGGACCAATCCTTGTCTGAAGAAGATTATCAGTATATTCGAGATAACTACCCGGATCAACTAACAGCGTCATTTGTATATCGAACCGACATGCAGGTTTGGGAGAAGAATTTTTCAATTGAGGAAGCCATTCCGATAGCATTATATTATGTTAGTGATGAATTCTTTTCCATTAACTATCCAAATGAAAACAGCCGGAAATTCTCGTTACAGCATACTATTTTTGCGCCAGATGAAATTGTTGAAAAGTATAATTCATACCAATGGATTGGAGAAGAAATCAAACCAACATTCTTTTCCACATATGAAAAAGAAAGCGGAGTTGCCACCTTGAACGATGGACAGGAATATCAGGTAGTGCCAATTTCTCAATTATCTGTTGGCACTACGGATTCGATATACTGCACCAGCGATTTATTCATTGAGCGGAAAGCCGAAAATACATTGCCGGTACAGGCATGCATGATCTTGCCGCTTAGTGCTGCCCAAAACGAAATTGAATCCGGATCATATAGTATTCTTTCCATCGATTTCAAGAAAGACGAGAAGGACACAAAGGTTCTTTATGAACTCTACACTCACTTTAAAGAAAAATATAAGGTGAGTGTAACCTTTAATAGTTCTTTAGAACAGATGCAGACGCAGGTCACAGGGTATAAGAAGATGAGCCAGACAGCTGAATGGATTTCTTTAACTTGTGTAACGATTGTTTTAGTTGGATTCGTCGGATTGCTTTTCATTCTAGCAGAACGTAGAAAGCGTGATACAGCACTTGCTATTGCGTGTGGAGCGAAGCCGCGACAGCTATATATACAAGGCTCTCTTGAGATTATTTTTGTAGTGCAGTGTGCAAGTATCTCAGGAGTTTTAGCCAGTATATTCTTGATCCATATTATTGAAAAACGCATTTCCTTTTTCGATTTGCAAATAAATACTCTTTCTGCTGTTCTGACAATTTTGGTATCGTTTTTGCTCTCGGCGGCACTTTCTATCATTCCACTTGTCAAGATGATGAAAGCGAAGCCTGTCGAAATACTGAATTCAGCGAGGTAACAAGATGATAGAGCTGTCAAAAATTAACAAAGTCTATTGTAGTGAAGCAGGAATCAAAACACACGCACTTTCAGAGATTGATATGACGATTGACGAAGGTGAGTTTGTTGTGATTAGCGGCAAGTCCGGTTCAGGCAAAACAACTCTTATGAATATCGTCGGTTGTATGGATTGGGCTGATTCTGGGAGTTATCGGTTTGATGGACAGGATGTGTCTGCGTTGAAGTTCAGTCAGTTGGCAGATTTTCGCAACCGAAAAATCGGGTTTGTTTTCCAAGCCTTTAACCTCATTCGAGATATGACGGTCTATGAGAATATTGAGTTGCCGCTGGGCTACTCGGGCATGAAAAAAGCGGATAGGAGAAAAGAAATTCTTGCCATGATCGAAAAGATGGAACTTACTGAAAAGCTTCGCAGCTATCCATCGGAGTTATCGGGCGGCCAGCAACAGAGAATTGCTATTGCCAGAGCCTTGATTAATCGTCCAGCGCTTGTGCTGGCTGACGAACCAACTGGAAACCTTGACTCAAAAACAGCAGAACAGATAATGATGTTATTTCAAGAAATTCACAGAAGCGGTACGACAATTATGATGATTACGCATGACGCAAAGATAGCACAATATGGCACTCGTGTGATTGAAATTGCAGATGGAAGGATTTAGGAAGAATGCATCTCCAAATAATCAGCAATCATGGCCAGTCATATTAAAGAAGATCTGGAGTTATGCTGCCAGTCTTTCTATTCAATTGAATTTGGAAATATCACACGGGAGCGGTAAACTGACTGTTATACAAGTCAAAATAGAACCCTTTCGCCTCAAGCAGTACAGTATGGGTGCCCTGCTCGATGATCCGGCCGCTTTTCATGACAAGGATCAGGTCCGATTCTTTAATTGTCGACAGTCGGTGGGCGATGACAAAGCTCGTCCTGTCCTTCATCAGCAGCGCAAATGCTTCCTGGATACGAAGTTCGGTAACCGTATCGACGGAACTGGTCGCTTCGTCGAGGATCAGCATCGGCGGGTCTGCAATCAGCGCGCGGGCTATGGTCAGAAGCTGTTTTTGACCCTGCGACAGGCTGCCGCCGTCTTCCGAGATCACGGTGTCATATCCATTGGGGAGCCGCCTGATAAATCCGTGCGCATGCACGGCCTTTACCGCGGCTTCGATTTCCTCCTGCGTCGCAAGGGGACGTCCGTATGCAAGATTCTCACGGACGGTTCCGGCAAACAGCCATGTGTCCTGCAGCACCATGCCGAACGAGCGGCGCAGGCTTTTCCTTGTGATCTTTTGTGTATCAATGCCGTCGACAAGGATTGTACCTTCCTGCGGCTCATAAAAGCGCATCAGGAGATTGATGATTGTCGTTTTGCCGGCGCCTGTCGGCCCGACTATCGCAATCCGCTGCCCGGGTCTCACCGTAATGGAAAAGTCCTGGATCAGAGGGCTTTTCGTGTTATATGAGAAGAACACGTGTGAGAATTCGACTTCTCCCCTGACTTTTTCCGGATCGAGCACGGCTGCATCCTCCGGATCGGGCGTCTCCTCGGGAAGGTCGATCATCTCAAAGACGCGCTGTGCCGAGGCAAAAGCGGCCATGATCTGGGAAGTAATATTCGTGAGGTCGTTAAGCGGCCGTGAAAAAAGTGTCCAGTAAGTAAGAAAGCTCGAGATCTGGCCGATCGACAGTCCGCCGGCTATCCAGCCGAAGACGCCGATCAGAATATAGGCGATATAATTGACAAAGCGCGTCGACGGATTCGGCAGCGAAGATGCAAACTGTGCTTTCTGTCCGACGACATAGAGCTTCGCGTTGATCCGGTCGAAAGCCTGCTGTGCGGCGTCCTGGTGCCCGAATGCTTTGACTTCGCGCTGTCCGGAGAATGTCTCCTCGACTACCCCGTTGATCTCTCCGATATATGCCTGCTGACTGCGGAAATACTTACCGGTCAGCTTCACTATCCAGGATGCCAGAAGAAACGTAAGCACAGCGGACGGAAGCACGATCAGAGTCATCCGCCAGCTCATCACCAGCATAAAGGCAAGCGTTCCGAAGACTGTTACCGTTCCTGAAAAGAGCTGTACCATGCCCTGCAGAAGCCCGTCGGAGATAGCGTCGACATCGTTGACAAATCGCGATAATACATCACCGTGCGAAGTGCGGTCAAAAAACCGAAGCGGCATCCGGCTGATCCGGTCAAACCCGTCTTTTCGAATCTGCGCCGCCGTCCGGGCCGCGACAATATTGGACATATAATTCATCATCCACGAGAAAGCCGCGCTTACCAGGTAGAAGCCCAGAAGCATCACGACAATCCGAAGGACCGCCTGCAGGTCTACCTGCCCTTTTCCAATCATATAATCAATCGCACGTCCCATAAAGAACGGCGCAACCACATCGAGCGTACAGCCGAGCGCGGCAAAAATAATGACAAACACGATTCTTTTGCGCTGACGCCCCGCGTAACCCATAATCCTCATCAGGATCTTCCAGGAGGGCTTAACCGGGGCCTGTCCGAGTCTTTGTGCATCAGGCGCCAGATTCCGCATACCGGGCAGCATCGAAGAAGCCTGCGGCATCATCCCACCTCCCGCTGTGTCAGCTGTGACAGGGCAATTGAGCGATACTCTTCGCAGGAATTCATGAGCTCTTCATGCGTCCCGAGACCAGCCTGCCGTCCGTCTTCGAGCACAAGGATCTGTCCGGCCCCGCGTATCGACGCGACGCGCTGGGACACGATAATGACCGTCATTCCAGTATCCATACGTATATCAGACAGTGCCTGCCGGAGCTTTGACTCGGTTGTGTAGTCGAGAGCCGATGATGCATCGTCAAGAAGCAGCACCTCCGGATTTCTGACAAGCGCCCGGGCAATGGCAATACGCTGCTTCTGCCCTCCGGAGAGATTCTGCCCGTCGCGCTCAATATGTGTATCGTATTTTTGAGGCATTTTCTCAATAAAATGCGCGGCCTGCGCGTAGGTACACGCCTTACTCAGAGCTTCACCGGATGCATCCGGGTCACCCCAGCGCAGATTCCGCTATCGTTCCCGAGAATAGCTTGGATCCCTGGAATACGCAGCCCATGTTTTGGCGCAGCGCATCCGGGGACTGTGTTCTTGCATCTTTACCAAACAGGCGCAGTGTGCCTTCCTGTGCATCATAAAAACGCGCGATCAATAGAAGGACCGTCGTCTTACCGGATCCGGTTCCCCCGATAATTCCCAGCACGCTCCCGCGGGGAACAGAGAAGCTGATGTCCGTCAGTGCGTTTTTGTCCGGATCCGCCTCCGGATTATCCGTATAGCAGAAGGAGATGTGGGAGAAATCAATGATCGGGTTACCGGCCTGCTGCTCGCCGGAGGCAATGTCCGGTGTGCCACCCGCCTTTGCGCCGGCCCGTTCTGCCGTCTCGTCTTCCCTTTTTACGGATGCCGACACGTCAAATACTTCATTGATCCTGCGAAGCGAGGCAGAGGCCCTGGTAAATATCACAACAAGGTTCGCGACGGCAATAAGTGCTGTCAGAATTTGCGCGATATAATTGATAAATGCAATCACCTTGCCAGTCGTCATGCCGCCGGTATTCACCTGCCCTGCGCCGAACCACAGGATCGCACAGATTACCAGATTCATAATCAACGCAGTCAGGGGATTCATCAGCGAAGAGATGCGGGTAACACGTATCATGCTCTGCGCATGGGCATCCACTTTTTGGGCGAAGCGTTCCATTTCGATCGAAGCACGGGCAAAAGCACGGATCACGCGCACGCCGGAGAAATTCTCCCGCACGATGCCGCCGACATCATCGAGTTTTTTCTGGACTTCCGTATACAGGGGGAATGCAGCAAGCATAATCGCCGTCAGTACGATGATAAAAGAAATCACGCCGACCCAGATCACCGTCGAAAGAGGAAGATCCAGAATCATCGCAGCAACAATACACCCGATACTGACAAACGGCGCGCGGAAAATCAGACGGATCGTCATGGAGACGGCTATCTGTAATTGATTGATATCATTGGTAACACGGGTAGTCAGAGTGTCTGTCCCAAGCGAATCGAGATCGGAAAGGGACAGGTAGTTAACATGTGAGAAAAGCGCGCTGCGGACACGTGTGCCAAAGCCCTGGGACGCGATCGAGGCACTGTACTGACAGATTATTGCACTGATCAGTCCAATGATAATGGTAATAAACATACGAAGTCCCGTATGCAGGATATATGTCTGATCATGGCGGGTGATGCCCAGATCGATAATATTTGCCATCATAACAGGCATTGTAAGCTCAAGAATTGCTTCAAGCAGCTTGAAGGCCGGCCCGATAATAAACTGTTTGCGGTAAGGTCGAAGATAGGGCAGAAGATGCGTAAGCATGATGTCCTCCAAAAGAAAAAGGCTTCCCCCGGGTCTCCGCTGATGAACTGCAGAATTCCCGAAGTTATTCCGAAGGGGACGCCCTACGAAAAATCCTTTTTCTTATCCTATCATATATTCAATCAGCTGCAATCGCCAATCTGTCTGAATCTCTGGTAGCGGGCTTCCATCGCAGCATGTTATTTTCAAATGGCAGCCATGGAAAAGGACCTTTCAAACGATAATCTCACAAGTAAAAAAGCACGTACAGATACAACATAATTTTCACCATAACTCTATCCGTTAATGTAAAATGTAATCAACATCTTTCGAACAGCATTTAGGAGTGAAAAATATGCCAATCACTGAAGATCAACATATCGAATACAAGTCGATTTTAAACGACTCTTTGGAAAAAGAAATTGTTGCTTTTCTAAACTCCAAGGAGGGCGGTCAAATATATCTAGGATATGATTCTGATGGCAGCCCCATAGGTCTTGAAAATATTGATGAAGTCCAGCGTCAAGTCTTAGACCGGATAAAGAGTAATATTCTTCCAACAACGCTTGGTTTATTTGACGTGATAGTTGAGCACCTTTCTGAAATATCCACGATTCACATTATAGTAACAAGTGGTTCTGAGAAGCCTTATTATTTACGGAAAAAGGGAATGTCAGTTTCTGGTTGTTATATTCGTATAGGAAGTAGCTCACATCCTATGACAACGGAGATGATAGCTGAAATGTTTTCGAAAAGAACCCGCAACTCAATAAAAAGAATCGTCTCTGATCATCAAAATCTGACGTTTGAACAGTTACGCATTTATTACTCTGAGAAAGGGTTGGCACTTAATAACCATTTCGCACAAAGTCTGGAACTTTTGACAGATGATGACAAATTCAATCTTATTGCCGATCTGCTGTCAGATAAAAACACATATTCTGTCCCGGTTGCCAGATTTGCCGGTCAAGATAAGGATAATTTACTTGAATTAAAGGAGTGCGGTGAATGTTCTTTAGTAAAAGCCACATATAACGTGTTGGATAAACTCAATGTCTACAATACCACCTTCACCAAAATCACCTACCCTGTCCGCCTTGAGAGAAACATGATTGATCCGACCGCTTTACGTGAGGCTGTAATCAATGCTTTTGTTCATAATGATTATTCGCGTGAGGTTATGCCATCCTTTTTCATTTTTTCTGACCGCCTAGTCATCCAGTCATATGGCGGACTTGTTGAAGGCCTTAGCCAAGAGGATTTTTTCGCAGGTTTATCAATGCCAAGAAATCGCGAACTAATGCGTATTTTCAAAGATCTTGAACTCGTTGAACGCCTTGGTTCCGGCATTGGAAGAATCCTCAAAATATATGATCCCTCGATCTTTGCTATCACACCAAATTATGTTCAGGTATCATTCCCCTTTGCTGAAGCTTTTTCTGATAACATCGCAGAAAACGACCAAACAAAAAAGGGGTCAATTGGCCTTACTGTAACGCAAAAAACGGAGTTGTTGAGCGTAGACGATGCAATCGTTCTGTTTTTGAGGGAAAAAAGCGCTGCTACAATCAATGAAATCGCAGATAAAGTAGGTATTAGTAGAAGAACTGTTTTGCGGAAAATGAAAGAACTGCAAGAAGCAGAGAAAATTCGGCGTGTTGGCTCAAGCAAATCAGGACACTGGGAGGTTTTGACATAAGATTTGGAATAAGATTTTGTTCAAACCGATTGGCACCGATTGACACCGATTGGCACCGATTGACACCGATTGGCACCGATTGGCACCGATTGGCACCGATTGGCACCGATTGGCACCGATTGGCACCGATTGGCACCGATTGTCACCGATTGTCACTTTTACGATTTGAATAATCCAGCGGTGACAATTAAACCTTTCTTTTGAACTGTAAAAGTCAGGATTCAATCAGCTGCAATCTCCAATCTGTCTGAATCTCTGGTAGCGGGCCTCCATCGCAGCTATCGGGTCTGCCTCAAAAGCCGCACAGAGACGCTCGGCCGTGGCTGTCAGATATTGCTTCATTGTGCTTGCCATCTCAGCGGGATCTGAATGGGCACCGCTTTCCGGTTCCGCCAGAATGACATTGCATATCTTCATATCCTTCAAGTCATACGCCGTAATGTGAGCCGTATCAGCCGCTTCGTTCTCGCGTGACGGATCTTTCCATATCAGGGAGGCAAAGCCCCTCGGTGAAATAACGGAATAGATAGCGTTGGAGGTCATGGCAAGTTCATCGCAGACAGCAATGCCAAGTGCACCGCCGCTGCCGCCTTCCCCGATCACGATACTGATAATCGGAACAGTTAGCGGCATCATTTCCAGAAGATTCCTGGCGATCGCCTCACCTTGTCCGCGTTCTTCCGCAGCCACACCGCAGTACGCACCGGGTGTGTCTATAAAGGTGATTACAGGCCGTCCGAATTTCTCGGCCTGCTTCATTGCGCGCAGCGCTTTCCGGTAGCCTTCCGGGTGAGGCATGCCGAAATTGCAAGCCTGATTCTCCAGAAGTCCCTTGCCTTTCCTATGGCCGATGATAGTCACAGGACGTCCGTCCAACCGGCCGATTCCCGTAAACATGGCTGCATCATCTCCGACCGAGCGGTCGCCGTGTGTCTCATAGATGTCCGTGAAAAGCATCGGCAGATATTCCATCAGCGTCGGCCTCTCGCGGTTTCGGATGATAGACAGGCATTCCGAGCCCTTGCTCCTGTGCTCAGACAGCGGAGGGAGTCCGGCGCCGGTCGACGGAGCACCGTTTTTCACGGAAGAATATTTGAGATGAAGAGCAATAATCTCTGTAAGAGCTTTTTTCATTTCTTTTCGGGGAATAATCATATCCATAAAGCCGTGCTTCAGGATAAATTCCGCGCGTTGGAAATCCTCCGGCAGAGCCTGGGCAATTGTCCCCTCGATAACGCGCCGTCCGGCAAAACCGATCAGCGTACCCGGCTCCGTTATGATAATATCGCCGAGCGAGGCAAAACTCGCCGTAACGCCGCCGGTAGTGGGATCCGTCATGATTGAAAGGTACAGAAGGCCTGCGCGGTGATGGCGTTCCACTGCCGCAGAAGTCTTGGCCATCTGCATAAGAGATACGATTCCCTCCTGCATACGGGCGCCTCCCGATGCTGAGAACAGCACGACCGGCAGCTTCGCCTTGGTTGCTTCTTCAAAAAGACGTGTAATCTTCTCGCCTACCGCCGAACCCATCGACCCCATCAGGAAATTGGAATCCATAGCACCGATCATGCACGGGTATCCTCCGATTGCAGCTTTCCCGACAATGACGGCCTCCGTCATGCCCGTTTTTTCCTGCAGCTTACTGAGACGGTGTCCGTAGCGCGGGAAAGAGATCGGGTCCTTGCCGAACAGTGTCTCCCAAAGCTCTTCAAAAGAACCCTCGTCGGCTGTCATCGCAATACGTTCTCTGGCATTCACACGGAAACAATGTCCGCAGTTAAGGCACACGCTGTGATTCTCCTCGAAATCCTCCCTGAGCATGACGCCCTGGCAGGACGGACATTTGATCCACATGTCATCGGGAATCGGCATCAGGTAGCTGAAGCGATCCTTCATGCCTACTTGTCCGACATCCGCCGGAACACTGGCTTTTTCAGCACACTCCTGCTGTTCGAAGAATTTCTTGTCCGCTTCAAGGCGGGCTCTCATCTGAGAAAATGTATCATCCATATTGACGCTCCCTGCGTAAATTTACGCCTGCCTGGAAGGAAGAAGTTCTTCTTTCTTTTTGGCCAGATATGTATTGTCATAGTTCCCCCGGAGGAAATCCGGCTCGCGCAGGATTGCCAGGTGGAAATCAATATTCGTCTTAACACCGACGATGAGAAATTCCATCAGAGTCCTTCTCATCCGCACAATAGCCTCGTCGCGATTCGGCGCCCATACAATGACCTTCGCCAGAAGCGAATCATAGTCCGGCGGGATCGTGTATCCCTGATAGATTGCACTGTCGATACGGACACCCTGCCCGCCTGGCAGGTGAAGTGTCGTTATGGTTCCCGGGCACGGCCGGAAGTCATGTTCCGGATCTTCTGCATTGATACGGCATTCGATCGCATGACCGCGGAATACGATATCTCTCTGTGAGTAGCGAAGAAGCTCACCCGCAGCGACACGGATCTGCTCCTGAACAAGGTTAACCTGTGTAATCGCCTCGCTGATAGGGTGTTCAACCTGAATACGCGTGTTCATTTCCATAAAGTAAAAGCGGCGCTCCGCATCGACCAGGAACTCGATCGTCCCGACGCCGGTATAACCGATCCGTCTGGCCAGGGACACCGCGGCGGCACCCATCTGCATACGGAGCTCCTCTGTCATAAACGGGGACGAGGCCTCTTCAATGATCTTCTGGTTTCTTCTCTGCACCGAACAGTCACGGTCGCCTAAGTGGACGACATGTCCGTACTCATCGCAGAGAAGCTGGATTTCAATATGGCGCGGCTGTATGACAAGCTTCTCCATATAGACTTCATCGTCACCGAAACATGCCTTTGCTTCCGCTTTTGCCATCTGATAGGCACCGGTCAGCTCTTCCTCGTTATTGGCGACACGCATACCGCGCCCGCCGCCGCCGGAGGAAGCTTTGATCAGCACGGGATACCCGATTCTCGCGGCTTCTACTTTTGCCTCGGCCACGTCGGCAAGGGCACCTGCAGATCCCGGAATGATAGGAATTCCGGCCTGTTCGGCTGTTTTTCTGGCATTGGCCTTGTTTCCCATCTGCTCCATGAGCTGGGCTGTCGGCCCTATGAACTTGATATTGCATTTCTGACACAGACGTGCAAATACAGGATTCTCCGAAAGGAATCCGAATCCCGGATGAATGGCCTCCGCACCGGTCGTCAGGCAGGCGGACAGAATAGCCTGCATATTCAGGTAGCTGTCCTTCGAAGCATCGGGCCCGATACATACACACTCATCAGCAAGCTGCGAATGCAGTGCGTTCTTATCGACCTCCGAGCACACGGCAACCGTTCGGATGCCCATTTCGCGGCAGGCACGGATGACCGTCACCGCGATCTCTCCTCTATTGGCTATCAGAATTTTACGAAACATAGGTGTCTCCTTTGGGGCAGATGTTTACGCTTCGGGTAAATTTCAGCTGTTTCCGGCAGGTGCCGATGTATCTCTATCTGTGATCGCAAACATGATATGTGCGCTTACACAAAGCTTGCCGTCAACGAAAGCTTTGCCTTCGCCGAACCCGATCGGTCCGCGCTGATTTGTCAGCTTGACTTCAAGGCGCATTGTGTCGCCAGGGAAAACACTTTTGCGGATGCGGACTTTGTCTATCCCTGCAAATACGGCAATTCTTCCTCTGTTCTCTTCTTTGGAAAGCGCGACGATCGCGCCGGCCTGTGCAATGGATTCAACGATCAGAACACCCGGCATAATAGGCATTCCCGGGAAATGTCCCTTGAAAAAATACTCATCTCCGCTGACAAATTTCTGTGCGACGATCGAAGTATCCGTCATCTCAAGAACTTCATCCACCAGCAGAAACGGATCCCTGTGAGGGATGATCGCCATGATTGCTTCCCTGTCCAGAAGCGGAGCGGCGGCCACGGCTGCGGGCGTCTTCCCGGCGGCTATAATCGCAGGCGTCTCCCCGGCTGTGACCGCGGGCGTCTCGCCGGCGGCGGATTCCTGATCCGTCAATTTATTCTCACTCATGATTTTCCTCCACCGGCTGGCCCGGATCGATAACAAACAGTCTTTGACCGTATTCGACGCGGCTGGCTTTTTTAACGAGAATTTCCTTGATCTGTCCCGACACGGGGCTGTTGACTTCGTTCATCAGCTTCATGGCTTCAATGATGCAAAGGACGTCGCCCTTTTTCACATAGGAACCGAGCGTGACGTATGGCTCCTGATCAGGTGCCGGCGAGTCGTAGAATACTCCGACAACAGGGGATGTAACAATGTGACCCTGCGGTACGGCATCTTCAACTTCGGCCGTAGGGGCTGCAGCGGCATATAATTCCTGCCCTGAACCGACTGAATAAGGGAGGTGCATGTCAGATGTACCTGAGACATACACGACTTCCTTTTCCCGGGTAAGGGACAGGCTGGTTTTGCCTTCACCCATCTGGAAGCAGGAGACCCCTTCTTTTTTCATGTGCGTCATAAGTTCTTTTATCTGGCAAAAGTTAAGTCCCGTCTCATAGAGAGACGCTTCCAGTTTTTTGGCTTCTGCATTTTTGGCTTCCGTACTTTTAACCTCTGTATTTTTTGCTGCCGCCGGCATAGATTATTCCTCCACTTTTCTGAAAAGCAGTGATGCATTCTGACCGCCGAATCCCAGTGAATTGGAAAGGGCGACTGTAATATTCGCGTGTCTTGCTTTGCCTGGTGTATAGTCCAGATCACACTGCGGATCCGGTGTTGTAAGTCCGATCGTCGGCGGAATCACTGAATCCCTGATTGCAAGGGCACAGGCAATCGCCTCTACGCCGCCGGCAGCTCCGAGAAGATGTCCGGTAACAGACTTTGTTGAACTGATCGCGGTTTTGTAGGCCGCATCCCCAAGAGCTGCCTTGATGGCAAGTGTCTCGTATTTGTCATTCAATTCCGTACCTGTTCCGTGGGCGTTGATGTAGGAGACCTCTTCCGGCTTGACGCCGGCTTCCTTCATGGCAAGGCGCATAGCCTGTGCAGCTCCCCTTCCGTCCGGATCCGGGCTGGTGATATGGTAAGCATCCGCTGTCGCACCGTACCCGGCAACCTCGGCAATGATTGTCGCACCGCGCGCGACGGCACCTTCGAGAGTCTCAAGAATAACAATACCCGCACCCTCTGCGATTACAAAGCCGCCGCGGTCCATGTCAAACGGAAGCGATGCGCGGTCCGGATCATCGGTCAGATTCAGAGCCTTCATATTGGAAAAGCCGCCGAGTGCAATCGGGGTTATCGGCGCTTCCGCACCTCCTGCGATCGCGGCTTTCAGGTATCCGTGCTTGATCAGTCGGAAAGCCTCGCCGATGGCATGAGCGCCGGATGCGCAGGCGGTCGTGACGCAATAGTTAGCGCCTTTGAGCCCGTAATTCATCGATACCCTGCCTGCGGCCATGTTGCTGATCATCATCGGGATAAAAAGAGGGGAAATCCTGTCGGGTCCGCCTTTGAGCAGAAGTTCCTCATACTGGGTCTGCATTGTATTGAGCCCGCCGACACCGGAGCCGATAATGACACCTGTATCAAAAGGATCCATCTCCGCGAAGTTGATTCCGGATGACTCGACCGCCTCTTTGGAAGCTGCAACGGCAAACTGGCAGTAGCGGTCCATGCGGCGTGCTTCTTTTCTGTCCATATACTGCATCGGTTCGAAATTTTTGACCTCCGCTGCAAGTTTCACTTTGTAATCAGCGGGATTGAAAAGTGTCATCGGCGCAATGCCGTGACGTCCTTCGACAAGTGATTCCCAGAATGAATTTGTATCCTTACCGACCGGCGAAATAACGCCTGTGCCTGTAATGACCACGCGCGGGTGTCCCTGTGCGTCTGTGTAAGAGATCTTTTTGCCAGTATCTGTACTCATGTCCATCCTCCTCGATATCCTCTATTATTCCTCTTACTTACAGTACTAATCCACCGGATACTTCGATTACCTGTCCTGTCACATACGATGCTTCGTCGGATGCCAGAAATGCTACGACTGCAGCAACATCCTTCGCTGCTCCAAGACGTCCGAGCGGAATTTTGGCCATCGCCGCTTTCCTGATATCATCCGAAAGTGCTGCCGTCATATCGGTCTCGATAAAGCCCGGCGCTACAGCATTTACAGTAATATTGCGGCTCCCCATCTCCTTGGCAAGACTCTTGGTGAGACCTATCAGGCCGGCCTTCGAAGCCGAGTAATTCACCTGTCCTGCATTTCCGTATACACCTGCCACGGAAGACAAATTGATGATTCTTCCTTTTCTCTGGCGGCTCATCAGGGCAAGGCAGAGCTTGGAAAGCATGAAAGCACTGGTAAGATTAATATCCATCACGCTGGTGAACTGGTCCCTGCTCATGCGCATCGCCAATCCGTCTTTGGTCTGTCCGGCATTATTAACCAGGACATCAACACGTCCGAAGCTTTCCTTCGCCGCATCGAAAACATGCTGGCAGTCTACCTCCATCGAGACATCAGCCCCTACTGTAATCACACGTATTTCAGGGCGGATCGCTTCACAGCGGGCCTTAACAGCCTCAGCCGCGTCCTTTCCTGAACGGTACACAAGTACCAGATCATATCCCTTTGCAGCAAGGGCCTCAGCAATCGCCGCGCCTATGCCGCGGGAAGCACCGGTAACAATCGCTGCAGGGGTTATCTCAGGAGTGCCGGCCGGGGTTGCTTTGTTTTCACTCATCAGATGGAGCCTCCTTTTTTGACGATCTCCTCATATTCAGCAAACATTTCTTCGATAATTTCTTTGGCCGGCTGGATTTTCGAGACAAGACCGGCGATCTGACCGGCCATGAAAGAACCTTCTTTCATGTCACCGTCCTTAACTGCTTTTCGAAGAGATCCAACCATAATCGTTTCCATTTCTTCAAAAGTCGCACCCTTCTTTTCAAGCTCGAGAAGGCTCATGACCAGTGCATTCTTGATACAGCGTACCGGATGTCCGCCGCTTCTTCCTGTGACACGGGAGTCAATATCGCGGCTCTTTATGACAAGATCCTTATAATTCTGATGAATGGTGCATTCCTGTGACGTAAGAAACCTTGTGCCGACCTGCACGCCGCTTGCACCGAGCATGCTGACAGCGGCAATTCCGCGGCCGTCTGCGATACCGCCGGCTGCAATAACAGGAATGCTGATACTGTCAACAACCTGCGGAATCAGCGCCATTGTCGTAATCTCGCCGATATGTCCGCCCGCTTCGCAGCCCTCTGCTACGACAGCATCGACGCCGAGGCTCTCCATACGACGTGCCAGTCCTGTTGAAGCAACAACCGGGATGACCTTGATGCCGGCGGCTTTCCAGGCTTCGACGAATTTACCCGGTGAGCCCGCACCTGTTGTAACAACAGCTACCTTCTCCTCAATAACCACCTGCGCCAACTCAGCCGCACAGGGACTCATCAGCATAATATTGACGCCGAACGGCTTATCGGTCAGTGTCCTAGCCAGCTGAATTTCTTTTCTGAGAAGTTCGCCGTTCATCGATCCGGCTGCAATCAATCCGAGACCGCCGCCGTTGGATACAGCCGCTGCAAGATACGCATCGGCGACCCAGGCCATACCGCCCTGAATGATAGGATATTTAGTTCCCAGAATGTCAGTAACTCTTGTGTGCATCGTGATATTCCTCCTTAGGATTGAACCTGTATATCAATTTGATTTATTTTCTATTTATATGGATCAATTTGCTGCTTCTTACCGTTTCTAGCAGCAGCCTGCTCAGAACGAGCAAAGTAACGCACCGTATGTCAGACCGCCGCCGAAGCCCGTAAGCACAAGCGTCTGTCCCCTTTTGATCCTGCCTGCGCGGACTTCCCGGTCCAGACAGATCGGAATCGAGGCTGACGACGTATTTCCGAGGTCCGCAAGATGCGAGATCATCTTCTCATTGGGCATTCCAAGGCGCTTGGCCGCTGACTGAAGAATCCTGTCATTCGCCTGGTGCGGTACAATGAAATCAACATCCTCTTTGGAAGTCCCTGATCTCTCGAGAACTTTTTCCACAGCAAAAGGCATCATCGTCGTCGCAAAACGATAGACTTCCTGTCCCTGCATCTCCAGATAATGCCCTGTACTATGCTCGTAGCGGGGTTTGCTGTCAGGTGCATCGGCCGGTACAAACGGGTGGCGTACCGGTGCAAATGCTTCTCCGACAATTGTGTGACCGGATGTACCGTCGGCTCCGATAAAGCATTCATAGACTCGCTTTTCCTCCGGTGCATCCGATTCAGGAACGGTACTCGAAAGCACCATGGCTCCCGCACCGTCGCCGAACAGTACGCAGACCTTGCGGTCCGTATAATCCGTCAGCTTGGAGAGGCTCTCCGTCGATACGATCATGACATTCTTCACATCAGATGTCGCCAGATAACGCATCGCGATATCAAACGCCTGAATGAATCCGGTACAGGCTGCATTCACATCGAAGCAAAAAGCATTGGAAGCACCCAGTTCGGCCTGTATGATACACGACATATTCGGGGAAATATAGTCAGGGGTTACGGAAGTTACAATAATCAGGTCGATCTTCTGTGCATCAAGCCCCGACATATCCAGGGCGTTCTTCGCTGCTTTGACCCCCATCTCCCAGGTAGCCTCGCCTGCACTCAAGTGCCTGCTTTTGATACCGGTACGCGTGGAAATCCATTCATCATTCGTATCAACAATTTCGGAAAAACGGGCATTCTCAACCACTAAATCAGGAAGATAGGAACCAGTGCCAAGAATTTTATAAGATTGAATCACAATTAACGCCTCCAAAGAACTGTTTATCTGATGTAAAAGAGCGGTTGCTCTTGCTTTTCTTTTGAAAATCAAGTACTTTGATAATCAAAGGTTATCGTTATTGTACTACGCTCAATAGCAACGCGTCAACTATTTGGAGGTTAACAAATCATGAAGGCATTTCTTTTCCCCGGTCAGGGTGCTCAGACACTACAGATGTCAGCAGAAATTACAGCCGCATATCCGGCTTCGCTTATCCTATATAAAGAGGCTGAACAGGTTACAGGCATAGATCTTCTGAATATCACCGAAGAGCAGCTGGCACAGACCCGCTACTCCCAGCTTGCCATCATCGTACACAGCGTCGCAAGTCTTGAAAAAGAGCGGACTGGTTCATCTGACACCGCCGCTTCATCTGACGCCGCCGCTTCGGTCTCGTCTGAGTCGCTCGGCCACGCTGGAGTCTCATCTGAGCCAATCGGTCTCGCCGGATTCTCGCTGGGTGAATACACCGCGCTCTACGCCGCAGGGATCATCGGATTTGCCGATCTGCTGGCTCTGGTCAACGAGCGCGCACGTCTGATGCAGCTCGCTGCCGACAAGAATCCGGGCGCCATGTATGCAATCCTGGGACTATCAGATGATCATATCGAGGCTTGCCTCTCCAGGATCGACGGTGTCTATCCTGTCAACTATAACTGCCCCGGCCAACTCGTCATTGCCGGCACCGTGGAAGCAGCCGAAAAAGCCGCCGCCGCGCTTCTTGCCCTCGGCGCCCGCCGCGCCATGAAGCTTGCCGTCAACGGAGCTTTTCACAGTCCGTACATGAAAGAGGCGGCTGCGTCACTCAAGGAATTCGCGCGCTCCATGCACTTCACCCCGGCCCCCGCAGCAGCCCTGTACTCCAACGCCACAGCCGCGCTGGTTCCGGCTGATACGGATATCCCGTCCTACCTTGAGAACCACATGATCTCCCCCGTACGCTTCACAGACGAAATTCGCCGTATGCGCCTTGACGGATACGACGAATTCATTGAGCTGGGCCCCGGCAAAGTTCTGACTGGTCTTGTAAAAAAGATCTGAGGATAAAGTTCTTCATTCTTCTCTCCAAAAAAGAGACGCTGTAACAGGCGTCTCTTTTTTATGCGGGGGGTTGTGATTTTGATGGGATGTGATTTTGATAAACTGCAATATTGATGAGATGCAATCTAAAAATTGAGGGACATTGGTTCAACTCTCATTTATTCTCTTCCCACATTGTCTGCAATCGATTTTCAAGAATCTCCATAACGGTATCCGCATCGTTTTGATCCGCAAAATAGACAATGGCTTCCTCTTGGATTATGGCAAAAGTCGCTTCATCATATCCGCATCGCCGGTCTGCCGCCCGGATAATTTTCCGATACCTGTCAGCAAGTTCAGTCGTGGGTTCGGCTTGATAATAATAACCAAACATAGAACTGTTCTCATACATCCAAAAGGCATTTTCAATTTCCTTTTCAACCGACTCACACTTGACTGGAATACCCTCTTCGTTGCCTGCAAGCGCGTTCTGATGTGTAGAAGAAAGCAGAATCTTAACAAAATTAACAGCCGCCTCCGGATTCTTGCATTGAGCCGATACCGCAGCCGATTCTATTGGAGTAATCCCCAGTCCACTGCCTTCGGTACTTGGAAATCCTATGATGGATAGCAGATGGCCCTGAAAATAAGATGCATTTATCACATCAGCGAATTTATCCACGGATAATATGGCCGAGTCTGAAGCCGTAATAGCGGTCTGTACAGCCGGTCCCGTCGACCATGAATCGCTGAATTTGCCGATCTCTTTTGAAAAAACAAGCATAGCTCTCAATTCTTCGCGATTCAATGTGCTTTGTGTATCCGTCTGTGAATATAGTTCAAAAGCTGAATTAGCGAGCAGATAGTTGAGCCACTCTTGTTGGCTGAATTTCGAAAAGCCTTCTGAAATAGTCGGGTGAGCGGAAATATATGCAGTCATCTCACCCCATGTCATAGCCTGCTTATCAGCAGCATCTGCGTCAGCTAACAGACCTGAAAGACTGACACAGACGGGAACCTGAAACAACTTATCTCCTTCAAAGAACGAGGAGATAAGATTGCCGAAATACTCTTCATCGGCAATAACATCAGACAATTGGCCGGATACATCCAATAACGCACCTTGCTGTGAAACCCAGGGATATTCACCCATATTCATCACAATATCGATGCCGTTTTCTTCTTTTACATCCTGATAAAGCTGTCGACAGATTTCATCATAATCCTGCTCTTCATTAGCAGAGTCATAGGCATAATTGTTGATGCGCAGAAAGACATCGTCAGCAAACAGGTTGTACTCATAGATTGAGGCCAGCAAATCCATGTCGGATAGAATATTGATGCCGCCGATATCAAGAATCTGCTTGCCGGCTTGAAGATTTTGGGCCTCTTTTGTCAGAAGACTGCAAAATACACTGACCTGATTCGATTTTTCAACCACACCCAACGCATAAATCCTATCCGGACTTTGCACGATGTAGTGACACTGCTGCAGATAATGCGATAGATTCGCGTCTGTATCCAGCCAGGAGAAAACCGGTTCCCCGGAAGAATCCGAGATCAGCTTTTCGTTGTCCAGAGAATATGTATTGCCGTCAAGAGGCATGACAGCACCGATAGATAATTCCCTGGAAGAAGCTTCCAGGCATCCTTTATCTATATTTACGCAGTAGTAGGACCCCAAAGACTGATCAACGCTCTTACCCGCATAAATTAAGCCATCCGAATATTGTAACGTGCCTGTCAGTCCTTCGTCTTTAAGACTGAGAATCATTTCTCCGGCTTCGTCAAAGACAGCCAAAGTATCCCCGGATATGAAATACCGGTTTCCTTTATCGTCAATTTCAAACGCCATCAGATAGTCCGGGAATACATCTTCAACATGATATGTTTCCTCGGAAATAACTTCTCCGGTACCAAGATCAATCACAAACCATTGATTGGAGACAGTAGCGGTATCTTCATCATAAACAACATACATGGCTTCCGCGTACCCGTCCGGTCTCATTGCTATCGACATACACATCGATACTTCCGAACTTATCCGGGAACGCATATCAAGCGTTTTTACAGAATTATCCGCAAGAGAATAAATAATCGTCTCCTCGCCGATAGATTCATTCGCGTTACTGCTCTGGCTGTTTTGATTGTTCTGACTGTTTTGTTCCGCCTCATCCAATTCATTCATATACTGAATGCTGACAATAATCGCATCCCCGGTGACTCTGATATTCGAAACACCAGACATCGATACTTCTTCGCTCGGCATATAAATCACATGTTCACTCGATGAAAAGTAAGGATCTGTTTCCTGAACGACTGCCGCGCTGTCAGTCTCCGCCTTTTGACAGGCCGAAACAGCTGATACAATCATCAGCAAAATAATGACAAAGAATATTCGCATGTCCATTTTCATTTTTAACATATGACTTTCCCCTCGCTGTCTTTCATTCAAAAGAAGCGCCCGTCTTTATCATTCTTCCTTGTCAATATAGCCGTCTCTCATTCGCACTACCCGATCTGCGTATTCTGTCAGCTTCTCGTTGTGTGTAATCATCACAATCGTCTGTTCGGGCGTTTTCAGAGAATCCATTAAGCGGATGACCGTCTCGCCGGTGACGCTGTCAAGATTTCCCGTGGGCTCGTCGGCCAGAAGAAGTGCCGGCGCCATGACCATAGCTCTGGCCAGCGCGACACGCTGCTGCTGTCCTCCGGATAATTTTCCGGGAAGTACGTTTGACTTTTCCGCAATTTCAAGGCGCTCCAGCATATCCTTAATCCGCAGGTCGTCAATCTTTTTCCTGGAAACCAGAAAAGGTAAGGCGACATTCTCGTACACGCTCAGTGCCGGCATAAGCTGATAATTCTGGAAAACAAACCCGATTTTCTCATTGCGAAACCGTGCGCGCCCGTTCTCCGAAAGAGACAATATGGATTCGCCCTCGTAATAGATTTCCCCTTCTGTCGGCATATCCATACATCCAAGCAAATTGAGCAGGGTGCTTTTCCCGGATCCGCTGGGACCAATTATCATTAAGAACTCGCTTTTTTCGATCTTCAGGTCCAGGTGCTTGATTGCCTGACAGGCGCTCTCTCCCTTACCGTAAACCTTAGAAATATTTCGTAGTTCAATCATCTCTCCACCTCACACAATCTCTCGTACATGGATTTCTTCAGCACCGAACGACATACCAGCTGACTGCTAAGCCAGGTCAGCAATATAACCGCTCCGGCATATAGTCCGCACCACAGCAAAGCAGACCCCGCATCGGCATATTTATTTATCGCATTATTAATAAGAAGGGCTGCCATAAATTCAAACACACATGCTATCAAAGCGATCAAGGTCATCTCCATTGCAGCAATTCGAGAGATATCCCTCTTACGATAACCGACGGCTTGCAGCACCGCATACTCCTTGCTTCTGAGCATGCACAATTGATGCGTAATATTAATCTGACAAATTAATACAAAGAGCATCAATGTTGCACCAAACAGACCTGTTACCGCTGCAACTGACTTGATTTGATTCTCTATTTGTGTCATACCGTGCTTTTGGAAACGAATCGTGGGTCCATTAGTCCAGAGCGGATTTGCTTCCAGTGTTTTCTGCAGAGCCATATAGGATAAATCCGTTTTAATCAAAATAGTCGAACATATAAGAGGAACATCCTTCAAATACGCTTTTGCAAAAGCCTCATTACAGATAAGCTTCTCTTGTCCATAAAATCCTTCACCATAAAACATATTGTATGAGGTCAGATCACAAATATTGGTCTCAACCAGCTCGGTGCCGTCTGTACTCGTAAGAACCACCGCTTGCTGCGGGGTGAATGCATAGGGTCCTCCAGAAATGGCTCCCGCTGTATCCAGTGCATATAGCACAGGTGAATCCTGGACAGGAAGGCCTGCTCCGTTCATCAGTGCCGCCGTGTATACACTGACAATACCCGGCATGCCATTAACCATTACCGGAGCGGCCCATATGGGATATATCGCTTCAAACCCGTCCAGCTTTTCCGTTATTTCAACCATTTCCCGTGAAAAATATTGCTCTCGCTCCGTGTCGGAAACCAGCGAAAAGTCCGATGACACAGAGCCCAGAAGTCCGGTCAAATAGTCTTCGCTCCCCCTGCTGAGCAGAGTCACTGCACATATTGAAGTCATTACCATTGCAGATGCTGCAAACAAAACAAGCAGCACACCGAATGTACGCCCCGCATTTCTCTCCAGGTTTTTCTGCGCGAAAAACAGGATACCGCGCCCTTTGGACGCTTTTTTCTCGTTTGTGACAACACTAGCGGTATCTTTGCTTTGTTCAAAATATGTGTAAGGCTGATTTTTGAAAATAGTAGCATAAAACAAAGCATAGGCCAGTGCCACGCCGCCAAACACAGTCAGTATCGCCAGTCCCGCAGCAATCCACGACCACGATTGCGAGACATGTCCGGTAACAGTAAGCCGCCGCAGAATATTGTAAGACAACTGAAGCAGCCCATCGCCCAAGGGCAGCCCAATCAAAGCACTGCCTGCAGTAAATATGGCCGCTTCAAAAAGCAAAAGACTTTTCATCCGCTTTCTTGAGAGCCCAAGCGCCAGTAAAATACCATAATCACGCTTCCGCAATGTCAGCATGACACCGACCAGTATCCGGACAAAAAGCACGGAAATTATGATAAACAATGCACTTATTATCAGAATGGCCGGAATCAACATCCTGGACTCTTCTTTGGTCAAAAACTGTGCACCTGCAGTATTCGTTGATGTACATGTAATGCCTTCAGAACTAAGCGCGCGAAAATCTGTTACACCGGTCAATAGATAGTTCATCCGGTTAAAAGCAGCATCCATATCAGCATAATCAGCAGCTTTTGAGGATGCGAGAAAATAGGCCGTAAAGGTACGATTTGATTTGTTTGTAGGGTCGGAAGCCGAAGCCGAGGATGAAGCTGCAGATGAAGATGGAGCTGAAGTTGCAGCTGTCAGTATACAGTAAGAAGAACTCAAAGATACATAGCGATCAAGAACACCTACAACAGTCGCCTGTTTCTCAATCGTTACCTGCCCGTCGGTGAAAACCGATGCTGCGACAACGTCACCAATGCGGATATCCAGTCCGGTTTGATCCAAATATGTTTGTGTGATACACACCTCATCACTCGACTGCGGCATTCTGCCAGACACCAGACTCGTTCCAAAAATCGTATCCAGGTCACCCTCGACCTCAAGCCATTCTACTTCAAGACCCAAATCGTCCCAATAGGTACCGACCCGGTTTTCCAGAACCATGCTGCGTACCTCGACAGCGTCACTACTTACAGCCTCTCGAAGAATTGACATCTCACTTCCGGTAAGATCAGAATACGCCCAGTCATAATTGCTTGATTCCAGACGAATTTCCTCGTAGCTGCCCAGCAGGCCGGACACCATCTGACTTAAGACGATAATAATTGCCACCGTTATCGAAACCGCAAATATAGTAGAAATCGAGCTAAGTTTATGGTGAAATATTACCTTGCCCCACTTGCTGAACATAACTACCTCATTACTATTTTATTATTTATAATATTATATGAATCAATTATGTTTTTGTCATTATCTATATGTAATTATTTCAATTCATTTTTACTTTTCGCTCGCCTGCACAGCCGTCGAGGCCGTCCTGCGCGTCTTGTTCAAGGGTAAGCGCTGCTTTATCATCTACATCGCTTCCGTGAAAAGAAAAGACACCCCAAAAGAGCATATAATCGAAAGCGCGCTGACCGCCAGGAACTTGATGCTCCCATCAAAAGGGACGCGGTCAAAGGAAATTTGAAAAAGCACAACAAAGAAATCATGTATCACGTACGCGCCAAAAGCATTCTGCGCGAACTTTTTGAAAAGAAAAGGTTCTAAACTTTGTTCATGAAAATAATGGCGTAATCCGAGCAAAAGATGTACGTCAGATGGATACGGATACAAAAGTCCTGCAGCGACTTGTAAAAAACGGTGATTTAGAGCGAGTTGCTCACGGCCTGTACATGGATGCAGAACACCTGGAGGATCCCTTTCTTGTAGCACAGTATCGTTGTTCTCAGGGTGTCTATTCCATGGATACAGCACTCTATCTTCATCAGCTTTCCGACAGAAATCCTGTAAAGTTGAGTTTTACAATTCCATCAGGGTGGAATAACGCCCTTTTAACTGAGTCATCCCATGAATGATATCAAAAACATTTACGAAGAAGGCCAGTATGAAGACTTCCGAATGACCATAGAAGCTCAGTTCTTTACCACGCGGGTCAAATTGAAGGTTGATTTGACGACAGGCGATGTTATTACTCCGAGGGAGATCGACTATAATTTCAAAAATGAAAAAATCGGAAGTCCTCTTTTCCGATCTCCGCGAAGCACTTCAGAAAAAACCACGAGAGCGTCATACGGAAAATTATCTTGAACAGTATTTTGTCTATTTGCAGCAAATCCAGTTAAGCCCTGAGCTTCATCAGGTCTGGCGGAAAAACTTCTCAGATTTTTTGTCTGAGAAGTTTTCAGCCTCTGATTCATTTCTCAGTTCCTGCAATAGGCTATCAATCTCGTGAGTGTTCACGGTTTTGTGACGGACACGCTCGATGCGGGCTTGAGTGTTCCTTCCACCCAAATTCCAAAGCTCGAATACGTGTGATCGTCAGAGACAAACACCTGCGTCCCTCCCAGATTATATCCGGTGGGGCTTACAGCCGTGCCGCCCTCCAGGAAGAGGATCTCGCCCTGCACCATCACGGCAAAGCCGGATGATGTGGAGTTCGTGCTTCCGGCACCAAAACTCCCGGTGAAGTTGGAGAAAACCAGGTCTCCCCTTGTCCCAATCGCCGTGGCGTCTTCTCCGCTGACTGAAACGTCGAGTACGGATGTGCCCGATATCTCTATGCGGGCGCAGTATAACCCACCTGTGCCCGCTGCGATCAGGTCGGAATCATAAAGCGCGATCGCGTGCTCTGTTTGGCATGCGGTCCCCCCTGCATTCAGGCGAATCACGGAATCCGTAAATCGCCATTCCTCGCCCGCGCCTTCGTCGTTACCGATCGCGGTATTGTTTGCGTTTATCACAAGCTCCAGAGAATCCACATCGAAGTCATCGGCACAGTAGACAGCATAATTTCCTTGTGCCTCAATGGTAAACATTGCTTCGGAACCTACGCCTTCAAGCAGCACCGGCCGTTCAAAACGCAGTCCCTGCCCGTCATTTCGGGTGTTGTTCATCACACAGGCTCCGGAAATCCGAATGTTGAGCCTATCCGGTGTATCCGTCGCTACAAGAACTTCGCTGTAGGCGTATTCGCCGGAAAGCGTCAGATTTTCGAAGGTTACCTCGGTAACTCCGGCTTCGATGACAACACACACCTCGTCGCTTGTACCACTGAACGTTAATCCGTTGCCGGTTATGGTCAGCGTGGGGACAGCTTGCGCACCGACATACGCATATGTATATGTATACCCTGGGATGCCGTTAACGCAAATATCCTCATAGCTGCTGCCGTCCGATACGATGATACCCGTCTCATCCATCATCCCGTCGATGCGGATCGCCCGATATTCGGCGGTGTACGTGCGGCTCGCAGTAACAGTAGCACCCTCAGGAGGTGTGGGTTGCCAGCCAAGAAACACATACCGATTTGTGATGTCATCAGGCCGCGACGGGGCTGCAGGCGGCACGATCGTTTCGCCGTAATGATATGTTTGGACAACAGGCGCTGTCTCGCCCGAGATATTGCCCCCACTCAGGTCAAAGGTGACCTTGTAATCCTTTTGTGTCGCGGTATATACCGCATACAGTGTCCGATTACCGTTGATCACAAAGTTGTCATAGGATGTGCCGGTTGCAGCGTCCTTTTCGTCAGCCCAGCCGATAAATACGTACATGTTCAGGTTATCCGGCTGCTTTATAGGCACTTTGGTGAAGGTGCAACTCGTCGCATAAAGCGCGGTTACTGTTTTTATCGTCTCACCGTCTGCAAACGCGCCGCTGTTTGCATCAAACGCGAACGTATACTCCTCTTGCGTCTCGGTATATACCGCATATAGTGTCCGGTTACCGTTGATCACAAAGTTGTCATAGGATGTGCCGGTTGCCGCGTCCTTTTCGTCAGCCCAGCCGATGAATATGTACCTTTTCATGTTATCCGGCTGCTTTATGGGCACTTCGTTGAAGGTGCAGTTCGTCGCATATGGCGCGGTTACTGTTTTTGTCGTCTCGCCGTCGGCGAACGCACCATTGTTCGCGTCAAACGTGACCGTGTACTCCCGTTGCTTCCCGGTATATACCGCATACAGCGTCCGGTTATCATTGATCACAAAGTTGCTAAAGAGACTACCGGTTGTGGCATCCTTCTCGTCCGCCCAGCCGATGAACGTGTACGTGTACAGGTTATCCGGCTGCTTTACAGGCACTTCGCTGAAAGTGCAGCTCGTCGCATACGGC
>Ga0209540_10000743_pt1 | contig 27663 bp, 27 predicted proteins | sample BarGraIncu01121A_FD_184501 | JGI IMG/M metagenome (GOLD analysis project Ga0209540, IMG submission 184501) | Arctic peat soil microbial communities from Barrow, Alaska - Barrow Graham LP Incubations 011-21A (SPAdes) (version 2) | ecosystem: Environmental > Terrestrial > Soil > Wetlands > Peat... | reverse complement strand
GGCTGTGATTTTTGCCATTGGCACAGGCCTACCTGTCATTATTGTTTCGTGGATTCTGGCTTACAGCTTCGCAGGATTAGGAAACTTCTACGACAAGATTCAGGTCTTTGAAGTGTGGTTCCGTCGCACCACCGCAGTTATCTTTATTCTGATGGGAATTTACGTGGTTATTGAATACATGTCGCATTTCGGAATGGCACACATACACTAAAAACCAACAGGAGTGAAAGTTCTAAACTTTCACTCCTGTTGGTTTTTATGACTACTTTAGAGTTCCTTATTTATTGAAATCCCTCAGTTTAATATTCGTCAATATCTTTTTGGTATGAAGCGGAAAATCGCTGTTCATCATCCAACCATAATATCCCATATCTGTTTTCAGCACATCAGCAACTTTCTGTCCTTTGTATTTACCAAAGTTGATGATTTCCTCGCCTTTATCATTATATATCATTCTGCCTGCAAAATCCACATTATTATTCTGAGTAGTATATTTCGATAAAAACTCAATATCATTTTGTAGCTCGGGATAACGGTCGAGTTGTGCCATCAAAACTTCGTATGTAGCCAATGTGTCGGCTTCAGCTCCGTGCGCTCCCACTAAATCTTTATCGCAATAAAACTTGTAGGCTGCTCCCAGCGTTCGTTGTTCCATTTTGTGGAAAACTACCTGCACATCTACAAATTTTCGTTTCATAAGGTCAATATCCACCTCAGCGCGCAAAAGTTCTTCGGCCAACAGCGGAATATCAAACCGGTTAGAATTATAGCCGGCCAAATCGCAACCTTCAATATCGCGGGCGATTTCTTTTGCCACCGACTTAAAGGTAGGGCAATCCGTCACATCAGCATCATAAATGCCATGAATAGCAGATGATGCCTCAGGAATATGCATTTCGGGATTGATACGAATGGTCTTTGTTTCTTCTCGACCGTTTGGCGACACCTTATGGTAAGCTATTTCTACAATTCTGTCGGAAACAATATTGGTACCTGTTGTTTCGAGATCAAAAAATACTATCGGGTTCTTGAGTTGGAGTTTCATTCCTTTGTGTCTAAAGTCTAAAGACGAAAGTCAAAAGACTTGGATAAATATTAATTATAAAAGAAAGTCAAAGGCCAAATATCATAGACATTTGACCTTTGACTACTAACTATCGACTGTATATTAATCGTTAAGCAACATAGGCATTAACAACATTAGAATTTCCTCATCTTTTTCATTTTCGAAAGGAAGAATAAGGCCTGCGCGCGAAGCATCCGAAAGCTCCATCACGATATCAGATGCGTTTATATTACCTAAAATTTCAATCAAAAAAGATGATTTAAAACCAATTTTGATAGGCTCACCGGTAAATTGGCAAGTAATCGTTTCTTCAGCAGAAATAGAGAAATCAATATCCTGAGCCGAAATAAGAATTTTATTATCCGCAAAAGCCAGCTTCACCAGGTTACTTGCCTGATTAGCAAAAACCGAAACACGTTTCATGGCATTCAGCAAAGTAGCGCGGTCGATAATAATTTTGTACGGGTTGGTAGTTGGAATTACCGCATTGTAATTCGGGAAGCGACCTTCTACCTGACGGCAAATCATAGTATAATTTGCTAATTTAAAATAAGCATTCTTCTTATCAAAATTGATTTGTACCTCTCCCGATTCTTTTGGAAGAATGTTTTTCAACATGGTAGCCGGTTTCTTAGGCAAAATAAAACTCACCGCTTCGTCACCTTCCACGATAGTAGAAGAAGTATGTTTGGTTTTATAACGAACTAATTTATGAGCATCTGTGGCTACTAAAGTAAGTCTATCGGCAGCAATATCGAAGAAAACACCATTCATAACCGGTCTCAACTCATCGTCAGCCGTACAAAACAATGTTTTAGAAATACCACCCAAAAGACTTGGAACATCCAGGGTCAAGGTGCGGGCATCTTCCTGCAATTGAGGCATACGTGGATATTCATCCCCATTTTGGCCAATAAAATTATACGATCCATTTGGAGAGGTAATAACCATTGCCAAATTTGAATCGTTGATATTGAAAGAAAGCGGTTGTTCGGAGAACTCGCGCAAGGTATCTAGTAATAATCGGGAGGCAACAGCTACTTTTCCATTTCCTTCGGCAGTTTCCACCTCCATTGAAGTTATCAGAGTGGTTTCAATGTCCGAAGCTGTCATTGTTAGCGTATTTCCTTCTAGTTGGAGCAAGAAATTGTCTAAAATTGGCAGCGAATTTTTACTGTTAATTACACGACTAATTGCTTGTAGATGGCTTAATAAATCGGTGCTTGAAACAATGAATTTCATATTGTTGGTATTTTTTTGTTAGCGATGTAGAATAATTTAGCAAATGTAGTAATTATTTTAAAAAATAAAAAATAAAGTCAGTATTTTTTTGTGGAAAAAGTTGAGATAAATAGCTTATATAGCCTACTTTCGAAAAAAAGTAAGATTTTGTAATACTATTTAAAATATTGTTCGTAATTTTGCGAACTACAAACACTATTCAACTAAACAGATGAACACAGATAAGAATAACGAATACAGCATTGACAACGAGCAACTTGCTCGTTTTGCAAAGGCAATGGGACATCCGACCCGGATTACAATACTCCAATTTCTGGCTTCGATGGACAGTTGCTATTTTGGGGATATTCACAACGAATTGCCAATTGCGAAAGCAACTGTATCGCAGCATCTGAAGGAATTGAAAGACGCCGGATTAATACAGGGTGAAATAGAAACTCCGAAAGTAAAATACTGCATCAACAAGGAGAACTGGGAAAAAGCACAAACTTTTTTCGAAACATTTTTTGCTATGAGAAAGGAAAAAGCAGGTTGCTGTAACTAATTAAATTACAAATAAATGAACCTGTGTCATTCTCCATCATCTAATGGATCAGGGGTTCTTAAAAAACAAAACAATAATGAACATTCAAATTCTGGGAACCGGCTGTCCGAAGTGTAAAACACTTGAAAAAGCCGTGAGAGAAATTGTTACAGAAAACAACATTGATGCCACCGTTACAAAAGTGGACGATATTATGGAAATTTTAAAGTTTAACGTTATGACTACGCCGGCTTTGGTCATCGACGGAAAAGTTGTTCTGAAAGGACGCGTACCATCAATGGCTGAGCTGAAAGACATATTAACCAACAAAATATTCTTTATATGAAAAAATACATTTCAATGACAATTTTAGCTGTAATTATATCTTCATTCTTCTCAGCTAATTCCCAGACAGCAGCGAAATCGACAAAAGCAATCTCCAAACCAGCGAAGATAGAAGTGTATTATTTCCACTATGCGCGTCGATGTGTAACCTGTCAGGCGGTAGAATCAGAAACCCAAAAATCTATACTGGCACTTTACCCTCTGCAGGCAAAAAAAGGTTTGATTACATTTAAATCGATAAATTTAGATGATAAAAGTTCCGAAGCCATAGCTACAAAATGCAAGGCTGAGGGTCAATCGCTCTTAATAACGAGTTCTAACAAACGTGTTGACCTTACCGACAAAGCATTTATGTACGCTAAAAGTAACCCGGAAAAACTAAAGGCTGAATTAAAGAAAACAATCGATCCATTGTTCTAATCCTATGGACTTTCTTCAAACTATTTAGACAACTCGCAATACTCGTTCCTTACGGCTATTATTCTAGGACTGATGACTGCCATTAGTCCCTGCCCATTGGCTACCAACATTTCTGCCATTGGGTTTATTAGTCGTAACATCGAAAATCGTCGTCGGGTTTTTGTCAACGGACTGGTTTACACACTTGGGCGTGCCATTAGCTACACGGGCTTGGCTCTGATTATTTTCCTTGGTGCAAGTAAAATGCACGTATCGATGATTTTTCAGGGTTGGGGTGAAAGACTTTTAGGCCCTGTTCTGATTCTTGTCGGCTTACTTATGCTCGACATAATTAAAATAAAACTTCCGGGATTTTCGGGCTTAACCGATAAAATTGGTGAAAATGGCAAAGGAAGTTATTGGAGCACCCTTTTGTTGGGAATGGTTTTCGCTTTGGCATTTTGTCCGTATAGCGGCGTGCTTTACTTCGTGATGCTTATTCCAATGACTGTAACCAGTGCCGGTGGTTTGTATCTACCTGTTTTATTTGCTATTGCCACAGGTTTGCCTGTTATCATTTTCGCATGGCTACTGGCTTATGCAGTTGGTAATGTTGGAAAATTATACAATCGAATCAAAATCTTTGAACTATGGTTTCGGAGAATAGTTTCAGTCATTTTTATTGGCGTAGGCATTTATTACTCTCTAATATTCTTTTACTAATCATTATGTTAGCATATCCTCTCATCGAATTATGAAACTAAATAAAAACATCGTCATACCACTTATATTGTTGCCTGTCTGGTATGTAATTTACATTAACCTGCAACCAGTAACAGACTGGCTAATAGATACTATTTTTGGAATGAAGAAAGATGCACATCTAACTGAAGCATTGCGATTCTTTATTTTCGAGTTTCCGAAAGTAGTGATGTTATTGGTCCTGATTATTTTCTTTGTAGGCATTCTCCGTAGCTATTTTACAGCCGAACGGACCAGAAAAGCCCTGGAAGGAAAATCGACTTTCATGGGTAATATCATGGCTTCGCTATTGGGAATTGTAACGCCTTTCTGTTCATGTTCAGCCATCCCACTTTTCCTTGGATTTGTAGAATCAGGTGTTCCACTTGGCGTTACATTTTCATTCCTGATTGCTGCACCTATGATTAACGAAGTTGCCATAATACTTCTGTATGGTATGTTTGGTTGGAAAGTAGCAGCGATTTATATCGGCACAGGTTTGGCAATCGCCATTCTAGCCGGCTGGATTATCGGCAAACTGAAACTTGAACACTGGGTGGAAGAATGGGTGTATACCACCAAACTTGGCGAGACTGATGACGAGGAAGAAAAGATTACTCTTCAGCAACGTATTAGCATGGGATATGATGCGGTGAAAGAAATTGTTGGTAAAGTATGGTTGTATGTAGCTTTGGGAATTCTGGTTGGTGCCGGGGCACACGGCTATGTTCCTGAGGAGTTTATGGCTTCACTTATGGGTAAATCTGCCTGGTACTCTGTACCCTTGTCTGTATTGATTGGCATTCCACTTTATTCCAATGCTGCCGGAATTGTACCTATCGTTGCAGTACTTCTTGAGAAAGGTGCTTCGCTCGGTACGGCATTGGCGTTTATGATGTCGGTTATCGCCTTGTCATTACCCGAAATGATTATTCTGCGAAAAGTATTGAAAATGCCTTTGATTCTTACTTTTATTGCCATTGTAGGTGGCGGAATTATGGTAGTAGGATTTCTGTTTAACTGGATATTCTGACAACTCTTCAACACATAAAAAATGCCATCTCCCGTTTGTCGGAAGATGGCATTTCCAGTTTCAATCCATTTAAAAGTCCAACACCAACCCTAAGGAAACGGCTCTTACATCGGGTCCTTTACCAGATTCAAAAATGCTAAACGGAGAATATTTAGCGAAGACATTGAAGGAACCGTAACCAATCTGAGCATAATAATCGAGCGAAAGCGGAGAAACATTCAATCCCTTATCTTCAACTCGTTTAATCATATCACCCGATTCATTTTTGAATTTGATTTTGGAAACCGAGTAGGTTTTTACACCACAAATGATACCGACAGAGACAAAGAAATCATCGTCCAAGCCACCGGGTTGCCATTCGAGCAATACCGGTAGCGTGATATGCGCCGTTTTTAATTTACTATATTCATATTTCACACCCACCGGTGCATCGTACACATTAGTCAATCCATTATTATTGACAAAATGTGTATTGTAATCCAACGAGTAGGTACGCCAGTTGAAACCAAGACCGGTTGTAATCCCTAGTTTGTTTTTGTAAATGGGAAGTATTTTCTCTATCAGGTTGACAAAAAACTCACTACTCGAGCCGGATTTCAGGGACACACCATCAATGTTATTAATCTTGAAGGAGGCATTCGAGATATTAGCAAATCCCCAACCAATTCCTGCCCAATGTGGTTCCATCTTTCCTTGATGTCTTTCATTTGATTTGCCCAGAAAAGGAATTTGAAGGCCGATTTCCTCTACCACTGTCCATTTCTCGAAGGTTTTTTCTTCTGCAAACTGACCTTCGTAAACAACTTTGTAGGGTATAGAATCTTTGTTTGTTGCTTCAAACACTTTTACCTTCACTTGACCTATACTATCCTGCACGTGAATGATTTTTTTATTGAAGTGAAAGGTTGTATCGTTTTGATTTAGTTCGGCGGCTTCAGATATTGAAAAGGCTACAAAGAGTGCCATCATAAATAGAATTATCTTTTTCATTTTCGTTTATTATTAGAGGTTTATATTTATTTCTTTTTTAAAATGAGTTTTAGTATGTTTTCCGAATCGTTTTTCGATTCGATGTAAATAAGCGTAATCTTATTCTCCTGCTGAAAAGACTGATTAAACAGAATCAGCCTGTACAACTGCCCTTTTCGGGGAAGTTGAAGATAGACCGAAGTCAACACTCCACTTGCTACCACTTGCTTCACCTTCTTGGCGCCTTCCTGATCTTTTTCAAGACACCTTCGGATAAAGTCAGCTGCTGATGGATTGTTTTTTATCGTAATGCTTTTGAACAATGAAAAGTCATAACCGTCCAACATTTCATTGGTCATATCGACCATCGTGACGCCCTTCATTTCACCATATTGTTCAAATACCTTGTTTATCTGCAGGTCTTTCTGAGCATACAGCGAAGGCGATACTGCTAGAAACAGGATCAGAATGGGCACGAAATACATTTTTATTGATTTCATATTTTTGTTTTTTGTATTTGTAACTTGAAAAACGAAATTAATTATTGGTGAATACACTGAGTTGTTGATCAATCAGCTCACTGTCATTTAGAGAATTTAGTCCATCTGCTACTTCATCGGAAGATAAATCATTGAGCGATGCCAATGCGTTTTGCTTTACTTTGCCGACATCGGTTATTTTCTCACCGTCAACATAAGCAAAATTGGTTGGATAAGCAGTCATATAAAATTTAATGCAAAACACTCCTACTATCAACACAGCAGCCACACTCGACCAACGTTTAAATGGTATCAACTGAACGGTGGGTTTGTGCTTTTTCTTTTTCTCCTCAAAGAAACCAAGGATATCTTTTTCAACCTTGTATTGTTCCGGTAAATTAGGTTGAGAGAGAAAGTTTCTCAGCTCTTTTTCGTCAGCAACAGTGGTAAGACCGTCGTAGTATTTTTCAATCAACTTGTCGGCTTTTTCGAAACTCAAAGTATGTTTATATCTTATTTTCATGATCGTGTGCATTTAATGTATTCTTCACGTACTTTTTTTCGGGCTCTCGAAAGATTCATCCTCACTGCCTCCACATTTGTACCAGTTATCTCGGCAATCTCTTCCACTTCGCATTCCTCAATGTCCTTCATTCTGATAATGGCCTGCTGAAGTGTCGGCAGATTTTCAATAATCTTCATCAACAGCCTTTCCGTGTCCTTTTTCTCCAACTCCAAATAAGGATTTTCAGTCGCCGCCTTTATCGTGTGGGATTCATCAAGCAGATCCTGCCGCTTTATTACTTTCAACCGATCGAGGCAATGGTTCTTGATAACCGTGGTAGAAAAAGCCGCCAAACTATCGTATTTATCAAGCGAATCCCGCGTACGCCAAAGCTTAAGAAGAACTTCCTGCACGGCATCTTCTGCTTCCTCTTCTTCCACAAGTATCTTTTGAGCTATGTGGAATAGACTTTGGCGTAATGGCAATATCTCTGCCTTAAATCGTTCTTGATTCATTTACTAAAATGACGATTGAGTATCGAAAACATAACATCAAAAAGAAATATATTTTGAATTATATTTTAATCTACTGAAAATCAACTGTATTATTTCTATTTAAATCTAAATTGCATTACAAAGTTAAGCTAATTTTTGTCTTATTTTATCCATTACCAATAACATTGTTTCAATCCCAACTATTCGAATTGAAATTTTTAATACAAAATAACATAAAAAACTATTGCTACTTCAAATTTATGTCGTATGTTTGCGACATAAAACACAACATCATGAGAAAACCAGAAGTATTTGACACAGAGCTACAAGAATTGGCTTGCTTTGCAAAAGTGATTTCACACCCAGCCCGATTGGCTATTTTGAAGTACCTGGCCGAAACAAAAACCTGCATCTCGGGCGATATTTCGGACCAACTTCCGCTGAGTCGTACAACGGTATCGCAGCACCTAAAGGAATTGCGCGAGATTGGATTAATACACGGCGAGATTGATGGACTAAAAATCAACTATTGCTTATGTGGAACCTGTATTACCGAAAAACTTGAACTTTTCGATACGTTCTTCGGTAGAATAAAATCGGGAAAGATAAATTGCGGAGCAGAAAAAAATTGCAAATAAAACAACCAAAACTATGATAAGGAAACTCGCAATTCTATGCTTTATCTGCTTCTCATTGGTTGTATCAGCCCAACAGAAACAAAACAAGCAAAATGATTCCATCGTCTTCACAAAGTTGGTTCATGATTACGGTACTATTGATGTTGGCAGTCCGGGGCATTGTGAATTCACATTTACCAATAAAAAGAAAACTTCATTGGTAATAAGCAATGTACGACCTTCATGTGGTTGTACGGTTGCCAAATGGTCGAAAGAACCAATTTTACCTGGCAAAACAGGTAGTATAAAAATAAATTTCAGCACCAAAATACCCGGAACATTTCTCAAAACGATAACTGTAACTTCAAATGCAAAGAATGCAACAGTGACCTTGCGGATAAAAGGAAATGTAAGAATAAACAAAATAAATAGAAATATATAAACGATACAAATTATGAAAGTACTGATTCTCTGCACTGGAAATTCATGCCGCAGCCAAATGGCACACGGCTTTTTACAATCGTTCGATTCATCGCTAACCGTATGCTCGGCTGGTACCGAAGCGAGTGGTAAACTAAATGCAAAGGCTGTGAAAGCAATGTCCGAAGCCGGTATTGATATTAGCCAACACACTTCCGATTCAGTATCAAAATACCTTGGTGAAGAATGGAATTACGTTATCACCGTTTGTGGTGGAGCCAACGAAGCTTGTCCGGCATTTATCGGCAAAGTAAAACACCGTCTGCATATTGGGTTTGATGATCCGAGCCATGCCGTTGGAACAGATGAATTTATCTGGAGTGAATTTATCCGTGTTCGTAATGAAATCAAAGCCGGATTTTACAAATTCTATACTGAACAAATAAAGCCACAGTTATGAGCACAGAGGATTCAAAACAAAGTCTTCAGAAAAAATATGCCGAACTGGCACGCAAAAGTTTAGTCCGAACACAGTATTCGTGTTCGGGTAACTCCACTTCTTTGGAAGAATCCGACTTTATCAGCTACCGAACGGCTACTGTTGAAGAACTGCCTGCAATTATACAATTGCTTGATGAATGTAAATTGCCACATTCGGATATTACGCCTGGAAAACAACAGTTTGTTGTTGCTGAAATTGATCAGAAAATAATTGGTTGCGCCGGATATGAGACCTACGACCAAAATGGTTTATTTCGCTCATTGGCTGTAAAACCATTGTATAGAAACATGATGATTGCCCACACAATGATAGACAAGATCTTTGCTTTAGCACAGGAACAAGGCATTAAAGAGTTCTTTTTACTTACCACCACTGCCGACAAATTGTTCGGGGAACTTGGTTGGGAAATGATCGACAGAAACGATGTTCCTGAAAACATTGGAAGCACGACTGAATTTTCATCTATTTGTCCGTCGGTAGCCATTTGTATGAAGCATCAACTTTGATGTATTGAAAAAGACAAAAACCTTTTTTTGAAATGAACGCATGAAATTACATCTGAACGTTACAAACAATACACCTTCCTTAAAAGGGAATATCTGGCTCAAAGGGCTATTTGGCGTTGAAAAAGAAAATATCAGGGTGGATAAAAATGGAATTATTTCCCAAACACCTCATCCGGCGATATTTGGAGACAAATTAAGTCATGCCTACATCACTACCGACTTTTCCGAAAGTCAGGTGGAGATGATTACGCCTCCGCTGGCTAGCATTGCAGAAACATTGGGTTTTCTCGAAACCATTCACGATATTGTGAGCATAGAGCTCAACGATGAATACCTCTGGCCACAGAGCATACCGCCGATTTTGCCCAATGAGGAAGAGATTCCAATTGCTCATTTTGCCCAAAAAGGGAAAAAAGAAGAAGAATACCGCGAAAAAATCGCAGAAAAATACGGCAGAAAAAAGCAGGCAGTTTCCGGCATTCATTTCAATATTTCGTTGAATGACACCTTGCTGCAGGTGCTTTATCAAAACACAGCACAAGAGATTTCGTTTGAAGCGTTCAGAGATGAAGTCTACCTGAAAATAACACGCCAACTCCTCCGACACCGCTGGCTTTACGTGTTGATATTTGGATGTAGTCCCATCGTGGATCCTACGTACGAACTAAAATGCCGCGACCTGCCCATCTATTTTAATTCCAAAACACGTGGACTGTCGCTTCGCAACAGTTGCTTTGGGTACGGGAATCTTGAAGATCTTTATCCCGATTACAGTTCTACCAAAGGCTACCTTCAGAGCATTGAGGAGATGGTAAAGAAGGGAACATTATCTGCAAGCAAGGAGTTGTACGCATCGGTACGACCTAAATTTATCAATAACTCGGAGCATATCACTTACGTCGAAGCGCGTTTTATAGATATTAACCCAATGAGTAAAATAGGTCTTACTCAGGAGATGCTGCAATTCATTCATTGGCTGGCTATTTACGGCTTACTTACCGACGAGCAAAATGATTTCACCTCCGAATTTCAGGCCATTGCGAATTTGAATCATGGAAACGTCTCCTTGTATGGTTTGTTAGAAAAACTAATCTTTATCTCGGAAGATGGTTCAAAATCGGATGCATGGACGGAAGCCGGACTGGTGGTTTCGAATATGCAAAGCTTATTTACAACACTTGGCATTGAGAATCAGAACTACCTGGACACATTAAAATATGTTCAGGAAATGATTCAATATCCCGAACGAAGAATTGTTCAGCAGGTATTAAACGATACAGATGTAAATGGATTTATTCCGTTCCATCTGGTTATGGCAAAGAATTACTTGCAAGAAAGCAAAATAAATAAATTCAACTTCAAAGGGTTGGAGGATATGGAACTGTCGACTCAACTATTGCTGCGGGAAGCGGTACGCCGTGGTGTTGCTTTTGATATTCTCGACAGAGACGAAAACTTCATTCGCCTAAAACGCGATGAAAATATTCAATATGTGCGTCAGGCAACGAAGACTTCGCTCGATAATTATGCCAGTATTTTGGCGATGGAAAATAAAGTGGTAACGAAGCAAATTCTGGATGAACACGGCATCAGAGTACCTAAGGGGTTGGATTACGCGGATAGCACAATAGCGAAAGCCGATTTTCAATACTTCAAAAACAAAGCGGTAGTTATTAAACCAAAATCGACCAACTTCGGGCTTGGAATTACAATTATAAAAAACAATGCCGATGTCCACATCTTTGAAAGAGCCATTGATATTGCTTTTAATGCAGACCATAGCATTTTGATAGAGGAATTTATCGACGGCAAAGAGTTCAGGATATTTGTAATGAAAGATGAGGTAGTGGGTATTCTGCATCGCGTTCCAGCAAATGTTAACGGTAACGGCAGCCATACCATTCGGGAATTGGTAGTTGAGAAAAACAAGGATTCTTTGCGGGGAAAAGGGTATCATACGCCACTTGAGAAAATTCAATTGGGTGAGGCAGAATTGATGTTCCTAAAAGCTCAAAACAAAGACTTTGATACCATCCCGTTGGAAAATGAAACGGTATTCCTCCGAGAGAATTCGAACATCAGCACGGGTGGCGACAGCATTGATTTTACTGATGAAATTCCTGAATCGTACAAAAAGATTGCAGTTAAAGCTGCACAGGCATTGGACGTAAAAATCACCGGACTCGACATGATTATTCCCGATTATACACAAGAAGCCTGCGATGATAATTATGCGATAATTGAATTGAATTTCAATCCGGCCATACATATTCATTGCCATCCTTACAAAGGCGAAAACCGGAAACTAAATGAGAAACTACTTGATCTGCTTGGCTATCCGATAGTAACAGAAACGCTAACAGTAAGCCCAAAACGAACGATTTGCATAAAACTGGAATGTTGCGAATTAATCAAGAACTAAAACAATTCAAACTTTACAACTCAAAATAAAAAGATGAAGACAAGACTAAAATTTCTCGACAGATACCTCACACTCTGGATATTTCTGGCCATGTTTATTGGCGTATTCGCAGGTTGGTTAAGCCCTAATGTGGCTACTTTCTGGAATAGTTTTTCAGTGGGTACCACCAATATTCCTATCGCCATTGGCCTGATAATAATGATGTATCCGCCATTGGCAAAGGTAAAGTACGAAGAGTTGGGCGAAGTGTTTCGTAACATCAAAATCCTAACCTTATCGTTGGTTCAAAACTGGATTATCGGGCCGGCACTGATGTTTGCACTCGCCATTCTGCTTTTCAAATTCTTTCCGGGCGAAAATAACTCCAACCTGCCGTATGTGTATGGTATTATCATGATTGGATTGGCACGTTGTATTGCCATGGTGATAGTATGGAACGATTTGGCAAAGGGCGACACACAATACGCAGCAGGACTGGTGGCTTTCAACAGCATATTTCAGGTACTGTTCTTCTCGGTATATGCCTGGTTTTTTATAGCTATCGCACCAGCATGGTTTGGCATTCCAACCAGCGCTGCTGTTTCGAAAATTACGATCGGACAAATTGCCGAGAGCGTATTTATCTATTTGGGTGTTCCGTTTATTGCCGGATTCCTGACACGTTTTATTCTTATCAGGGTGAAAAGCAAGGAATGGTATCACACCAAATTTATTCCGAAGATAAGTCCGCTGACACTCATTGCTTTGTTATTTACCATTGTGGTTATGTTCTCACTTAAAGGTGAGTATATTGTAAAAATACCAATGGATGTGGTGCTGATAGCTGTTCCATTGCTTATCTATTTCGTCATCATGTTTTTGGGTTCATTTTTTATGAGCAAAAAAGCAGGTGCCACTTACGAGCAATCCACTACTCTATCGTTTACAGCAGCCAGTAATAACTTCGAACTTGCCATAGCTGTTGCCATCGCCGTTTTCGGAATTAATTCAGGCGAAGCTTTTGCCGCTGTTATCGGACCGCTAGTAGAAGTGCCGGTAATGATAGGATTGGTAAATGTGGCGTTTTGGCTGAAGAAGAAATGGTATTAGTTTTAAAGTAGCAGATATGCTTTAGATTTAGAAACAGAATAGCCTCATATGTGTTTATCACTTACGAGGCTATTTTTAAAATACATTCTTCAATCTTAGATACTGACCATCATTCCAAGTATGGCATTTCAACCAAAACGCATGTTCCGTTGCCCGGTTTCCCTGTTAGCGACAATTCGCCATTCAGCAAGAAAACCCTTTCTCGCATACCTATCAATCCGTATGAGTCAGGCCTGACCTTCAAATTTTCATCCAATCCTTTGCCATTATCTTCAATCCTCATTATTATTTTTCCATTCCGAAGGTTCAGGTTCACAGTAACCAAAGTGGCATAAGCATGCTTAACAACATTGGTGAGCGCCTCCTGAAGAATTCGGAATAGTGCCAAAGATTGTTGCAAATTCAGATGAAGATCCGAAGTGCTATTTTTGAACGTACATTTCAAATGATGTCTTTCTTCGAATTCTAAAATATGCAATCTGGCGGCTTCACTAAAACCAATCATTTCAAGAACTTCGGGTCTTAGACCTGTCATTATTTTTCGAGTAGTCCTAATCGTCTTGTCTAGCAAACTAAAAACCTGTTCGAATTGGTGCAATGTACTTTCTTTATCAGCATCCAACGTTTTTCGAACAACAGTTTGTTTCAACATACCCAAATCAATTTTCAGCGCAATTAATATCTGACCTAATTCGTCGTGAATTTCACGAGCCAACAAAACTCTTTCTTCTTCACGAACATCTTGTAGGTGTGCCGCAAAATTCTTCAGTTGCTCTTGCGAGGTTCTCAGAGCTTCCTCCACTCGTTTGCGCATAGTAATATTGCGAATCATCGCAATCACTTTTAACTCTCCAAAAGGGACTATTACACATTCAAAGGAATTCATTTTGCCATTTAGCTTCAACTTATATTCGATAGAATTTGAATTTCTATCTTTCATAACTGAGTCTATAGCCGATTTTGCTTTATTGGAAATTGATTTTGGCATCACTTCAAAGATACTTCTATTAATAAATTCCTCCACCGGCATTGCTAGATCATCACTGTTTCCTGATTTAAAATCGAGAAAAACACCTTCAGCACTCAAAACAAAGATCAAATCGGGAATGACAGACAAGATGGAACTTGTGTATTGTTCACTTTCCTTTAGAGCCTGCTCAGCCAATTTTCTTTCGGTAATATTTATTGATATACCAAAAGTCCCAACGGTTTCGCCTTCTGGGTTTCTGAGTGGCATTTTATTTGATAATCCCCACGTAATTCTACCGTCCAGCCATTCTCCTTGTTCTTCTTCAATAATTGGGGAACCTGTTTTTATTATTTGTTGTTCATCATTAAAAGTCTTTGTAGCATATCCTTTCTCAAAAAAATCAAAGTCCGATTTGCCTATAACTTCCGTTGCATTGTCAAAACCTAAAACTTTTGCAGTAAAATTATTTACTCTGATAAATCGACTATCAAGATCTTTAAAATAAATGCTCTCAGGAGAATAATCCATTAACGCATTTAGCAAATAACGTTCATGAGCCAGTAGCAACTCCTTATTTTTACTATCCGAAATATCCTTATGAGTACCAATACAACGAGTGGCTCTACCCTCCATATTACGACTGATCGTTTTTCCACGCGATAGTATCCATTTATAAGTGCCGTCTTTACATAACATCCGGTGCTCTTCTTCATATGTAAGCATTCCACCACTAACGAATTTTTTCAAATGGGCAAACACCTGTTCTCTATCATCAGCAAAAAGCCGGCTCTCCCATTCTTCAAATTTATTTTCTATCTCATACTCATCATACCCCAGCATTGTTTTCCATTGCTTCGAATAATATATTTCATTCGTTACCGGATTCCAGTCCCACACACCATCCCCAGCACCATCGAGAGCAAAATGCCAACGTTCCTCACTAATATCCAATGCTTTTTTATTATTCCAGTTTTCGTGCTGCCGTATCATCAGTTTACCTAGCAGAACGGTGGCTATAGGATAGATAACTATTATGGGGAAAAAGATATTTTGAAGGGTATCCCATTGAACCTGTTTAGGAAGAAATAAGGTACAAGCAAGCATGATAAGGTGTACGAGAACACCCATACTTAATAACTCGAGGAGGTTGTTTCTATTTTGCCAAAAAGGCCTGAAATGACGCCAGAGAATGCCTACAGCGCCTGACGAAAATATTACCGCAAGTCCCATCCAAACACCTGTTCCACCAAGTATAAACCTGTAAAGACCCACAATGATCATGGCAATAAGTGTAGGAATAGGACCAAAAAACAAGCCCGCAACACAAAGCATTACTGATCTGGTATCAAAGAAAAGACCCGTTTTAAAAGTCCATGGACTTAAAATCAAAACTATACCAATACCTCCCAGAACTAATCCTGCGGCAAATCTTAAGATTATATTTCTCGAACTCTCGCTCCTTTCCCAAAATAAATCATAAAGCATACTGAAGGTTAGCAGTATTGCAATATTCTGAATTAAGCCAATTACTATTGTTCCATCCATAATTAGTAAAATTAGTTGGTTACGAAGAATAACGTTTATCTTGCAATTAGCAGAAATAAGTTCTTTTCAATGAATTAAAATCAAAAATACGATATTATTTCGGTTTATACCGTTCTTTCATAGTCAAAAGGAAGAATGAACTTTGCGGTACGTTCTTTTGAGTCTAACGCCATTTCACCAGTTCATCCCACTTTCTGGCGGCAACGCAATACACAAAAAAAGACACAGTTGCTTGCATCTTTTATTGTTCTATTTTCGCCAGAGTGTATCCAACTCAATTTACATTAATACCGGCTACGATTGCTTGTTCTGTCTTTTCGAAAAGCGTATTGAAGTCGCAGTCACTGACTTTTATCGGACTATGAACCGTAAACCGTAATCTATTGCCCAGCCCAAGTGGAAAGTTACCATATCTGAACACCTTCCACGAGTCATTGATAGTTACCGGAACCACATAGGCACTTGGTGCGTATTTACACAACATCTTCAAACCATTAGGCGCAAAAGCTTTGGGATGTCCGTCTCTTGTGCGTGTACCTTCGGGGAAAATCACCGTAGAGCGACTAGTTGTTTCAATATATTCACCCATTTTTTTAAGAGCTGGTAAGGACTGCTTAGGGTCTTTTCTGTCAATCAGCACAGAGCCACCATGTCTCAGATTGTAGGACACACTGGGAATGCCTTTGCCAAGTTCAATCTTACTTACAAATTTAGGATGAAATTTACGTAAGAACCAAGCAATTCCTATGATATCGTACAATCCTTGATGGTTGGATACAAATATCAACGGTCTTCCTTTGGGGATAAGTTCTCTATTTTCAACTTTAAAAGTAGAAAACGTAAAATACAGAATCCTTAATAGGAAGAAGTTGAGAATATCTACACTCTTTTTATGCGCCTGATATCCAAAAACATTCAGACACACCCACTGAATAGGGTGAAACAGGCAGATGAAAAAAAAGAAGAACAAATAAACTAATAGAGACAAAGGGTAGGATATTATCTTTTTCATTTTCCGTTTTTTTTTGACAAATGTAGGAATTATATTTTTAAAGATAAAGCATTAATTATATTTTTTTAATCAATAAGGTCTATAATGGCATATGTACACACTGGTGCGTTATTAATGCTTCATTAGTAACGCTACTAATACACACTTAGATGGAGAGCTAATACACATTTAGTAGTGAGGCTAATGCACCCTGCAGAAAATACGTTTTTTAAGACCTTATGTGGCATTTCGGCTCATAGTGTTGCTCTTAGCTTCATAAAATAAAAAAGCCAACGCATTTCGCAACGAGTTGGCTTCGTTTTATTAATCTCAGAAGATTAATAAACAAAATGTATCTTTTAATGCTTGTCTAAATTTGCTTCATCTAAATCATCTTCATCTGTGCTCATAGAGGTTCCATATTTCATTTGACCTTTACCCAACTTGCCACTTTCCCAAATCAAGCTTAGCTCTGTTTTCGTTTTGGCAACAATAAGTTGATCGGCATTGTCGTTTCCCAAACTGCGATAATAGATGTAAGTACTCTCACCTTTGCTCCTGGTTTCGAGGGTTGTTTCAAACTTTCCCGCTTCCAACACTGCATTTAGTTCTTTTTCAAATGCTTTCATAATCTGAGAATCAGCTCCTGCTTTCAAGGTCAGAATCTTAGTTGCTTTCTTCTTGGGGTTAGTATTCTTGCTTTTAGCAACATTGCCATTGGCCGAAGCCACCGTCATTCCATTTCCCCCAACGGAGACATACTCGAAGTTCTCGTTTTCACTGTATTTTTCAAATAAACTTTGAAGCGTTTGTGCCTGGCTTACCACTGCCATAAACAGTACGGCAACCAATAAAATTATTTTTTTCATCTCTTTTTTATTTTAATGTTATAAACTTTATTCTATTCAATAATCTGTTTTTTTAATCCCCGCTCTCACGGACATTTCGGAGGTTCTCTTTCAATGCTTCTGCATCTCTCAACGGTTTCAACCGATGCTGCAACATCTCATTCACATCATTCATTTTTTTCTCTGCATATCGTTGAGCGTATTCAGGATTGTCAATCCGCCGTCCACGAATGATGGCATAATCCTCTTCCTGACGTGGACATTGAATCCACACAGCCAGCACCAGAGAGGCTGCAATGCCCGAGTAAAATAATGCTCTAACCCACATTCGCCTGCCCGTTTGTTGCATTGGTAAAACCTTTTTTACTGGTGCTGTGGACTTCTGCTGCAGTTCTTGTCCGAACGCCTGAAATAATGGACTGTAGGGTTTGTGTTCGGGAGCAATATTTCCATTTGCAAAATACTGTTTCAGCTCAGCTTCTTCGGCAAGCGTGGTCTCGCCTTTAAAATATTTATCCAGTAGTTTGTCTATTCTTTCCATATATTCGCCTCCACGTATTTTTGTTCGTATAGTATTTTTTCTCTTATCTTTTGTCGAGCTCTCGAGAGATTTACCGTTACCGCATTCTCCTTGATGGAAGTGATGTAAGCAATTTCCGATATTTCCATTCCTTCCACATCACGCATTCGGATAATGGTTCGCTGCAGCTCGGGCAAATTGTCAATCATGTCTCGTACCCGTCCGGCCAAATCCTTCTGCTCAGCTTGCTGATGCGGATTAGGTGCCACAAATTCAAATTCAGCAGGCAATTCATCCTCATCACCTTGTTTCCTGATGGTATCCAGACATAAATTCCGCATGGCTCTCATTGTAAAAGCAGGTACATTTTCAACTTCGTCGAGTTTGTGCCGCCTTTCCCACAATTTCATACTCAACTCCTGTACAGCATCTTGTGCAGCTTCCGTATTCCGCAGCATCGATTTTGCCAGTCGGAATAACTTATCGGATAGTGAGAGTATTTTTGTATTAAATTGTGTTGAATCCATACAGTTTCAAAAAAACGAGTCATCTTGACGGTTGTGATTGACATTGATTACATACGCATTGCAAGATAACTAATTATCAGCTCTCGAGAATGATCCTACTTACTTATATGACGGAGATCGATGAGAAATATTACACGACAGGATGAAGAAAGTTTATCTGACGTTTATTTTGATCAACCGGGATCAATGCCGTTTAGTTTGCATTTGCAAGAAATAAGGGAAAGATGAGGAGATTTATCCTTTCTACGAAGGGTTAAGAACCAATATGTATCATCTATTTTGAACCCTTAGTAAATAAAACACAACATGCCATTCTTGGCAAAGAGTTACTATAAAAGAGAAAGACACAATTGCTTGTGCCTTTCTCTTTTATAATTATACTTTGAATATGGAAAGCAGGAGCTTTCCTTCCCACACGATCAAGCGAATCGAAGATCAACGCAGTTAAAGACGCTTAGCCGAACAAAAATGCCGAACTATACTACGGCGAACATGGAAGCATTACTGTTTTTTTCTTTCCGGCAATTGAACTTCAATTTTCTTTAAATTAGTTCCATCAAAATTGATAGAATAAAAACATCTATCTCCTTCAATTGTAAAAAAAATACGTGCTTTTGTATTATATAAACAAAAACAGTCTATAAATGGAGAAGGAACATCGTATGTCTTTCTCACTGTCTTGCTTTTATCCATAACCCGCAGTCCATATCCATTTGAAAAAACATAACTTTGATATGTTTTTGAATAAAGCGGTTGATAGTAAAAATTTGGTAATTCATTGGATTCGCTTTTGGCTTCTATCCTTTGTAGACTATCTGGATTATTTTTCGCAAACAAAAACATACCACTCTCATTAGTATAAGAATATACAAGCAAGCTATCTTTATTAAACTCTGTCATATTTCCTAATTGATAAGCATTTAAGTTAGATATCTTTTTAATTTTCATACTATCTAAGTTTAACGAGAAAATATCAAATCCGTGAGCTCCAGATGATCCAACAGGTGACCGTTTCGTCTCTTCAGTGGCTTTACAATAAATGATTTCATTGTTGTACTCGGAAATAAATGCATCCCATATCATCTCATTTCCATTTGTCAATCTTTGAATCGAAGATCCATTAATATTAGCAATGTAGATTGAACTATTGTTGCTGTGATTTGCATATCCAATGAACAATATTTTTTTATTATCCTTTGATAAACATGGATTATAAAAAGAAGTGTCATTTTTTGCTGAAACAATGCAATTCAAATTCAAGCCACTTGAATCCACTCTAAATATTGATGCATTACGACCATCATAGTAAGAGAAGTAAATGTATTTATCGTCTTTTGACATCTGCATTTCACCTATACCTGATGGTACTTTATCTGAATTACATCCAAACAAACCTAGAGCAAATATTAAAAATATAAGTTTTTTCATATATTATTGTTGTTCTCAAATAAATTATTTAAACCACCCTTGTACTTCTATTGTAGCTTCTTTATATGTTGCAATGCCTGAAAATATTTGATCAATTGCAAATGCCCCCCGTTCCCCTGTTAGCCGTAGTGTATGGATCCTGCACCACGTTCGGCGTATGGCTCTAGCCTACGTCGCAGCTAGAAGGAAAGCTCAGCTTTCCATATTATATTTGAATATGGAAAGCAGAAGCTTTCCTTCCCATACGACCAAGCGAATTGAAAACCAGCGTAAGCTAAAGACGCATGGCCGAACTCAATGCCGCCAACCTACGCTCAACTGAGTAATGGCTATATATCCGCGAGAACGAGTGATTATGCTCAAACGAGTCATCCTTGGATGCTTGACTGTTCATCCTCTCGTTGGGTCAGTCATCCTTGGATGCTTGACTGTTCATCCCCTCGTTGGGTCAGTCATCCTTGGATGCTTGGCTGCTCATCCCCTCGTTGGGTCAATCATCCTTGGATGCTTGGCTGTTCATCCTCTCGTTGGGTCAATCATCCTTGGATGACCCTCGTTTGGCGTAGCACAAATAATTCTGCACCCATTGTTCAGCGTATGGCTCTAGCAGCAACAAAGCGAAAGACGCTTGGCCGAACAAAAATGCCGAACTACACTACGGCGAACTGAGACTTCGCCGAACTCGATGCGTCAACCTACGACCACCTAAGTAAATTAAGGATGCCCGTCATGTAATCGAACATTCTCTTGATAATACCAGTTGGGAGCAATTTTACTTATTGTTTTCTTTTTTTTCTCCCAATAATTCATATTTGCTTTGATGCTATCTAATGACAAATAATTAATTATAGTCTTGGATTTGATTGTATTTATTTTTTCAGTCCAGTACTGTTTTGAAAGGAGACTGTCATTTGGGATATAATAAACGACAAGACCCCAGTAATGTTCATCATCTGTATGGTGAACAGATATAAGAAATTCAATATATTGTCCGAGTATAGAATTTGTGTAGATAAGTGAATTTCTGTATGGATTCACTTTTGGCATTTTAATTTCATTGAATTCTTTATAAAACGTATTTACAGTCTGTTGGTAGATTTTAAAAGTATCAGTTTCAGTTTTGCTATGCCTATAGTGTTTCATAAGTATCGATTTGGCTTCATATGATACTTTTGTTTGATATACTAATCTCTGTTTGCTTATTGATGCTAGTGAATCAAACATGAAACAGTATGTATCATGAAATCGAACTCCATTAAATGTTGTATAATAATTACCATTTTTGCAATATCTAATACCAATTCTATCTCCCATATCAACATCAAACAAAATACTAAAATGATTACTTTTGTTATTTCTATAAAAATCAGTACATAACTCGTTAGCATTTTTGTAGGGAGAGGAATGAGTGCAACTAAGAAAGCATATTGCAAAGATTATTGAACAAAAAAAGCTTTGTTTTTTCATAATCAAAAATTAAATATTCGTTTAATAGATCTTACTTTATTTTTAAAATATGAGCCGGAATCATCTAATCCCCGTCCCTCCGGATATACCTATCTTATTCTTTGCAGAATGGGTCTGACTAGTTGTTGGGATTTGCAATCCGATTATAAATTCAACTTACGCCTTAATGTCTGTATCGAAATCTATTAAGCCGAACAAATATAGTAAAATTATTCAAATAACTTAAAAAACGGATCACAGATCCTAAGAATACAAAAAGGTGGGATTAGAAATAAATCCCACCGACCAGCGGATTTGACTAACTCAATTCGCTTTATTTTTTTTAATATATGCAAAGCCGAGTCGGGAGACCTTTCCATAAGCCGTTCAGCCGTTTTCAACTCATTAGGCAAAAGCGAACAGCCGATAAAGCAAATAGTAATGGATATTGAGAGTATGTATTTTAAAAAGTGTATAGCTATTATAGATTATCTTGACATTGCAAATAATACAAAATATATTTAATTTTAAAAAAAAAAGAGCGCAACCTTGCAGTTCGCTCTTTCTCAGAATTATAATCTTCGATCCTATTTCTTCGGTTTCTTCTTGCTATTGTTTTTCATTTCGTTTGTTGACGGTGCATCTTTTTTATCTGCCTGTGCTGATTTTATCTCTTTCGCATCTTTCTTTGCGTCTTTTCCCGTATCTGTCTTAGCTCCGGTTTTGGGGTATGTTTTCAACACATCTTCCTTCTTTTTGGGGCGCTGGTCATCAAGCCATTTGTAGTTTTTGAGTAATAAATCGGCACCCGAGAGTTGTCCGAGTGGATACATATTGCCGTTAGAAGCTGACGTCATCACAATTCGATCCACCTTTTTATTCTTCATGTACATAACCACAAAACTACTCTGAGTTTTATTGACCCCTATAATGGTGGAGTCCTTATCATCGACGGGATAATAAATGGTCTCTGCATTTCCATTTACATTCACACGTTTCAGTTGTCCACTGTCAAGATGCGCTATAATTTCTTTCCCCGACAGTTGATTGAAATAGATGGAGTCCTGATGCTGAATAGCCATGGCTGACTTCTTGATATCCACTTTCACCACTTTCTGATTCTTGGTAAAAGCTTGTATAAACTCGCCCGAAAGCTGATTATTATCTTTCCAAAGAACAGGTGCTCCGTACATATTCAGAATGGAATCGCGGGCAGAATAGGCTAGCGAGTCGCACAAGCCCTGCACATCGAAGCGATAGATACGAACATTGTTTATGCCACGGGCGGCGTCGTAAATTGAATCCTTGAAGGTGTAGAGCGTATCGGCATGCACATACATGGTATCCTTACTCGACCAATCCACCAACATGGCAGAATCGGTAGCCATGCCTTTCTTCAAGTTCTCGTTATAATTCACATAATTACCGACTAGCGTGGCCTTTTGCACCGTGTCATTGAGCACCACCCATTTGAAGCCTTCGGCAAACTTTAGCTTTTTATCATAGAAAATGGTATCGCCCACCATAGATTTCCCGTCCTTCTGCTTCACCAAGGATCGGTCGAGCAACATCATCCGCTCAGTTGACGTATTGTACCAACCTCTATTAGAGTAGATATCTGTTTCCTTATTATATAAAATATGCGTTGGTCCCACAATATTAGCAACACTCGTTTTAGTATTGTATTTCAGCGTGTCCGACTCCATCGTAAAGTTCTTGTTCACAAGGGTTACTTTGTTTTTAAACAACGCTTCGTTGCTTGTAGGCGAATATTGCCCCCAAATAGAGGTAAGCGTATTCACGTCATCCACTATTCTACCGCCGGTGTAATAATAAGCCAGATTAGCCGCCCGGTCGTAATTCAAACTGTCGGTAGTCAGCGTGGTTCTACGGTTTACCATTTTTACATTATGACGCAAGCGAGCTAATTTTATATTCCCGTCGTAATACAATATATCACCATATACAAAAAGTGTATCGCCCTGCACAATGCGCACATTACCAAAAGCATCAAGCGAGTTGGCACCCTCATAAAAATAAGCACTATCACAATACATCACCGTATTACCGTGGCGAAATTTCACTGAACCTTTTAGCATCTGCACATCAGGACGTAAAACTTTATCGTAAGACAAAGTCTCCGAGTTTTCCAAATAAACCAAAGCAGCATTACGATTCTTTAACGGGTTGGCAATTGGTGCCAACATCTTTACATCTTGTGTTACTTTTGTAGTGGGTCGTGGTTTATTTTTTTTCCCTTTCTGAGTAGGTTTTACTTGCACTTGGCTTTGCAACATTTCCTTACGCAATTGTCTGGGACGAATTTGCGCATGAAGTATCACAAAAAACAAGCACAGAAATACGTAAAGTAAAGTGTGCCTGGTATTGAAAATGCGTTTTAAAATCGGAGTTCTCAAAATATATTTTATATTTATCGACCCCGTTACTCAAAGTAACGGGGTCGAATGTGTGAATTTATACGTCTAAAATGAGTTATTTAACCCAACCCGGATAAAGAAATTTGCAATTTTTCCATGCCGGATCAATACTGATATACGTTTCCTTTTGTTTCTTCACTATCCAATTGGTAATGAAATCTTGCTTTTCCTTTTCTTCATATAAACCTCTTAGCATCTGATAATCGTCGGTTAGATTAGCCTTGTGATTTTCCACTTTCGATTTGATTTTCACAACCGCTACCACTTCTTTATTTGTAGTTGGGCTTATCATCGAAAATGGCGCAGAGATTTCGCCGACTTTTTTATCATAGACAATTTTGGCAACTTCAGGAATCAGGTCTTGATACTCGAACTTAGATGTTCCGTTTTTCTGGTTTAGCATTAAGCCGGCGTTCAAAGCAGTGTTTTTATCTTGCGAGTAGCCCATTACAGCTTGTTCGAAAGTGATTTTACCATCACGAATAAGTCCTGAAATTGAATCGAGACTATGAATAGCTTTTGTCTTTTGTTCAATAGAAACACGAGGTTTTAGCAAGATATGACGACAATTAATTTTATCACCGCGTTTTTCGATGAGCTGAATAATGTGGTAGCCAAATTCTGTTTGAACAATACGAGATACTTTTTTAGGATCCAACAAATTGAACGCAACGGTTGCAAATTCCGGAACTAGCTGACCACGTCCCATAAAACCAAGTTCACCTCCACGTTTTGCACTTTCGGTATCCTCTGAGTAAATACGTGCCAAAACCGAGAAATCAGTTGTACCTGAAGTTACGCGTTCGGTGAAATCGCGCAAACGATCTTTAATACGGGTCGACTCTTCGAGTGGAACGGGAGGTTCGAAACTAACAATTTGCAATTCAACCTGAGCAGGAACGGTTGGTATGCTATCAGTAGAAATTTTATTGAAAAAACGGCGAATATCGGCCGGTGTTGATTTAATATTTTCGACCAACTTCGATCTCATTTGTTGGATTAACTGTTGGTTACGAATCATATCACGTAAGTCCTCACGTAATTCGGATGTCGGTTTACGGAAATACTCTTCCACCTTTTCCTTCGATCCGATTTGCGATACATAGTAGTTCAACTGACTTTCAACCTGATTGTTGACAGCAGATTCATTTACCGTAATACTATCAATAGCAGCTTGGTGCAAAAACAATTTTTGAATAGCCATTTGTTCTGGGATTACGCAATATGGATCTCCCTCAAGTGGTGTTTTTTCATATTCTGCACGTAGCCTTTGCTCCTCAACCTCCGATTTAAGAATCGATTCGTCACCAACAACCCATATTACTTCATCAATAATATTTTTCTGGGCTAGCATTTTAATTGGGGCAATGCTTAAAAGTAAAGAAAGCGCTAAAATTATTTTTTTCATATTTACAAGTTGACGTTATGCGTGTTTTTAATTCCTTTTTATATTTTAAATTGATTTTCAACAGCCGCTTTATCCGACTGTAAACATTTGTTATTTCTTTCTCTTGAAAAAAGTGACATTCTCGTCCTTGATGGCATCATCATACAAATCGTTTTCAAACTTCGAGATAAATTCACCTTTCATTTTATTTAGCAATATATTGATAATCCGATCTCTCGACATCTCTAATGGCTCTACACTTCCTGTGTTTTTATATCCAATAATCCGAAGGAAATACCGGTGCGTGCTATCCGAAACTTCGACAAAACGATTGGAGGAAATATAACTGGTAGGATTCTCAACCTTGATGGGCATTTTTTTTAATACCTCCGAAAAAGGCACCCATTTATCACCAAAGTAGTCGTAGCTTATGGCGTTTTGAATGCTGTATTTCTCAATACTTCCTAACGCTTTTACATTTGCCGATTGCACCCAACTTCGTACATTGGCAATTTGTGGTGCTTTTGCCGGAACAACCAACAGCAACCCTTTAATTACATTCTCTTTTAGCAACAACTGACTGCTGTATTTATCGTAAAAGGCCTTCAACTCCTCGTCAGAAGGCTCTTTCGGAAGGCGTTGTTCAATCATTTTTTGCTGATACTGATGAATAGTCAACGATTTCCGATAGTTTTCTACTAATTCATCAATCTCGCTTTTATTCGTAATGTTTCTCTTCGCATTTTCGTACAAAAGTACGTCGGTCACCCATTTACGAATATAGCTTTTGGCAATTTGAGCACTGTCGACCTTATTTACGTTTGGAGGAATGACTTGCTGAATATCTTCGTAGTACAAGAATTTACCTTCCACTTCGAGTAACGGTGCTTTGTTTCCATCGGCAACCTTTGAGCCACACGAAGAAAATAAAACCATTATAACAGAAAGAATTGGCAAGAAAAAAGTCTTAATCATCTACAGTATTTGAGCCAACTTAAGAGTTGAATAAAAAAAACGCAAAAATAAAATCCAAAGGTAGGACTTTTATTTTTGCGTTTGAGAAATTATTAGTTTTTCTTAACCGTTTTCAAAATATTTTGGTCAACTATAACCTTATATTTGGCACGAAGAGTCTTAATCCACTCTTTTTCCAGGTATTCTTGATAATCGGCAGTTACTAAACCACGTACGTCGGTATAGTCTTCAGGAGTTTTTTTGAGCATTTTTCCAGAAACAAACACAAAAGGAAAATCTTTAGAAGGAATTAAATCTTCCTTCGACTTGAAAACTTCTTTGTCTATTACTTTATTCTCTCCTTTTGCAAAAAGTCCTTTTTCAATCTTTACATATTGAATACTATCGTTTAAACGACTCCGAAGATACTTGTCTATCGAATCTGTATTCGATTTGCGCACTAATGATTTTGCAATTTTGAAAGTCACATTGTTTCTACACGAGATTATTGAACCCTTGTAATGCGGTTCTTTCCATGTATAATCTGCTTTGTGTGCATTAAAATATCTTTTCAAACCCTCGGTATCTTTCGAGGCTTTTTCCCAGACTTCATTGTTACTTATTTCAAATAAAAGAATTCCATCATGGTATTCCTTCATCAAGTACCGAAATTCAGAGTGCTCCTTTTCTAGTTGCGAGTCTTCATATGTCAATAATTCGGCATCAATAAAAGCATCCAATTTATCGTCAATCAGTTCCGATGCGGTGCTTTTTTGCGATTCCTTATGCTCTTTCAAATACTTCGCAAAATCAGCTTGCAAATAGTTTTTATCTGCAAAACTAAACAAAGGTTTGTTCAATTTGCTCGCTTGTACTTTGAATGTAGAGTCGTTCAAATCAACTTTACCTGCCAATTTTGTAAACTCTTGCACGTTAGCATAATTTTCTTTGCAGTCGTAATCTACACGTAATCTCCGTAACAATGCCTGCTGACCCAAGCTAGCACGTTCATCACGTTTCACTTTACGCTCCAGATCTTCTTTCATGCTTTCAAATGAATCAACTCCTTTCTTGTTCAACAATTTGATTACATGCCAACCATAAGCTGTTTGAATAGGTGTACTTACGTCGCCAATATTTTTCAAGGCAAAAGCTGCAGCTTCAAATTCGGGTACCATGCGTCCGGTAGTAAAAGCCGGCAATTCACCATCGCGAACCGACGAACTTTTATCTTGCGAGTATTTAGTAGCCAATGGC
>Ga0209540_10000742_pt1 | contig 27711 bp, 29 predicted proteins | sample BarGraIncu01121A_FD_184501 | JGI IMG/M metagenome (GOLD analysis project Ga0209540, IMG submission 184501) | Arctic peat soil microbial communities from Barrow, Alaska - Barrow Graham LP Incubations 011-21A (SPAdes) (version 2) | ecosystem: Environmental > Terrestrial > Soil > Wetlands > Peat... | reverse complement strand
CTACTTTTGAGATTCCGCCCCAACCCATTTCAAGTGCTATAGCTCCTGCAAAACGTCTTGCTTGAACTTCATCAGCTCCTGATAAGGCCTTTAGCCACCATGTATACTGCTTGGTTGTATCCATGCTACTATAAATGGTGGTTTACATAATAAACTTTACTAAGTTATTTTTCGGCGCTTACTTAAGATATTATACAAATTTTACCCCAAGGTCTGATAAGCCATTTCTCTTAGCCATATTTATCAGGAACGGTGTGAGGGATTCGATCATGCGTGCCTCTTTCAATGGTCCGCCGTCAAGAGGTCGGACGTTTCGTATCTGACGAGTAAGGTCCATTACAATCTGCTTTGCGTCTTCATGATCGCTGCATATAGCCACATCGGCATCGATGTCCAGATCAATCTTGCACAATTTCCGGTAAGAAAGATTATGGTAGGCAGAGACCACTTTCATCCCTGGAAGAAGATGCTGGATACTAAGGGCTGCACACCCCTCTTCAGGCGGTGTGTATTCAAATGACCCATTTTCTTTTTTCATCGGGACGACCAGGGATATTATGATCTGGTCCTTCAGGATGGGGCGAAGGCACTCAATAAGATCTAACGCAGCTTCGTATGGGACCGAAAGAACGGCGACATCGGCTTTTTCAACCGCTTCTTTATTACTTTTTCCGTCGATCCGGCATTCTAAGCCTTGATCCGTGAGCTTGCATGTATAGCCCCATGCTGCATCCTTTGCTTTATCAACATCCCTCGAGCCAATAAATATTTCATGCCGAGTTGCCCATCTGGTTGCCAATCCTTCACCGATCCTGCCTGTGCCACCCAGTATTGCTATTTTCATAGATCCACTCTTTTCCAGTCAGTAAATAATGTTTAACATGTTTCCGTCTAACCCTTATGAAAGCCAACCTAAAAATAATATAGTTCTAATAACCCTCACAAGAGAGCCGAAGGTCAATATTAACCCGAATGCTGCAATCAGGAGATGTGTCATCTTTCTGTTCGGGCGAATGGCAGCTTCTCATAGTTTAACCTGCTACAGCGCCTGACAATACTGCTATCGCTGTAAGGAAGCCTGTCCACTGCTCCAATGTGTGAGGAATGTATATCATAAGAACATTTCTCATAAAACCTCATTTTCGTCCTAAAAGTTATAATGGTTTATTTGAACTACATTCTCAATCTATCTCATAGATGCTCTTTAAGCGCAAGAAGAATGGCATTTGCATGTCCCTCTTGAGATTTTCTTTATCTTTCTAATCTTCATTGTTTTCACCTCATTCGTTTAAATAATTCTTAATCATTTAAATACTTCTTGGTTTAAATATGTAAACCAGAAATCGCTTAAAGTAGGAACAACTATATTGAGATTTACGGGAGGTGAAAAAATTGGTAGCTAATAAAAATCGGGAGTGTATAGAAGCCTGTAACGACTGTGTCGAAGCATGCGAATCATGCATTGAAGCCTGTCTTCGCGAGAGCGATGTAAAGATGATGGTACAATGCATACAGCCTTGCCGTGATTGCGCAGATATTTGTGCGCTATGTGCAAGGTTCGAGGCAAGAGAAAGCAAGTTTGCAAAGAAACTTTGTGCCCTTTGTGCTGATATCTGTGATGCATGTGCAGCCGAATGTGGAAAACATAAAGCTGAGCACTGCAAGAAGTGTGCAGAAGAATGCAGGAAATGTGCAGAAGAATGCCGCAAATAGGCAGCTTAATAGCAACAAATGGGAAAAATAGGCAAGGCTCATAAACCAACTATTTTTCCTGTTTTATTATAATAAACAATCTAATTTTGTGACTATTCAGATCCCAAAACTTACGTTGAAGCAAAAGTGTGCTTATTTCTTCATCTCTAACCAATTGTATATTCGAGCAAATATATAAAATCCAATACAAGCGTCTAAGAATCCATAAATCAAACCAATAATACTTCCCAGTGGACTTATACTATAACCAGGGTATATACTGACTAATATATTTAAGAACATTGCAGCATAACCAGTACTTATTGAAATTAACGTTGTTACCAGAATTGCCAAACTCCAGATTATCCCAGCTGTCAAACCAAAAGCCTTCGGATTTAAAGACATTTTTAACCTCCTCTCTAACTGATAATTTGTTCATATTATAGATATACATTTGCATTCCACAAAAATGAACTTTCGCATCTCTTTAAGTAACACTATCTGCTGGAACTCAATTTAGCATGGGTTCTTATAATATCTAATTTAGTCAAAATTCCAACAAGCTTTGTGGGGTCATTGCTGTCCACGACCGGAAGTCTCCCAATTTTCTTATCGAGAAGTTCCATAAGAGCGTCTTCAAGTGAATCTTCAGGTTCTGCAGTAATCAGATCCTTAGTCATCGCATCTTTTACCTCAGCTGTTCCTCTTTTATTATACGAAACTTTCTCTGCATCCTCGAAAGTTATTATTCCGACCAGTTTTTGATTATCTACAACAGGGAATCCTGTATAACCGTATTTATGGATTAATTCAAGTACTTCCTGGACGCTCAATGAGAGATTGACAGTGATAATATTTGTTGTCATCGCATCTTTCACCATTGCCCGGTCCAGGATATCCACAGTCATCTCTCGTCTGTGTGCCGGGGAAGAAGCACGGTTCTCTACCTGTTTTTCATAAATAGTCCATCGGCCTGAGAGAACATATGCAAGGGTCGAAGCCACCATCATTGGAGCAAGTAAATTATAATTCCCGGCCATCTCAGAAACCATAATGATCGCAGCTATAGGAACTTTTGCAACTCCGGCAAGTAGTGCGCCCATTCCAACGATCACATAAGCGCCTGGTTGGGAAACAATATTTGGGAATACAAGATTCATTATCTGCCCGAAAGCACCCCCTATCATTGCTCCTATGACAAGGGTAGGGGCAAAAACTCCTCCGCTTCCGCCTGATGATATAGTAAATGAGGTTGCAAGCATTTTAACAAGCACAAGAGCCATCATGAGAATTATTGAGATCTTTATAAGGTCCCCGTTCATTGCTATCTGCACCCACCCATAACCAGTTCCCAAAACCTGTGGGAACGAAAGTGCCAGAATCCCTACAAGGACTCCTCCAATAGCGGGTTTGAAATGTGGTTTAATTTTCAGGGGCCTGAATACTCTGTCTCGCAATCCATAGAAAATAATTACAAATAATATTGCTGTTGCAGCGCACAAAATACCGAGAATTCCATAAAAGATAAGCTCTGTAGGCGTTGTGAATTTGAAACTGGGAGTGGCAAATATCTGTCCCCAGCCAAAGAAAGATGAAAATATGGACTATGCTATTGTGGATGAAATGAATGCCGGTACAAGACCCTCAGTTTCCATATCACCTTTATAAAGTACTTCTATTGCGAATATGGCCCCTCCAAGAGGTGCTTTGAATATGCTGCCAATGCCTGCCGCAGTACCACAGATGACCATTATTCTTCTTTCCCGGTCGCTTAATTTCAAGTATGTAGCAAGCGTTGAGCCAAAACCAGCTCCTATCTGGGCAATAGGTCCTTCTCTTCCTGCGCTTCCACCAAAGCCGATGGTTATCATTGATGAAATTGCTTTAATTAAAGGGACTCTTTTGCGGATAAAGCCCCTTTTATTGTTATAAGCATCAATAACTGCATCAGTTCCGTGCCCTTCTGCCTCAGGGGCATAAGTATAGATTATAATACCTGCAATTAATCCGCCAACTGCAGGCAATAAGAAAAGAAGCCAATTTACATTGGTCGCAGGGTGACTGAATAACGAAAGTTCTCCGCCCGGCGAAGGAGGATAATATCCACCGATACCCCCAAGAATGTAATTTGAAAATAAGCTTAATCCAAGATAGAACAGAATTGCTCCAAATCCTGAAACAATACCGATCACAATACTGAATAAAGTCCATCTTTGAACCTGTTTCAGTTCAAGGTCTTTTAGAATTTCATTGATTTTCAAGTTAGATTCAGCAACCTGGGGGTAATAATAAAACTCATTATACTTTAATTACATGTTAGGAAGAAGCAAAAAGGATTAGATGTTGAATGAATCAGTATAACATACAGAATAGGTATTTATCCAGTTACTACACTTAATAACTCAATCAGAATCTTAAGTAAATTTAATGGTGCAGAATATCGTGAATCCCAGAAAGTTACATAATATAGTTCCATTTTTTATGTCAATACTGGGGATTTATGTATCATCCCTGGGTGTAGTTTCAGCGGTATTTGGCAGAAGTTTACTGGAAAATCTCTCTTTTTTCCAATTTCATGCTGGTGGAACAGCTTCGATTTTCATTGGCATATTTATGATTTGGGTTGGAAACGGACTAAAAGCAAGAACCAGAGTAAGCTGGTATTTTGCAGTATTTTTAATATTGACATCGTTACTTTCAATACTTGTTCGACTTCAAGGATTCAGTCTGATTTATTTTGATATAATTGGAATAAGTGCGAATATTTTGATGTTATTCTTATTGCTAAAATACCGAAAAGAGTACATTTTCCCATCAAGAACAATTTATTTGCCAGTAGAAGGAAAGCTGGCATTGGCTGCAATATCGGTATCTGTGATTTACGGAGTTGCAGGAACACTGTTTCTGGGAAATCAGTTTAACCCCCCTGTACAGGATCTCTATACCGCTATCTATTATAGTTCTGTTGTACTGACTACGATAGGGTTTGGCGATATTTTACCGGTAACAAATACAGCGCGATTATTTACAATATCAGTTGCGGTACTGGGTATTGCTTCGTTTCTGGGGGCGATTACAACATTTATAGGACCAGTGCTGCAGCAAAGAATGAGTAAAGTGGTGAATGTTATGGAAACTATGGAATTTACAGGATTTGGAGATCATTCCATCGTATGTGGATATACTCCAATGTGTTCTGATTTTTTAAAAACCATGAAATCTATGAATGTCCCGATAGTGTTTATTATAAGGGATCTGGAACTTGCAACTGCTCTGAAAAGTGAAGGGTATATAGTATACCGGGAACAGGCGGACAACATAAATGTTTTGCGAAAAGTAGGGTTGAAAAAGGCGAAAGACGTCTATATCTGTTCTCCTGATGATGGATATAATCTATTAGTCGCTTTAACAATTGACAATTTCAAACAGCAGGAACAATTAAAATGTAAAGTTACTATTATTGTCAATTCTTCCAGGAATGCAGAGAAATTACAAAAATTCTGTGATGAAACAATTGATATATCAAAATTATTGAATGATTATATGTTTAAAAATAAAAAAGATTAGATATATATATAGTGATTGTTCTTTAAGATATGATTAAATAATATCAAATCTATTTTGTCATATAAATGTATGTTATCCGGTTCACCTTCAAGAACTTGTTTAACCTTGCAGACATGCTAAAATTGGGGTAGCACAATTTTCGATATGGAGTTCAGGTCATTATGAACGAGGAATTATTAAATACTGAAGAGGCAAAAAAACTTCATCAAAAGAACTCGAACAGAGACTTTCATCGAGTGAAAGCGGTATTTCTTCGGATGAAGCCGCTAAAAGGCTTGTGCAATACGGCTATAATGAAATATCAGAAAAGAAAATCAGCCCGATTGTCAAGTTCTTAACTTATTTCTGGGGGCCAATTCCCTGGATGATCGAGATCGCAGCAATCCTGTCCGCAATCATTCAACACTGGGAAGACTTTATAATAATATTTGCACTGCTGTTTGTAAATGCAGGAGTAGGATTCTGGCAAGAGCATAAAGCTGAGAATGCCATTGAATTATTAAAACAGAGGCTTGCACTTAAAGCCAGGGTGCATCGTGATGGTAAATGGCTTCAGATTCCTTCGAAGGAAGTTGTTCCAGGGGATGTGGTAAGAACACGCATTGGTGATATCATCCCTGCAGACATAAAACTCATGGAGGGAGATTACCTGCAGGTGGACGAATCCGTATTAACGGGCGAATCCCTGCCAGTTGAAAAGCACACTTCCGAAATTGCCTATTCAGGTTCCATAATCCGGCAGGGTGAGATGGATGGACTCGTAGTCGCCACTGGAATGAATACTTTCTTCGGCAAAACAGCGAAGCTGGTGGAAAAAGCAAAGGGTAAAAGCCATTTTCAGAAGGCAGTCATCAAGATAGGCAATTACTTGATAAGACTTGATGCTATTCTGGTGTCTATCATATTTGTTCTTGCACTTTATCGTCATGAGAGTCTACTTGTGACCCTTCAATTTATCCTGATCCTTACAATAGCTGCAATACCAGTGGCACTTCCTGCTGTCCTGTCCGTCACGATGGCTGTAGGGGCGATTGCCCTGGCCAAAAAGGAAGCTATTGTCAGCAAGCTGGTCGCCATTGAAGAACTGGCAGGCATGGATATTTTGTGCGCGGATAAGACCGGGACTATTACCAAGAATGAACTTACTGTCGCAGAGGTGAAACCCTTCGAAGGGTTCACAGAAAACGATGTGCTTCTAAATGGCGTTCTGGCATCCAGGGAGGAAGATCAGGATCCAATAGATAATGCAATAGTCACAAAAGTCAAAGCCTCCAATTTAGTCTCAGATATGCAAGCGTATAAAGCAACCGGGTTTAAGCCTTTTGATCCTGTTCTTAAGAGGACCGAAGCCACAATTGAAAGCGCAAAAGGGGTGTTCAAAGTAACCAAAGGGGCGCCGCAGGTTATTCTGTCCCTTGTATCAGATCAGAAGGCTGTAGCATCTAAAGTTGATGAAATGGTCAGTGATTTTGCAGCAAAAGGGCATCGTTCGCTTGGCGTAGCAAGAACGGATGCACAGGGAAACTGGCGATATGCAGGAATTATAGCCATTTATGATGCACCACGTTAAGACTCGGCAGAAGTAATAAAGACGGCGCAGTCCCTGGGCGTTAATGTGAAAATGGTCACCGGAGACCATATTGCCATCGCCAAACAGATTGCATCGCAGGTTAACCTTGGAACAGATATTACAACCGCTTCTGCCTTTCTTGATAAATCTGAAAGTGAAGCACAGAACATTGTCGAAAAAGCTGATGGTTTTGCCCAGGTTTATCCTGAGCATAAGTACCGCATCGTTGAACTTCTCCAGAGCAAAGGACATATCGTAGGCATGACCGGGGACGGGGTAAATGATGCTCCTGCTCTGAAAAAAGCGGATGCAGGAATTGCAGTCGCAGGCGCCACGGATGCCGCTAAATCAGCGGCCGATATAGTGCTCACAAGACCCGGTTTGTCGGTCATAATAGATGCCATCAAGGAAAGCCACAAGATATTCCAGCGCATGAACAGCTATGCTACATATCGTATTGCAGAGACAATCCGCGTGCTCATATTCATTACTCTGTGCATCATCATTTTCAACTTTTATCCGATAACGGCAGTGATGATAGTAATTCTGGCTCTTTTGAATGATCTGCCAATAATGATGATCGCCTTTGATAATACAAAACCCCTCAATAGACCCGTTGGGTGGGAAATGCACAAAGTTCTGACAATCGCATCAGTTCTGGGTATTGCCGGGGTTGTTTCCAGTTTCCTGCTGTTCTATTTCAGTGAACAGGTGCTGCATCTGGACAGGCCGACCATCCAGACCCTCATGTTCTTAAAACTTGCAGTGGCAGGTCACATTACGATTTATCTGACGCGTACTGGTGAGCATCATTTCTGGTCGCGTCCTTTTCCTGTCGGGAAACTGTTCTGGACAACTGAGATTACTCAGGTGGCCGCCACATTGATTGCTATCTATGGCATTTTCATGAAACCTCTTGGATGGCAGCTTGCCGGGTTAGTTTGGGCATGGGCGCTGGGATTTTTCATAATAAATGACTTTATAAAAATCTATTTTTATAAGCGAATGAGGCCGTCAAGAATCCAAAAATAGGGGGACTACTGTTGAAACGTATTTCTTTCCAGATCAAGCTAGTAAATGCCCTTTAGACTGGATTTGACCGTTTGGGCTTTACACCACATAGCAAATAACATTATGTACCGATGGGATGGAATACTTATCGCAGGCTGCTACCACGAGGTGATCTTCGACACGCTCGGAAGGACTATACAGGAATCAATCGCATATTGCCAGATCCGAGTCTTAATATCTCCTCGGTCGGCACTTATCCAACAAAATGACTTTTCTGGCAATCTCAATATCATCTGTATTGAGTTTCATTTTAAACCACCACTTGTTGCCGCCTTCATCTACGCTGCCCACAGCAACCATCCAGAATTCCCCATCGATAACAGCCAACCCGTAATCGTCCCCGAACCATTCTGTCACCTTTTCTATGACTTTATCGGTTTCTTCCAGGGGCAGATCATAAAATGATTTCTTATCTTCATATTTATTCAGGAACTTCTCTGTCCCCTCTTTCCATGTCTCATCATAAAAATCATCAAGAAGGTTCAGATCCCTGATACATTTCAACCCCATTTCAATTTTTTTTAACTTGTCTTGTGTCTTTTCAACACCTTTATCTAAGCTCATGTTCTGTCACCCCGGATCTTTTTTGTTATATGTGACAACGGAGGCATAAATGTATCGAAATGATTATGTGCAGCCCAAGGTGGAATTGCCGCATTTCTTATGAGTTAGGCTAATGGTTAGAAGGTTCAATGCACCTGCTGTTCTCATATTCTGGGAATGGCCATGCCATCATTCTCATCTTCTGAGGGTGGATTATACCATTTATAATCGAGAAAGATCGTATAAATACCTAATCAAGAGGTGATAGAAATGAACTATAAACGGAAAATTTCAAGAGAGACTTCGCCTGCCTTTAATACATCGGAGCAAGGTCTTAACCTGCATTTTGGCATTTGTGGGTATGCTGTCAACGTGTTGGCAGACATTCGAATTTGCGATCGGATGAGTGCATTGAGTTGAATGAAAATAAAAATTAAAGTAAGAAAAATTATTGTGAAAAAATTCCTAAAATGGAGTGAAATAAATGGAAGCTTATGAAAACACACTTGAAGCTATAAAGAATACATCGGGAATAGGCTTCATGAAGGATTTTCCGAGGGTTATCCTCGCAAATGACTGGTCTTCGGGGAAGAATATTCTCCTTGGAGAGATATATATGGAAAGAGCAAGTTACCTGCTAAGTGTAGACGATATGTTAGAAGAAATGCTGAGAATGGGTTGGTGACGCATGGATATTTTTGATGTATTGACAGCAATTTCAAGAAAAAAAATAGCATTCATGAACGCAAATATGAACGAAAATAAAGCATTGATCAAAGCTGAATTTGAGATATCGAAAGAATATCACATACCATTGATTGATATCCAGAAGTTGTTGGGAGTGAGATTCATTCCCGCTGGACAGGTATAGAAGAGAAAGAAAGATCCCGTATTTAAACACGGGGACTATCAAAATGAAATGAATAAATATGGCTAAGAAATCAGAAGAAAGAAAAAATATCCACACAGAAGATATCAAATCAGAAAATAAGGATTTTTTCAAAACATGGGAAGACAGTTATACAGTTATTTCAAAAATGTGGGAGGATTCTTACCTAAAGTTATACAAGCCCTGGTCAGGATTCAGAGGAGAGCTGTTTGAGAAAGCAGTCGAACTCTCAAAAGACGCTACGCCACAGAAATACCAGGAATTTTATGGAGAATGGATTAAAACTTACGAGAATACCTATAGCAATTTTTATGAACTCCATACAGTTGAATCCAGTAAAGAAGCATTTGAAAAACTTCTTGCAAGTGCAGAGGACTCCAATAAGATATACAGGTCATGGATAGCAGATTTAGAGGAAAATTCCAGGGTAACCCTCGATGTGCTAAATGGGGAACCGGATCCTGCGAAATATAACGAAATCTATGATCTGTGGATAAAATCGTATGGAAAAATATTCTACGAATTTCTTACATTGCCATTCAGGCAAAATATAAAAGCGATCTTTGAGAAACTCACAGGCACATCTGATCTCTATTCTAAAACCTTTGAACACATATTAAAAATATGGAACGATTCATATGTGAAGCTTTACAGGCCATGGATAAACTCCATGATGAAGCTTTCTGCGAAATCATCAGAAATCTCCAGTGGAAATGCCAACCTGGAAGCCTATAAGGAATTTTATATCCTATGGCAGAATACATATCAGGGGACCTATGGCAAATTGTTTGATATCCAGTCCATGCAGCCTTCAAAAGAAACATTTGAGAATTTCGTGCGAAACGCCAGCGTTGATTTGAGTCTCTCCGTGTCCTGGATAGCTATCCTTGAAAAACTGTCACAGAAGGCCAGGGAACTATCAAAACAAAATGCTGATCCGGAGACATATAGGGAGTATTATAATCTCTGGGCAAAAACATATGAAAAGGCCATTGAAAACTTCTTTGAGAACATTCCCACAGTAAGCCCGTTTAAAGAGATATTTGAGCCTGTAAAGAATGCAGCAAAGATATATGCAGACACGTTTACCAGCATATCCAGTAATTGGATGAAGTCGTATCCCATCTCTGCAAGTGCGGTTTAAGGACTGATTCAATCATCAAAATCATAAATAGAGCACGAGATAAACCACAGCCCAAACAATGATTACGATAAACGCAACAATAAGAAATGTTGTTATCGGGCCCTGAGCTTCATGGATAACACCTGCAAAGCTTATTGCATCGCGTTCTGAATCCTCAACTGAATATTTATCCCCGCTTTTCAGGCTCAAATAGATCGCGATCGCAGTTCCTGCAAGGAGTACAGATAAAAAGATAAGTGAAGGGATCTGAGCCTGTGATATTTCAATTGCCATTCTCGTCCTCCATTTCTATCATCCTGTATTTTGCTTCTTCTAAATCCTTGAATTGGCCTTTTTTCCAGCCCCAATAGAGAAGAATTGGAAAGATTAAAAGAATAATAACACTGGATATCAAGATAATAGTATAATCACCGGGATCAATAGACATCATCGTGTCAGTCATCATGTCGCCAGGAAGCATTTTAGGACCTCCATTTTTCATCAAAAACACCAGGATCAGAGAAATTCTTCTGGATATAATATATGGCTTTCCATCGGTCATCTTCTGTAAGAACATATTTCCATGGCGGCATATTAGTTGTTTCCACTCCTTCGCTTAACTTCCAGAACCATTGTCCCTGAGTCTGGAAATTATTGCTAGTTTCAGTAAAGTTCGCAGGTTGAGGATCAATATAAACAGCAGCTGGTCCATCACCATGCCCATCAACTCCGTGGCACTGCGCACAGTATAGATTGAAGATTTTCATTCCATCGGTAAAATTAATATCATCCTGCTTAATGGGTGATTTTATTCCTTTATTGCCAAAATCTATTGCCTCACTATCTGAAAAATTACCCGGAATAACTCTTACCACTCCATCCACGAAGGTCTTTTCATAAGAGATTATCTTCCATATTGCTTCTTCGGTGAGAGAAAGTTTCCATGGCGGCATTGCCGTGCCAGGAACTCCTTCCATGACACGCCAAAAATTATAATCAACCCCGGGGAAATTTGAGATCCTGTCATTCAGGTTGGCAGGATGCTGGTTCACATGCCTTGCATAAGGGCCCTGCCCGATACCTGAGGCTCCATGGCATGGCAGGCAGCGCAGGGAAAAAAGAATTTTTCCTTCATCTATAAGATCAGCATATTCGGTTCTGGATTCATTACTTGAATTAACATTAGCTATCGTATCATTATAGATGTTCTGCCGTCCTGAATATAATTCTGGAACAAGCGGCTGGAAATCCTGTGTTTCAAGATTCCGGGTGCCAAGACCGTCAACATAGGCTTTGAGGTCGTTCAGATCCTGGTCAGACAGGTATGAAAAATTGGGCATTATTGAACCCGGACTCACTGAACGTGGGTTCTTGTGATGCATAATATCCCATAAAGGCGGCCTGGCTCCCCCTATCTGGGCAAGGTCAGGACCTGTTCTTTCAGTTCCAAGAAGAAGTGGCTTGTCGTAGAAATAATCACCTGGTTGTGATATTCTTCCGATACCCCAATCCTGGGGCCTGACAAATTGTGAATGGCAATACATGCACCCATTGCTAATGAAAAGCTGCCGCCCACGTGCCTGATCAACTGTATATGGATGCGCGATATCCGATGGGGGAGAATCCATGAGAAGATAAGGAAGTATCACCACTATGAAAACCATTGTCAGGAACAGGCCCAGGCCGCCGATTGCAAATAATGGGACGCTTTCCCTGTATTTTTCAACTTTCACCTGAATTCTTTTCAACTTAGGTGGAACAACAGAAGGCTCTTTGGCTGGTTTTGCCTCTCCTCTAAAAGTCATAAGCATATTATAAAAAAATATGTACTGGCCTAAAACTATCATTCCGCCTGCAAGAGCCCTTCCTATGAAATATGGTTTCAATTGCAGCAATACTGTAGCGACCGAAATATTCTGGAACCAGCCCGAATTCTGGATAAGCCCCATAATTGTCATGAAAGAGAAAAACAATATAAAACCCAGGGTACTGAACCAGAAATGGTAGCTTGTAAGCCTGCTTGAATATATTTCCTTCCCTGTAACCCTGGGAACAAGGAAATATACGGCACCAAAAACAAGAAATCCAAACCCCCCAAGAAGAGCTAGATGGGCATGTCCAACTGTCCACTGGCTAAAGTGCAGGTACATGTTAGTTTCGCGAAATGCCTGGAAAGTGCCCTGCGCCGAAGCTAGGAAATAGAAAACTGTGCCAATAAGCATAAAACGCAGGGGAATGCTCTTGATAAAACAATTCCAACTTCCGCGCATGGTAAGAAGGATATTGGTAATAAAAGCAAGGACAGGTACCATCATCAGGCCGCTATTCACAATGGCTATTGTCTTTAACCATTCAGGGATTGGCGCCTGTAAAAGATGATGCGCCCCCACACCAGTATAAACGAACACGATGGAAAAAAAGCTTATCATGGAAAGCAAATGACTGTACAGGGGACGCTTTGTTATGACAGGTATAAAATAATACCATCCTGCGATCCCAAGTGTTGTAAACCACAACCCTAAGACATTATGCCCGTAAAACCAGTTAAATACCCCATCAGCTGCTCCCTGTAATGAGCCTGTATCAGGGTGCCACATTACATTGCCAATGAAATATACAATAGGAAAAGTCAGGAATGTTCCCATTATGTACCAGATGGAAGCGTATAATTTTCGTTCCGTCCTGTTCAGGATCGTTTTAAAAATATTATATCCGATCAAAAGGAGCGTGATGACTATTGCTACATCGATCATCCATATATATTCTGCATATTCCCTACCCTGCGTATATCCAAGACCAAGGAGAACCGTCCCGGTTGCAATTGCAAAATCCCACAGTAATACAGTGAGATTGCCCAGCTTTTCGCTGTAGAGTTTCGTTCCTGTTAGTCTCGGGACAATATAATATGCAATTCCTATAATCCCGGTTGACAGGAATCCGAAAGTTACTCCGTTCACATGCATGGGGCGGATACGACCAAATGTCAGCCATGATGTCTGCCCCAGGAATTCCGGAGCGAAGAATTTTATTGCGAGAATGAAACCAAATGTTGTAAAAAGTATAAGCCAGAAGATTGAAGAGATAAGAAAGTTCTTCGATGAACTATTTTCTTTGAATTCGATATTAAACATAATGATTTTTAATGTAATAATGATTAATAAATTATCCGGTTTTAATCGTTCAGGGCTATAGTAATACTACTATGAACAACAATTTTATAAATATAAAATAATATTAATAAATTTGTCCTAGAATATCGAACAATCCATTCCCAAGCCTCGAATCGAATCTTCACTCCAGAATAGCGATATGTACCCTGACCGTGATAATCCTGGTGAATCGGCCAAATTAAGCCCTTGGTATTTTAATATTACTGGCTATTATCCTGAGTTCAAATCTTCAAAAAGTTGTTTCAAAAGAATTATTTGAAAGTTCTACTAATGACATTTTGACGATAAAATGATAGATAGACTTAAATCAAAATCATCACATAAAGATATCGAAGAGTCTGCTTATCGATCAATAAAACAAATTGGGGTGAGAATATGATTATAAAGAAAATAGGGGTAATAGGTTCTGGAACCATGGGAGGCGGTATCGCTCAGGTAGCAGCCCAGAATGGCTTTGAGGTCGTTCTTCAAGACATTAACGAAGAGCTCGCAAGAGCTGGATTTTCGAAAATAAAAGAAAGACTGGAAAAGGAAGTTGGTGAAGGAAAGCTTGAAAGCAAAGAGAAAGACAAAATCCTTTCAAATATAAAACCCACTGAAAGGTTAGAAGACTGTAAAGATGCTAACTTGATAATCGAGGCAGTGATAGAAAAAGAGGAGATAAAAAAACAGATTTTTAAAACCCTGGACAATATATGTCTCAAAGAGACAGTTTTCGCCACAAATACTTCTTCAATATCAATAACACGACTTGCCCAGGTTACTGGAAGACCAGAGAGATTCGCAGGTATGCATTTCATGAACCCTGCTTATAAAATGAAACTGGTGGAGGTCGTTAAGGGACTGCGCACATCGCAAGAAACTGTGGATATAATATCGGCCGTTGCTGAAAAAATGGGGAAAACACCCGTTGCAATCAATGATTATCCCGGCTATGTCGCAAATCGCCTGTTAATACCCATGATAAACGATGCTATTTACTGCCTGGAGGAAGGAGTTGGATCCCGGGAAAGTATCGATGAAATTATGAAGCTGGGTGCCAACCATCCCATGGGTCCGCTTGAACTTGCGGATCTTATTGGTCTTGATGTATGTCTTGCAATACTTGAGGTACTTCATGCTGAACTGGGGGAGAAATACAAACCCTGTCCGATACTTCGAAAAATGGTGGCTGGAGGAAAGATCGGGAGAAAAAGCGGGGAGGGATTTTTTGAATACAGGAAATGAACGTATAAAGATAGAGAAGCGAAAAGAAATTGGGATTATCACATTTAACAGACCTGAAGTTATGAATGTCGTTGACACAAAAACGCTTCGAGAACTCGCAGATTCACTTACTGATCTTGAAACGGATACACAGATAAGGGTTATAATTATAACTGGAGAGAAAACTTTCTCTTCCGGGGCTGACGTTAAAGAATTAAAAGAGAAACACCCAGATGAAGCAGAGGCTTTTTCCAGGCTAGGCCATGATGTTTGTAATCATGTGGAAAATATGGTAAAACCCGTGATTGCAGCAGTCAATGGCTACGCTCTGGGCGCAGGATGTGAAATAGCCCTTGCCTGCGATATAAGGATAGCGGGTGAAAGTGCAAAATTTGGCCAGCCTGAGGTGAATCTCGGTCTTATTCCGGGGTTTGGAGCCACACAGCGGCTTACCAGACTGGTGGGCATTGGGCGGGCAAAAGAACTTATCTTATCTGGCAGGACCATAAATGCGAAAGAGGCTGAATCCATCGGGCTTGTCCACAATGTAGTAGAAGATATTTTACTAATGGCTAAGGCAGAGGAGATGGCACAGGTTCTGGCAGAAAAAAGTCCGATAGCTCTAAAAGCGGCCAAAGGTTTGATAAATCAAAATCTTGATATAAAGAAAGGTCTTGAAATGGAGATTTTTTCCTTTTCCAGTTGCTTTGCTTCTCAAGATCATATAGAAGGTATAAATGCATTTATGGAGAAAAGAAAACCACAGTTTGAAGGTATTTGAAATATAAAAATGATCGAAAATTTTTATTAGATATCGTTAGTTATTTATTTCTACAAAACAATAGCTTCTAGCAAATGGGGAAGTATTTGCCTTATAAAGAATTAAGCATTTTATTCCTTAAAGAGGTAAAGAAATGACAAAACACAAATGTACGATCTGTAACTATACCTATGATACTGAAAAAGTGGAGCACCCGGGAATCAAACCCGGGACGGCACATGAGGATTTACCACATTACTGGGTATGTCCCTCATGTGGAGTTTCTAATAAGCGAATGTTTGTAAAAATAAAGGATTAGGTTAGTATGGTCAAGAAAAGTGAACTAAAGGAATTCAAGAATCCATTTTTGCAGCCATATGAATATTATATGAACAATATGGATAAGATCATTGGAACTTTTAAAGAGAATGGACATGCCTTCGATGATTATCTCAAATATATAAATGTGTTTGAAAAGACGCAGATTGAAAAACCAGCACCAGTATGGAACACAGAGAATAAGCTGAGGTTAGATTTGAATACATTAGAATTGAGGGATTTCTCGAAAAAAGGAGAAGGCATCTATACATTGATCGTTCCTCCTTATGCAGGTCATACCTCAAAGATAGTCGATTTCAGTCCTTCACAGAGCCTGATTGAAACACTTTTAGAGAATGAAATCGAAAAAGTTTGTTCCATCGACTGGAAGAGCGCATCCCAGGCGATGAAGGATTACGACATAGACAATTATTTGAATGAATTGGATCTTTGCGTCGATGAATTGGGTGGTAGGGTAAATATCGCCGGGATGTGTCAGGGCGGATGGCTGGCTACCATGTATGCTGCAAGGTTTCCGGAAAAGATAAATACACTTATTATGGGTGGAACTCCTATAGATACAGACGCTGGAGAGGGAGTAATTAAGGAATATGCTCATAACCTTCCTATGGAATTCTTTGAGATGCTTGTAGCAATGGGAGGAGGAGTTCTGAAAGGTGAGTTCATGCTTGGTGGCTTTAAGAGCCTGAATTTTGAAAAACAGTATATCCATAAATTTCTGATGCTATACGAGAACGTTAATGATCCAGCATATGTTCAGAAGTTTGAAACTTTTGAAGGATGGTATGAGCATACCATTAACCTTCCAGGAAGATGGTATCTGCAGGTGGTTAAAGAGCTTTTTAAGGAGAACAGGCTTTTTAAAGGGGAGTTTGTTGGGCTTGGAAGGAAATTGAGTTTGGGTGATATAAAGTGTCCTGTATATCTGTTAGCTGGAGAGAATGATGATTTAACCCCGAAAGAACAGGTGCTCAATGCCGAAGAACATCTTGGGACCAAGAAAAGTGAGATTGCAAAGGATATCGCTAACGGCGGCCATATAGGGCTTTTTATGGGTAAGAAACCTCTATTAGATAACTGGCCAAAGATTGCCCGATGGATAAAGGAGCATTCGGGCATATGAGTTATGTTTATTGAATTGTGAAAATTAATGTATGTATTCAAAATTTTAAAACAAGAGATTTATGACAAGTAAATTATACAAAAAAGTATTAATCGCCACAGATGGTTCGGAATATACAAAAAAAGCAGTCGATCATGGGATAGAACTCGCAAATAATAATGGAGCAAAAATACATGCTATCTATGTTATCGATACCAGTGCTTTTGGTTCAATCCCGCCGTCTGCCTCGATGGAATATACATACTCGATTTTAAGACAGGAAGGCGATACGGCTATAAAATATGTGGCAGAAAGGGCAGAAGCCGAAGGTCTGGAAGCAGAGGGAGTTGTTGTTGAAGGCCATCCGGCTGAAGAAATAATTAAGTATGCTGAAGAAAATTCAATAGACCTTATAGTAATGGGAACACTGGGAAAAAGCGGGCTTGATAGATTCCTTCTTGGTAGCGTTGCAGATAAGGTGATCCGCAACTCGAAAATACCCGTCATTGCAGTTCCCGTGAAGGAAAAAGAATAGAACTATAACGGATAAAGCCAGGATAATTAACTTTCTATTGCAGCATCAGCCTATACTCAAAGAGCAAGGGAGATAAGAATGTCGTTCGAATCGTTGAAATCTGGTAAGCGTATTGTAGTAATTGGCGGCGTTGCTGCCGGAATGAGTGCAGCGAGTAAAGCACGAAAACTGAGATCTGATATTGAGATACTTGTATTTGAAAAAAGTGGTCATATTTCCTATGGTGCCTGCGGCTTGCCGTACTTTATATCGGATGTAATTAAATCTCCAGAAGATCTTGTTGCTTATGATGCAAAGTTCTTTAAGGAAAAAAGAGACATCGATATATTTCTCTATCATGAAGTAATTGCAATATATCCGGCAAAACAATCTGTACTTGTTAAAAACCTCCATACAGGAGCAGAGAACGAATATCAATATGATAAGCTCATGATCGCAACAGGTGCAAGGGCATTTGTGCCACAGATCAAAGGGATTGAGAATAAAGGAATTTTCACGATAAAGACACTTCAAGACGGAATCGAAACAAAAGATTTTATCAGGAAAAATGTTCCCGGAAAAGCTCTTATCGTTGGTGCTGGCCATATCGGATTGGAGCTGGCAGAAGCACTTGCAATGGCAGGCATGGATGTCACAATAGCTGAAAGAGAGCCTAATATTTTGGGAACTATGGATGACGAAATTACCAAAATAGTCGAGGAAGGACTTGTAAGAAACAAAGTTAAGCTCTTTAAATCCACATCTGTGAGGGAATTCATCAGTAAAAATGGTTATGTCAGGGAAGCGATTTTAGACAACAGTGAGTCAATCAATGTTGATATTGTAATTGTCAGCATTGGTACGAGGCCAAATTCCGAGATTGCAAAGGAAGCGGGGATTGAAACCGACCACACAGGAGCGATCAAAGTCAATCAACGGATGGAGACGAATGTTCCCGGCATCTATTCGGCCGGGGATTGTGCAATGGCGTATCATCAAGTCCTCGAAAGGCAAGTTTATTTTCCCCTTGGAACCACTGCGAACAAGCAAGGGAAAGTAGCAGGAGAAAATACGGCAGGAGGGAATGCTTCGTTCAAAGGGATCGTCGGAACTTCCCTTTTAAAGGTATTTGACCTCGAAGTTGCAAAGACAGGTCTTTCCGGAATAGAAGCGCAAAGAGAAGGTTTCAATATTATCTCCAATATGGTTGAGCAGAGTTCAAGAGCTCATTATTATCCTGGTGGCAGTAAGATACAGATCAAGCTAATTGCCCAAATGAACACTGGCCGGATTCTCGGAGCCGAAATGGTCGGCAAGGAGGGGGTTTCGAAGCGAATAGATGTTTTTGCAACGGCTATAGCAGCTAAAATGACGGTGGAAGATATAGGGGGCCTCGATTTGAGTTATGCGCCTCCATTTGCACCTGTATGGGATCCAATTTTGATTGCTGCAAATGACCTTAAACAGAAAATAAATGAAACGAAATAGTTGGAATCAACGGTGTATCCATATCCCATTTTCATCTTTTAAACAGACATATCGTTTTTACATCCAAGGTAATTATAAGCACAAATCATGGCTACTAAACGCGACTACTACGAAATTCTCGGCGTGGATAAAAAAGCATCAGCTGATGACATAAAGACAGCTTACCACAAACTTGCGATGCAGTACCATCCGGACAGGAACAAAGCCCCGGACGCAGAGGAGAAATTCAAGGAACTATCAGAAGCTTATGCCGTACTGGAAGACCAGACCAAGCGCCAGCAGTACGACCAGGATGGTCATGCTGGCATAGATATGAGATACTCGCAGGAAGATATTTTCAAGGATGCAGCTCCAGACATTGAAGATATTCTAAGGGATTTCGGTGTTAGCGGTTTTGGAAAGGGCGGGAGCATTTTTGATGTCTTTTCCGGTAGTGTTGAACGGCATAAAGGACCGAGTCGGGGGTCTGATATCATTTATGAATTGCCCATAGATTTTATAGAAGCCGCCTCCGGGAAAACCGTGAATATTGAAATCCCAAGAAGTGAAACATGCAATATATGCCATGGAAACGGGTCAAGACCCGGAACATTACCCAAAACATGTTCTTCGTGCAGTGGCACCGGGCAGGTAAACAAGACACAGAACACGCCTGTTGGCAGATTCAAGACCGCATCTACATGCGGGACATGCCATGGAAGCGGAAAGATAATCGATGCTCCATGCATGACCTGTCATGGTTCTGGAACCGTACAGGGACGCTGCAAACTGGAAGTGAAAATCCCACCAGGCGTTGATACAGGTTCAAAACTCCGGGTTCCAGGCGAAGGCGAAGCAGGGGAAAAAGGCGGACCTCCAGGTGACCTGTATGTAAAAATGAATGTCAGGCCGCATGATATTTTCTCACGTCGTGACAATGACCTATTAATGGAAGTGACCATATCGTTCACTAAGGCTGCGCTGGGCGATGAGATAATCGTACCAACGCTTGACGGCAAGGTAGAACTGAAAATCCCGCCGGGCACACAGAACGGGAATGTTTTTCGATTGCGTGGTAAAGGATTTTCGAGCCTTCATATTTCAGGTAAAGGGGACCAGCTTGTTAAGATTAAGGTCGAGGTTCCGACAAAATTAAATGACAGGCAAAAACAGTTGCTTCGTGAGTTTGCCGAGGCAAGTGGTGAGAAGTCAAGAAGCAAGGGAATTTTTGAAAAGGTGAGAGAGCATATCTGAAAGTTTATTTTTTGTGCGTTTAAAATTAAATTAATGATTAAATTCTTTTAAATACTAAGAATGTATTCTAGTATTGTTTACAGGCGATTGAACGAGAACACGAGCAAGTGAACAATGAAAACACAGGAACGGAGGTTAGAAAAATGGTTCGTTTAGAACATCCAATAGAAGGGACTGAAATTGCTAAAAAAACTGATAAGTCAATGGTTGATGCAAAAGAAACTGAGAGGCTAAGAAAGTTTAATGAAGAATTAAGAAGCCGTAAAGCACCACAACCGAAAGCGAAATAAAGATGATTTGCTTTGATTAAAGCATTTCATTTTTGTTCGTTTTTTTTCAAAGCTTCCACTGAAAATAACAGAAATTCAAAAGTACCAGCTTCATATTATTTGCTCTCGAGTGAACAACGAAAGTGGGGATTTACCGTGCCTGCCTCCACGTCAGTCACCCTCCTGTGCATGAGGAAGGCACATTACTTTTAATAAAAATCTTGTATGTATTTAAATAACCCGGGGAGGAATCTTATGAAAAATTCGTTTCAAATAGGGAAAATAAAGGGTTCACAAATAGTTTATAAATGTTGATATATTAAAATTATTTCATCTCTGATTGTTCCTTCCCAGAACCCTTGAGACAATAGCGTTCCCATCTGAGATCCAAGCTCTTCTGGACAGGACATGTAAGACACAGACAGCTTTTGTCCATTTTAATTATAGTGCTTTTCCCAATTACACAAAACGTATGTTTGTATGCCCCTGTTCCAACATATGTAGGACATTTCCACTTAAAAGTCGACGATAACCCGGAACACATTCCTGTTTCAATATATGTAGGACATTTCTCACAGATACAGATTTTATCTAATTCTTCTATCTTGGATTGACCCTCTGCCGGAGACATTTTGCTCATTGCCTCCATATTCTGTTCAAGTGTTTTCTGTGCTTCTTTCGGCATATTTTGCCCCCTTTTCAATTAGCAAATTAACAATGCTGGTAATTAGCATATAGTTTTTGCATAAAAAATTATGCCATATTATAAATATAAATAACTGTTCGAATCCAGCTCTTTTACTTCAAATTTACCAGGTAATTTACAAAATTCAGATTAAATAACGCCCCAGGTCTTTTGCTCCTGATATAATTAACGATCTCATGACCACCCATTCCCTTCATCCACAAAATTACGCCGTTTAACAAACTTGCACGATTAAACCCCTGTTCGCAATGAACTAGAACTTTCATTTTCTTTTTATAAGCCAGATCGTATCCAAAAGATGCAACTAACATTAAAATATCTGGATCTGGCAATCCTGCGTCTTCTATTGTCCATTTCAAATAAATTTTAAAATCACGTGCACCCGGATCTATGCCCCCCGCCAAATCGATGCAGACATCAAACATCTTAGCCTTTTCCACATCGTCTATCATGGAACTCTGATATAGATTTTCGTCAATTTGAAATATTTCCATACAAAAATTAAATAACTATAGAATATTTAAACTATTCTTCCTCTTCATATCTTGAAACGCAGCAAGCCACCAACGCCACCGAGCTCTTGCAATATCGGGTTATTATCAACGAACTCGATCTTTGTACCTGATCTTTGCGCGAATTCGATGATCTCTTCGATCACATCGACCTGCGACACATTGCCATGGCAGTTCGGACATTTATCCTTTATATCAGAATCAACAAGCTGGCATTTCTCGCATATCCAGCCCCTCTGTTTATAACCTCTGCTCACCAGCAGTAATTCTAAATGACCATTTTTCACCGCTTCAATTGTATCTTTCAGGCCATAAACAGCAAGGCCGTGCTTGAGTATTTCTTCCTTCAATCGAATCACGTTCCTGGAAACAGTCTCTTTTTCGTCTTTGATCACTATTTCCCCAGCCATTGAAATAAGGCAACCATCGGCTTCATCAAAATCCACATCGATCAAACCCAGGATTTCATTCTCAAGCTCTTTTGGCAGAAGATCTTTGAGCATTATCTTAGCATGGCCGGTACCGGCAATGACGATCTTAAAGACTTTGTCTTTCGAAAATAGTTTTACCATCTCTTCTGCAACTTCCTTCAGGAAATGTTCTATTGCGCCCACCCTTAACCTCTGGAACCTTGCCTGCGACATCCCGCCTTTCTTATGCTTCTTCATGATATCCCTGGCGAGCTTCTCTTTTTCTTCGATCCTCCCCGAAGAAACGACATATATTCTTGCTCTGTGATTATCCAGTATAACCAGTCCGAATGTTTCATAGTCTTCTATCAATCTTGCAAGTGGTCGGATATACGGTGATGCATCCACGACCATCAGGTCTTCAACTGGCACCCCCAATTTGTATGCTATGAAAAAATCATGATCGTTCGATGCAAATATCGCAAGACCTTTCTGTCCATGTTCCTTATCGTTCATACCCAGATATTTGTCGATCTTTTGCATTGTCTTATCGAAATTCTCCATCAACTCTCTGTTTTCTTTTAACACTGATCTGCATGCCATTTTTCGTTTCTCAAAAAATCTCTCATTCGTTTTCCCAAGATTCATGTAGAGGCTAACGAACGAATCCCTGCTCTTTGGGTCATAAATTTCAGAGAGTTTCTTAATTTCCATTTCTTTCAGGTCAACAAGCATATGTTTGAGGAGAGACTTTTTATATTTATAGTTAACTTCCTGACCTTGCGAGAAGGTGATTGATCTGTTTTTGTTAAATCACATATTGAAATTTTTTATTATGAATAGTATTAAAATAGTTTCGTGCAGTTATATTGAATTATTATTTGCTTAAATAACCCGGGGAGGAATTATGAAATCTTCGTTTCAAATAGGGAAAATAATGGGTATACCAATCAAAGTGCACATAACGTTTCTTCTGGTTCTGCCGTTCTTTGCATGGAGTTTTGCACTCACACCTCCAAGGTTAGGTTTTAGCGATCAGGTTTTCCCACTTCAGTATGTTCTTTCGTTTGCTGCAGCAGTTTCACTTTTTATTTGCGTAGTATTGCATGAACTGGGACACTCTTACATAGCCAAAAAACACGGAACCAACATCAAGAATATAACACTTTTCCTTTTTGGCGGCGTTTCGTCCCTGGAAGAGATCCCGAAAGATCCCAAGACTGAATTGAAAATGGCTATGGCAGGGCCGGGCGTCAGTTTTTTGATCGGTTTAGTATTACTAATTATATACTCGTTTTTTAAACCCGCCAGCGAATCTTTTGGAGATTATTTATTCTTAAGCCCGATAAACGATCCATATCTTCGTCTTGTCTGGATGATAGCAATATTAAATATCGTACTTGGCATCTTTAATCTCCTTCCTGCATTTCCCATGGATGGTGGCAGGGTGCTCAGGGCATGGCTTGCAGAGCGGATGTCTTATATCAAAGCCACGCGGGAAGCAGCGGGTATAGGAAAGATGTTTGCCATCTTTATGGGGATTTTCGGATTATTCTACAACTTCTGGTTTATGCTGATAGCATTCTTTATTTACATCGGCGCTTCCGAAGAAGAAAAATCTACAGAGATAAATTTGATACTTGAGGGTGTTAAAATAAAAGACATTATGTCAAAAGAAGTTCAGACCGTAACTTCAGGAATGTCTGTTGAAGACCTTGTGGAATATATATTCCGGTTCAAACATATGGGTTATCCAGTTGTAGATGATGGGCAGTTGAAGGGTATGGTGACATTTACAGACGTACAAAAAGTCCCCAAAGACGAAAGGAAAGTCATTAAAGTGTCGCAGGTAATGAATAAAAATATCATAAGCCTTCAGGAAGATGATGATGCAGTAAACGCATTTAAACTTATGACCGTAAATAACATTGGCCGTATAATAGTTAAAAAAGGCGATAAAATTTCAGGTATAGTCTCAAGGACTGATCTCTTGCGGGCTGTACAATTATTGGGAGAATAAAGGGTATAATCAGGAGAGTGAATAGTTTATGGTTAAACAAGTTACAGAAATAAAGGTCAAAGATATATCTAAAGACAAACAGGTCTTCAATGCCGAAAAACGTCCTGGGACTGAAAAAAGGATGTTAAGCGAGGCTGAAGGATACGATTTACTCAAAAAAAATGATATTCCTGTTCCGGAACACAAAATTGCAAAGAATACTGATGAAGCTGTAAAGACCGCAGAAGAAATTGGCTACCCGGTCGCAATGAAAATAGTCTCTTTGCAAGTAGTTCATAAAAGTGATGCGGGCGGAGTAGTAATTGGAGTAAAAAACAAAGACGAAGTAAAAAACGCCTTTGACAAGATAATGCAAAGCGTAAAGGAAAAGGTTCCCAATGCAGAAATAAAAGGTATAATCATCGAAAAGCAGATGCCTTCCGGTTTAGAATTGATAATCGGCGGGAAAACCGATCCTTCGTTTGGGAAAGTTATTACTTTTGGGCTGGGGGGCAAACTTGTTGAGCTTATGAAGGATGTTTCAATAAAGGTGCTTCCGATAGAAAAAGACGAAATACAAAAGATGATACGGGAAATAAAGGGGTACAGTCTGATCAGGGGTTACAGGGATGAGCCGCCTTTGGATGAAAAAGCTCTGGCTGAGATTATTGGCAAAATATCCAAACTATTTTATGAGAGTCAAGAACTGATCGAATTTGATATTAATCCATTGATATTATACGAAAAAGGGGCATGTGCAGTCGATGCAAGAATTTATGAAAGCGACGGGATTGCAAAAATCCCAGAAAAAGTTGAAAAGGAAATTTCTGCACAGATTTTTTATCCGGAATCAATCGCAGTTATCGGTGCCTCTTCTGATCCAAATAAAATCGGCTACGCAGTTTTCAGGAATTTGCTGGACTTTCCAGGCAAATTATATGCCGTGAATCCAAAAGGAAAAGAAATACTCAGGCATGAAGTTTTTCCATCCATGGCATCAGTTCCAGGTCAGGTTGATGCCGTGGTAATAACAGTACCGGCAGCAATAGTCCCAGAAGTTATGGAAGAAGCAGGTATTAAGGGTGCAAAACTGGCGGTAGTCATTTCCGCAGGCTTCAGGGAAATCGGCAAGGAGGGAAGAATCCTTGAAGATAAAGTTTTACAAATTGCAGAAAAATATAGTATAAGGATGGTAGGTCCGAACTGTCTGGGAATAATTCTCCCGCATAAAAAGATAAATGCGACATTTGACCCGGTATCCCCAAAGCCCGGTCATCTGGCATTCATTTCGCAAAGTGGCGCTATTATCACCACGGTAGTTGACTGGAGCCTTCAGGAAGACAGGGGGCTTTCCGCAGTCATAAGTGTGGGCAACCAGGCAGATCTGGGCTTTGATGAATTCCTGAAATTCGCGGGAGAGGATGATGATACCAGGACCATAATTCTCTACATCGAAGAGATAAGGAACGGCCGGGAATTCATGAAGGTTGTTAAGGAAATATCAAAGAAAAAGCATATTATAGCGATAAAATCAGGCTCGTCTAAGAGGGGTCAAAAGGCTGCTTCATCCCACACGGGTTCTCTTGCAGGAAGTTATGAGGTTTACATGGCAGCATTTAAACAGGCGGGTGTCATTTCTGCTCACTCCCTGAGAGAAGCATTCCAGATAGGCGAGCTCCTGGCATCCGAAGACTATCCGAAGGGAAAGAGAGCAATTGTCATATCCAATGCGGGAGGTTTTGCGGTTCTGGCCTCGGATTATGCGCAAATGTACGGCATTGAAGTTGTTGAACTTACCAAAGAACTCCTTGATGAGCTGAATACTTTCCTTACAGAGGAGTGGAGTCATGAGAACCCTATGGATATTGTTGGAGATGCCCAGGTAGACAGATATGCTCGTATATTTGATTTGATGATCCGTCACCAGGATACCTGGGATATCGCATTCGTTGTTGCGGTCCCTACAGGTGTTCTGGAGCCGAGGCACCTTGCCCAGGAGATTGTAAGATTTTCGAACCACACTGAAAAAATGATTGTCGGATGCTTACTTGGAGGCGATAGTATGAAAAGTGGCGTGCGTGTATTGAGAGATGCGTCCATACCAAATTTCTCTGAGCTTGAAGAAGCTTTCGATGCTGTCGGGAAAGTGCTCAGCCAATCTGCAAGCGGCTTATAGTTTATCGACTCGGGTCGCAGGAGATTTTATCAGGGGGTCGGTGGATGCTGCATGGACGGCGCCTTTTCAAGCACCGTCTTGAGCTTTACCTTCTCTTGCCCTCTAAAGAATTCCATAGTTACTTTGTCACCCACCTTATGTTTATTGAGCACTTTGATGAGATCCTTTACAGTATTTATCTCTATTTCATCCATCCGGATCAAGATATCCGCTATCTCTATACCTGATTTTTCAGCTTCGCTTCCTTTTACCACATCAGTAATAACTACCCCCTTAGTAGTGGGCAGGTCATAATATGCCACCAGTTTGGGGTTGACATCTATGGCATTAAAACTGATCCATGGTCTCACGATTTCGCCGTGCTTTATTAACTGGTCTGCAATTTCCATTGCATGCTGTATCGGCATGGCGAATCCGATGCCCTGTGCAAAGGGAATGACGGCACTGTTCACTCCTATCACCTCTCCTTTGCTGTTTATCAGCGGACCTCCGCTGTTGCCAGGATTAATAGCAGCATCTGTCTGTATCAATCCTTCCATGAATGTTGACTCAGTCTGGATTGACCGGTTCACAGCGCTTACGACACCTGCTGTAACAGTGGGGCCTCCCACAAGGCCAAGAGGACTTCCTATGGCAATTGCCATCTGTCCGATTTTTAGATCGTTATCTTTTGCCATCTCTGCTACTGGCAAATCGCTGGCTTTAATCTTGATTACAGCAAGATCCTTCATGTTATCCAGACCTCTTATTTCAGCCGGGAATATCCTTCCGTCATCCAAAACCACTTTTATCTCCTGTGAACCCAGAACCACATGAGCATTGGTGAGTATAAAGCCATCCTTATTTATTATAAAACCGGAACCAACACCCGAAACCGGATGCATTTGCAGATAGGCATCTTTCATTAGTTTTACTTCGCTGATGTTTACTACACTCGGTATAACTTTTTCTACAGCACCAGTAACCATTTCATCAAAACTTGTCATATTTATTCCCCATTAACCAGATTTATTCTCTTGATATTTGAAGCTAACTGAGGATTAATTTTGCACTCTTTTTTTTAAACGTATAGGAAAGTATAAACACATACCCCTATCTTGCGCCAGAATTTTCGGCCAAAAAGTTGATATTCTTGGCTTTCATTCTTTTGTGTGTGCATCAAAACAAAAGCCAAGAAATCAGTAACAATTACAATAACCATAGCAATTATACTTTTCTCATGCAATGCTTGGGGTGACTACAAAGTCCGTTACAAAGACTCAATACGCTCAGTTGAAATCGAAAATGTCGAAAGACTGGAAAAATGCAAAACCCCTAAGAACGGCTATAAAACGTATCAGTGTCCTAAATGTGGGACTAAAAAATATGTTCC
>Ga0209540_10000740_pt1 | contig 27730 bp, 25 predicted proteins | sample BarGraIncu01121A_FD_184501 | JGI IMG/M metagenome (GOLD analysis project Ga0209540, IMG submission 184501) | Arctic peat soil microbial communities from Barrow, Alaska - Barrow Graham LP Incubations 011-21A (SPAdes) (version 2) | ecosystem: Environmental > Terrestrial > Soil > Wetlands > Peat... | reverse complement strand
AGGGGTCATCAGATCGCTCAGGCTCACTACTGCAAAGTCATTCATCAGCGGAGCTCCTGCCAATGAAGCCGATGACAGGGCGGAAGTAATACCCGGTACAATTTCCACTTCAATGCCGTTTTGGGCTTTGTCCACCATTTCGAGTACCACGCCGGCCATGCCGTACACCCCCGAGTCGCCGCTACTGATCAGACACACATTTTTACCGCTTTCGGCAATTCCCAGCACCATGGCACAACGTTCCACTTCGCGGCGCATGCCCGACGAAACGATTTCTTTACCTTCAATCAGTTTTTCGATCAGTGCAATATAGGTTTTGTAGCCTACCACCACATCGCATTGTTTCAAGACCTCGATAGCTCTCAGGCTCAGATATTCTTCGAAACCGGGACCGGTTCCTACTACAAAGATTTTTCCCTTCATGTTTTTATACTTTTTGGTACAGGCGCTTAGACCGCCCTATATATATTATTGCTCATAAGCATATTAATTTGTTTGTTTTACTCAAATATATGCATAAAACACATTTTGTCATGTGAGTCCAAAAACCCTGTAAGGGTTTAATGTGAATACCCCCCAGTAAGCGAAGCACGACTGGGGGGTAATGACACCCTCAGATACATAACCCCGAAGCGGGTTGAATGTTATTATGACATTGATGTTCAACCCACTTCGGGGTTGTAGATGCTGGACTATTCGCATCCCCCAGTTACGCAAGCTTACTGGGGGTTATTCACATTTAACTCCTTCGGAGTTGTTCTTTGAATTTTATTATCACAAATAAAGGCGGTCTAAGCACCTATACCAATATACTTTTACACGGCCGATTCGAAAATGGCGACCGTTATTCCTTCTTTTGATTTTTTTCTACTGATAAATTCTCCGGTTCTTCCTCCGGCAATAAATGCAGCCGGTTCGCAGACTCCCGACACACCTACCTGCGACTTGACAAAGGCTGAGGAGCTAAAATCATGTTCAATCTTCTCTATTTCCGCAGTTTCTACAAATACTGCCGACACTCCAAAATGAGCCGCAGCATCAAGTATTCCTTGTTCGTCCGACTTAATATCTATTGATGCCAATTGCCGGATACTCATTTTGCTAATTGAATTCAATTGCAATTGTTCGGTAACAAAATCAATGATTTGTTGACCAGGAATGCCACGCCTACACCCTACCCCTACAATGATATTTTGTGGAATGAGTTGTACAAAAGGGACTTTTCCCTTTATATCGGTACGGCTACTAACCACTACCAATCCATCGGCTTCGGCTTCATTCAGCGTGGGATAACAGGCAGGTACAGTCAGCAAGCTGTCGTTGCGCCAGCCTACCTTCTGCCCGTTCACCGTCATGGCGGTGAGTGTTTTTGCATCGTGCATGGACTCAATGATAAGTTGATACTTTTGGGCAATCATATCTACCGACGGCATACCCTGCACATCCGAAGCAGTAGTGATGACCGCCGTGGCACCCATTGTTCCGGCTATCTCACTGGCTACAGCATTAGCGCCACCCAGATGGCCGGACAACAGACTGATGACAAAGTGCCCGCCTTCATCGAGCACCACTACCGCCGGATCGACAGTTTTACCCACCAGATGCCGGGCAATACTGCGCACCACAATACCCGTAGCCATAATATACACCAGGGTTTTATGCCGATCGAAAAGTTGAGCCGTAAACGTACTTAAGTCGGGCTCAATGGATGTACATTCCTCATCGTGCCATTTAGCTAATGTGTAAATCACTGAATCCGGAAATTGTGCTTTTAGCTTTTTGGCCAATGCCAGACCCTGCTGCGTGATGGCAATTATTCCCCACATGGCGTTTTCCCCTGTCGGTATTCGTGTGTAAATCCGGCATCGTACAACTTCGAATTGTTGTATTCCGTACCCAGAAAATCGCCAACCAGAATCATGGCTGTTTTTCGGATGCCGGCTTCCTTTACTTTCTGTGCAATGTCGTTGAGCGTTCCGCGCACCACACGTTGATCGGCCCAGGTAGCTTTTTCGATAACAGCTATGGGCGTTGAATCGCTATAATGTTTCGTCAACTTCTCCACCAGTTTTTCCATCATGTGTACCGACAGGAAAATGGCCATCGACGTTTTGTGCGAGGCCAATAGCTCTATCTGCTCCAGTTCGGGCACCGGCGTGCGCCCTTCGAAACGGGTACAAATGACGGTTTGCGAAATTTCGGGCACGGTAAATTCCTTGCACAACACCGATGCCGCAGCGGTAAACGAGCTTACGCCCGGTATTACTTCGTATCCGATTTGCAATTTGTCCAGTTCTTCTATCTGCTCACGGATAGAACCGTAGATAGAAGGGTCGCCTGTATGCACACGAGCCACCGACAGTCCCTGCGCGCAAGCATTTTTCATTACCTCAATGATTTCCGGCAAATCCATTTCGGCACTGTTGTAAATCACAGCTTCCTTGCTACAATTAGCCAATACCTGCGGATTAACCAACGAGCCTGCATAAATAATCACATCAGCCCCGCCAATGACTTTGTGCCCTTTGAGCGTAATCAGCTCCGGATCGCCGGGACCAGCACCGATAAAATAAACTTTTGATTCCATCATTCTGTTTTTGATATTATTACTGTTGTAAAATAAGGTATATCCCCCTTCAGATCCTCCACCTTGTACGAAACCGTCTGGGTTTCTTTTCCGGCATTGGTCACCATCACCATTTTCCGATCGGACCGCGTTTGCAAGGCGTCGAACAGTTGCTTGCCATAGGCCGACACCTTCATGCACACAATGGTTTGAACCGATTGCAGTTTTTCCCATGCTTCGGGGTTAAACTCCGAAATGACCGCCATACTCTCGTCGCCTTTCACCAGCGGCTCATTCAGCAAATTGCTGATGGCCGAAAATGAATAAATACCCGGTATGGACACAATGTCGATGCCCCGATCTTTCATATTGTCGAGCAAATAAATATAGGTGCTGTACAACATGGGGTCGCCCAGAGTAAGGAATGCCACGTTCTGTCCGGCGTCAATCTTTTCGATAATGCGCAGGGCATTGTCGCGACGGATTTTGGCCTTAGCCTCCGCATCCCTGATCATGGGGAAAGTAAGGGTAAGTACTTCCACACCGGCTTTGAGATAAGGGCGTGCAATATCGTGCGCCACACTACCGGCTTCCCGTTTACTTTCGGGAACGGCCAGCACATCGATGTTAGCCAGCACCCTGACGGCTTTCAGTGTCAGCAATTCGGGATCGCCCGGTCCCACTCCTATTCCATAAAATTTTCCTTTCATGCGTTCATTATTGTTTTTATATCGTATCTAAATAGCTACAAGGCGATTTATATGTATTTTAATTTCCAAAAACAGATCATTCAATATTAATGCGAATCAGGATTTAAAAAATAGTCCGTAGGACTTACATATCCATAGAATAAGCAACTATGTATGTTTGTTGTCCGTAGGACATTCACATTTTAGCTTGTTTATCCCCTACGGGGAATTGATTCAGGATGTTTTCATTTTCTATTGATATATATTCCCTACGGGAAATACCTTATTGAACGAAATAGACTTGCCTCCAACTCCTGATTCGCATTATTTATTATTTCTTGTGTTCAACATATTCTATAATGGTTCCATCCCTGTGACGGAGTGTTATATTGAGTCCGGTGGGTACTTGCCGGATGTCCCGAATGATTGTTGCACCATTCTTCAGTAAAAACTTTTTGAATTCATCAACGGAATCTACGAGAAAGGTTGCCGTGGTGTCTATAAACGGTTTTAATGCTTCATCAGAACCTCCGATCAAAAGAATATCTCCAACTCGGGCTATCTCTAACTTTACCTGCAAATACTCGAATCGGGAAGAACATTTTTCCTGAAGCAATTCCTCGTAAAAACGAATTGCCGTATCAATATCGTTTACATATACACGGGATAATATCTGTATAACTTTCATCTTAATTGAAGTTGAATTGAATTATTCGTCTCGAAGTATTCTGAATAGGCTCTGTGCTTACTTATCTGATAAAGTTGGTCATCACTTTCGGTACTTTGACCGGAGCGGGCAGGCTGTTTTTGGTCATGTCGCGCATCTTGAGTTGCCATGCCATGTTTTCGCCCAGAGTTTCCATTATTTGTACGCCTTCTCCGTCCTGCACTGCTTCGCCGGGACTGGTTCCGTGAATAATGTTCCAGTAGCTGGAAGTGGCAAGCATCATTTCGGAATAGGTTAGGTAATGATTCAAACTGTCCAGAGTAGAGGAACCACCCGAACGACGCACCGCTACTGCAGCTGCACCTACTTTATGGCGAAAGAAATTGCCATTACTCAATGATACATAAAACAATCGGTCCAGCAGACTTTTCATTGTTCCGGCAATGCCCGAATAATGAACCGGTGATCCGAGTATAATACCGTCGGCATCTTTTAGCACCTGAATCCATTCGTTGAGCGGATCGGTGGTGATGCCACATTGTTCGTTTTGTAGTTTCCGGCATTTGCCACAAGCTATACAACCTCTTATGGCTTTGTTTCCAACGTGGAGAATTTCAAAGTCAATGCCATTCTCATTTAATTTTGAGCCTACCAGTTGGAGTGCGTGGTACGTATTGCCTTCTTTGTGCGGACTTCCGTTGATTGCTACTACTTTCATCTGTTTATATTTTTAATGGTTATGTATGTTCAATTCACTTGTGTCTCGTGTTTTTCTTTCAACAGAAGTCCAACAATGAACAAAGCCGAAATCAGCATCTGAGCGGTGACCCAGGTCCACCCACCAAAATGCCAACACAGGATGCCAACGGATGTTCCCAAAGCCCCTCCGATAAAAAAAGAAGTCATGTAAACGGTATTGATCCGGCTATGCAACGATTCGTCACCCAGCGTGTAAATAAGAGCCACATTGGTTACCTGTAGTCCCTGTGCCCCAATATCGAGCAGTAGCACACCCAGTACCAATGCCGGTATAGATTGTTGGAAAAACAACATGAGCAGAATGCTAACGATAAGTAATCCTACGGCAAGAAACCGCACGCGGGTACTCTTTCCTTTGTCTGCTTTTTGCCCAATAACAGGAGCAAGTAGTGCTCCTGCTATGGCTACCAATCCGAATAAGCCTATGGTATCGCTTCCAAAATGAAAAGGACCGCCGCTGAGGTGAAACGTAAGTGTTGTCCAGAATGAGCAGAACAGCCCGAACTGCAGCATGCCGATAATCGATAGTCTGCGAAGCAACCGGAATCGTCCGAACTGTTTCAATGCCGAGCCCAACAGTTCGAAATAACTACCCTGAAAGGATGTTTCTACATTGGGCAAATAAATTTTCAACAACACGCTGACTGCCGTAACAGCGATGCCCGAAAACAAGTAAACGTTTCTCCAGCCAAACCATTCGGCAATAGTTCCACTAAAAACGCGGGCTGCCAGAATACCTATCAGCAAGCCGGTAAAGATAGTCCCAACTGTTTTTCCTCTGTTTTCGCTATCCAGGCCTGCGGCCATAGGCATGATTACCTGCACCGAAACTGAAAACATGCCGATGAACATGCTGAGAATCCAAACTTGCAGGATGCTATTGGTAAATGTGATCAGAAAAAGCGAAACTATCAGCAAGAGCTGTAAGCCAATGATCAGTCTCTTTTTATTTATTTTATCGCCCAGGGGCGTAATAAAAAACAAGCCCAGGCCATATCCCACTTGCGACAACATGGAGATGATGCCCGCCTGCGCCTCGGTGGTATGGAGATTGGTGGCAATGGCTTTTAAGATCGGTTGATTGTAATAAATATTGGCAACCGTGATTCCTGCCGAAACGGCCATCAACAAAACTAACAAGGGAGAAATCGGCTGATATGCGGAGATTGTGTTGTCTTTGGATTGTGTCATATAAATCTCTATAAAGTGAATTGGGGTTATCTCCCGAATTACGCAGTAAAAATGCCGGTACAAAAGTATTGTTTTTGCTGCAGGCAGATTCTGCGCAAATCAAACAAAAAGCTGCAAAAATCAAACATCCGCCCGGTCGCGAAATGCTTTGGGCGTTTGGCCGAAGTGTTTTTTGAAAAAATTGATAAAATGCGACAGTTCTTCAAACCCCAGACTGTAGGCAATCTCGGAAATGTTCCAGTTCGTGCGTTTCAACAATACGCGTGCTTCTTGCGAAACGCGCTCGGCGATTAGTTGAGAAGTAGTTTTCCCCGTAATTTCTTTCAAACTGCGGTTCAAATGATTTACGTGAACCGAAAGTTGCTCGGCAAAATCCACAGGTGAACGAAGCCGCATACTTTGCATAGTCGACTCAATGGGGAATTGGCGTTCGAGCAATTCGGAAAATAAAGAAGCAATACGTGTGGAGCCATTCGAAGCCGAATAACAAGCTGCCTCGGCCGGCTGCATTTTGATGGCAAGGTGAATGAGTTTAAACACCAGTCCTCTGATAACATCGTATTTAAACAGAAAGTCTGACGAAATCTCTTCGTACATTTCGGCATAAATGGCTTCCACCTCCACCAGTTGTTCGTCGGAGAGAATATACACTTTATTATGTCCGGGCTTAAACATCGGATATTCTTTGAGCACGCCGTACTGACTGAAAAAGTCCTCGGTAAAAATGCAGAAAAATCCCGATTGATCGTCATCTTGAGGTTCCCAGTTATAAGGGATCATGGGATTGGAAAACAAGAGTGCGTAGCGATCACTTTGCACCGTTTTATCGGCATAATGAATCAATGTTTTACCTTTTAGCAGCGTAATTTTGTAAAAATCTTTCCGGCTATAAGGGGTCGGTCGATTTCGCTTGCAGGCGCATTCATCAATTCGGAATACATTGAAATGTCCCATCTCTTTCTTGAGGTTATCGGGCATCCAATTCAACTTTGTTTTATAAAATTCTTCGAGTGTTTGTATCTTATCCATGCTGCAAAGATACGAAAATCAAATAATGTATATATCAAGATCCTGCCGGATAAATAAAAAGAAGCTGTCTGAAACTACACTGAGCATCCTCTTTTTTTATCAAACGAACAAAATTGAGAGTGACACCACACCGTTGCTGCTCCCAGCAACAAGGTGGTGCAGCCTGCAGCAACAGGCTGTTGCTGGGAGTAGCAACAACCTGTTGCCAAAACCCGGTTGAATTCTGAAAATATCGACCTTTATTTTAAAGACACTCACTATACAGTTCACAAAAAAGAAGGGCTGCATCAAAAGTTGATACAGCCTCTTTTTTATTGTAAATTCCGATTGAGAGAATTATTTCTTATTCGTAATTTCGGTGATCGGTGTCCCGATGCAGCCACTTGGCATTTGGATATGAAGTAAGGCAGCTACGGTGGCAGAAATATCCGTCATGTGTGTTGTGCGGTTTGTTGTGCCGTGTTGCACTTTCCAACCCATAAAAATAAGGGGAATGTGTGTATCGTAAGGGTTCCATACGCTGTGGGTTGTTCCTTTTTTGCAATAAGCAGGAAGCCAGCCCGGTTTATTGACCATAAGTACACTGCCACTTCGTTGCTGATTATATCCGTTTATCATCATCTCCTTTAGCGGAGCAGGAATTGACGCTTCGGATATTTTATCCTGATCAACGGCATATTGAATCCCATCCTGACGGAGCAGGTAGTTGACTGCAGCTGTTTTGATATCGTTTATATTGAGTTTCAAGCTATCTATCAAATCTTTGTTCAAGGTGACCTGGAAATTATCGGTTCCCAAAATTAATTGTTTTGCACCAAATTGCTTTTCAATAGTTTCTTCAAGACCACTTTCTAAATCTTTAGCCAAAAATCCTGTAGGCATTTTGTTTGCTTTTGAGAATCCTTCGGCGTGAGCAGCTCCATGATCGGCAGTAAGGAATACAAGATAGTTCCCTTTTCCTACTGTTAGGTCCAGATAGCTAAAGAAACCGGCCAAATCCCGATCTAAACGAAGATACACATCCTCCACTTCAATTGCATTGGGTCCTACCAAGTGACCACAATAATCTGTGGATGCACAGTTGATAGTCAGAAAGTCGCTGGTGCCTTCTTGTCCTAATTTATAGCCTTCGATAGCTGCTTTGGCAAATTGCAGAGTCAGTGTATTTCCGAAAGGCATTTGACGCAGCGAACCATGATCTAATGCATAAGCTTTCTGTGTATCGTAAGGGAAAACAGGTTTTGCAGCCCCTTTCAGAGTGCCTTCCCATGCTACATCGTCGGCTGTACTTTCGGTATATTGATCTATGGGCAGGAGTGTATTCCATCCATTTGCCAGTAATTTGTCAATAGGTTTTGATTCATTGAAATCGTTTACCCAGGTAGGGAGTTGCGACATATAGTAGGAACTGGTGATGAATTTGCCCGAAGCATCATCTATCCAGAAAGCGGCAGTAGGGTTATGGCCGGCAGGTAATATAGAAGCTCTGTCCTTTAATGAAATACCCACTACTTTCGATTGGAAATTCGTAGCCAAGCGTAGTTCGTCGGTAATTGTAGTTGCCAATAAATTATGTGGTGACATTTTACCGGCTTTGCTGGTGGTACCTATAGTCTGGACTGTTGAATCGTCGGTGCAATAAGTTGACTTTCCGGTTTTAGCATCTATCCAATCGTTGCCGGCAATGCCATGTATGGATGGAACAGAACCGGTGAAAATAGTTGTATGCCCAATGGCTGTTACCGATGGAATATAATTAATCATGGTATTTTCGCACGAAAAACCTTCGCCCAGCAAGCGTTTGAAACCACCGTTTTCGTATTTATTGTAGAACCGATAAAGATAGTCCCAGCGCATTTGGTCGACAACAATGCCTACAACCAGTTTGGGACGCTCAAGCTGCGTGTTTTGAGGTTTGCTCTTTTGAGCGAATAGCATACTGCCGGAAAATAGCAGCAACATATTTATGAAAATAATCTTTTTCATTTCAACAGAATTAAATGAGTTTATAAATACGAATACAAAAGTAAAGCAAAAATGCAGAAACCACTCAGGATTAAAAACCTTCTTTTGAAATCTTCACAGAATCTTCACTTCCTCTTTTTGATTAAAATATTTTTCTTCATGTTGAAACCAAAAGCATAAAATTGCATATCTTTGCGCATTACGATATTAAAACTCAACGTTATGTCCCGTTTTACAAAAAAGAAAAAAGAACATATTGGTTTGTCACCCTATGCATTGGTATTTCGGGGAATGAAGAAAACCGATAAAATATTACTTCGTGCCATGGATTTTGATCTGGAAGATGTGCACGAGCTGGAAGTGACCTCGACCGAACAATTACAGGCACTAACAAAATCGAGAAAGTTGACATGGCTCAATATTGATGGGCTGGACAATGTTGACCTGATGGAAAATCTGGCCCGAATATTTAAGATAGAAAATAATATTCTTTCGGATGTTATGAATCCTTCAGTTCGTCCCAAGGTTCAGGAACTTGAGAATGGCATTTTCATTACCATCAAAATGTTGCAATATAATGACGGTAATCTGACGGTGGAAAACCTGAGCCTGATTATTGCCGACAATACATTGATTTCGTTTCAGGAACAACCGGGCTTGACTTTTGAACCTATTCGCGATCGTATTCGCAAGCATAAGAATAAAATAAGGACATCCGGACCCGATTATCTGGCTTTTGCACTGCTGGACGTGGTGGTAGATAATTATATTTATGTAATAGGGTTGCTGGGCGATAAAATTGAAAGTCTGGAAGACGAGATGACCAGCGATCCAAGTAAAGATTTATTGGAAAGTATCAATGCTTATAAACGGGAATTGAATTTTCTGCGCAAGCACATAAAGCCGGCCAGAGAAATGATTTTGGCACTGGCTAAACTGGAATCGGAATACATTCACGACGAAAATCATATCCATTTCAGAGAGTTGCAGGACAATATTAATGAGGCTTCGGAACTCTCGGACAGTTATCGTGAAATACTGTACGATCAGTTGAATATTTATCATTCGTCTATGAGTACCAAGCTGAATGAAATTATGCGGGTACTTACCGTTTTTTCGGTGATCTTTATTCCGCTCACTTTTATTGTCGGAGTTTATGGTACTAATTTCGAAAATTTGCCCGAAGTGCATTGGCAGCATGGCTATTTTTTGATGTGGGGTGTCATGCTACTCACCACACTGGCTATGCTTTGGTTTTTCAAACGAAAGAAATGGTTTTAAAATCTGAACGATTCACCCGTTAATTTGTTATTAGAAGCAATATAATAATTAAACGGTCATTCGGCTCGTAATAATCCGCGTAACTCATATTTTAATGGAAGAAATTTTAAAGAAACCCGTACGGAAAAATCCAATAGAAAACCAGATACTTGTTATTTTTGGCTCTAATGGTGATCTGGCTAAGCGTAAACTTTTGCCTGCTATTTTTCAATTATACCTTGATAATTTATTACCCGAACGCTTCGCGGTTGTAGGAGCCGGAAGTCAGGAGAAAACAGAAGAAGTCAATCGGACAGATGTAGGCAATTCCATGCTTGAATTTGCCAAAACAGGTGCAACTGAAAAACCCGAAAAGCTACAAAGCTTTCTGGAACACATTTATTACAAAAAAGTACACAACCAGACAGAAGAAGATTTTGGAAATTTGAAAGAATATATTGATGGGCTTTCGGTCGACCTCGATATTCCTAAGAACATTATTTATTACTTTTCAATTCCACCTTTTCTTTACGAAGTGGTGGCTGCTCATATGGTTAAGTTTGGCTTGAATACCGAAGGCGACGGATGGAAACGTATCATTGTGGAAAAACCTTTCGGCTATAGTTACGACACAGCCATTGATCTGGACAAAAAACTCCGAACAGGGTTTAACGAAGATCAAATTTACCGCATTGACCATTATCTGGGCAAGGAGACCGTGCAGAATATTATGGTTACCCGCTTTTCCAACGGCTTTTTCGAGCCTATCTGGAATCGGAAATATGTCGACAGGGTTGAAATTACTGCATCCGAGAAAATCGGAGTCGGCAATCGTGGCGGTTATTATGATACTTCGGGGGTTATGCGCGATATGATTCAAAATCACTTGTTGCAAGTGCTGGCAATTGTGGCCATGGAGCCACCGTCCATCTTCGATTCGGAATCTATCCGAAATGAGAGTGTAAAAGTATTACAATCTTTACGCCCGATAAAACCAACTGAAGTTGCTGACAACGTCGTTCGCGGACAATACATAGAAACGATGGTGGATGATGTCATACAAAAAGGCTATCGTCAGGAAAAAGATGTTGCTCCTAATTCGAAAACAGAGACCTACGTTGCAATGCGTGTTTTTGTTGACAACTGGCGCTGGGGCGATATTCCGTTTTACATCCGCACCGGAAAACAATTGCCGGAACACGTTACTGAAGTAGTAATTCACCTGAAACCGGCACCTCATCAACTGTTCAAGCAACGTTGCATGGCGCAGTCGACCAATATGATTATTCTGCGTATAAGTCCTGACGCAGGGGTGGCGGTTGATTTTGGAATGAAAATTCCCGGAGCAGGTTATAAGGTCCAAAATGTAAATATGGCATTTCATTATTCCGACCTTGCCGAAAATAAAATATCGGAAGCCTACGAACGCTTGTTACTGGATTGTATGATTGGCGATTCAACGCTATATGCCCGTGCTGATGCTGTAAAAGCCAGTTGGAAATTTGTAGACCCCATCCTTCAGGCATGGAAAAACAACCCGGATATTCCGCTGTATTTTTACGAAAGTAATACCTGGGGGCCTAAGGAAGCCAACGCCCTCTTTGGTAATAAAGGGCTGAAATGGCGTCCACCATTTAAAAAATTCAAAACAGAATAGACTTTTTAATGACTTTTCCAAAGCTCAAAACCTTGGGAAAGTTTATTCCTAAAACAAAATGAACTCTAACATACATATATTTGATTCTCCCGAAGAAACTGCCCGCGCCGTGGCAGAATTGATTTTGGTGAAAGCGAAAGAAAAAAACAAACAGTCGCTTCCATTAAATGTGGCTTTGTCTGGAGGAAGCACTCCTAAATTGCTGTTTAGTATTTTGAGTAAAGAATATGCCGATTTCATTCCCTGGAATTTGATTCGTCTTTTTTGGGCCGATGAGCGTTGCGTAGCACCTACACATGCCGAGAGTAATTTTGGTATGACCTACGAGAATCTGCTGAAGAATGTTCCAATTCAGGACAGCAATATCTTCAGAATGTCGGGTGAAGTGGATCCGGAAAAAGAAACCAAGCATTATCAGGCGCAACTTCAAGCCGAGCTGCCTGTCAGAAATGACCAACCGTTGTTCGATTTAATTCTGCTGGGTATGGGCGATGACGGGCACACAGCCTCTATTTTTCCCGACAACATGGGCTTGCTGAATTCTGACTCTACGGTAGCGGTGGCTGTGCATCCCACAAGCGGACAGAAAAGAATTACACTTACGGGTAAGGTGATTAATCAGGCCGAGCAGGTAGTTTTTCTTATAACGGGTTCTTCCAAAGCCGCCGTATTAAAACAAGTAATTCAACGTACAAAGGACTTCAAAAAATTCCCTTCTTCGTATATACAATCATATTCCGGTCCGGCGGAGTTTTATCTTGATAAGGCTGCGGCTGCAGAACTTTAATTTTTATTTTTTTGATGACATTACGCGAACAACTCGACCAGTTTTATCGTCAGTACAACATTCCGGAAAACGGAGGTGTGGACGATAAAACTTTTGAAGTACCGCTTCCACACCTCACACTTAAGCTGCCCAACTACCCGTGGCGGAAGAGAATGCTTTATATTCACGATCTGGAGCACGTCTTAAACAGGCAGGATACTACCTGGAATGGCGAAATGTTTATCGCTTCCTGGGAAATTGCTACCGGCTTTTATCAGAACTTTCCAATCATTGTTTTTCCACTCTGGACGATGGGGTGGGGCATTTGGCGACATCCTAAAACCGTATTCACAGCTTTCCGAAAAGGCTTTTTCGATAAAGGCATTGCCCGCCTCGGTTTTAAAAAGGAAGAATTGCTGAAGATGGATTTAGCACAACTCGAATTACTCACCCTGAACAAACGACCGCAGCGAAGCCGGCTTTCTTTCTGGAGTCGACTATTCAGTTGGGGCTTACTCAGTCAGTTTGTTTTTTTACTCCCTCTTGTTGTGCTTGCAGTTTTCTTCTCTATGCTGTTTTATTGAGAAATTGGACGTAATGCGTTAAAGAAAAACCTCATTCGCAGGTAAGTTCGGTTTATTCGCTAATTTTGTGCCGAATTTCAAACGCCTATTCTTGCAAAACAGATGGAGCAGGCAACAAGCGTTTTTTCGAAAACCAATGATTTGGGAGGCTCTACCTGACCTTTAAAAACAATTATTTTCTTATGAAGCTAAATTTAAAGAGTATTCTCTCTGCACTTTTTATTTGTGCATTTACCGGTATAGTTGCACTACAGCCGGCTGCGGCAAAGGAACCAACCAAAACTTCGTATTTCAGCAAAGCAGATGCTGCGAACTGGGTTTATATCATTAAAGACAAAAAAGTCAATGCTGCGGATGTCTTTAAGATGGAAAACGGTACGTTGCAGATAACCGGACTTTCAACCGGATATCTGAGGACGAAAAAGAAGTTTTCCGATTACACGTTGAATGTGGAATGGCGTTGGACAAAATCACTTGGCAACAGCGGCGTATTGGTACACATTCAGCCTAAAGATACTGTTTGGCCTGTATGCTATCAGGTTCAACAAAAAGCGAAGGCAGCAGGCGATATTATCTGTATGAATGGTTTGTGGGCCAAAGAATGTACCGATTCGGTAAAATTCACTGTAAAAAAAGCACAGCCTTCTAACGAAAAACCATTAGGAAAATGGAACTCCATGAAAGTTATTTGCTATAAAAAGACACTCAAGGTTTATGTAAACGGAGTGCTTCAGAATAATCTTACAGGACTTACAGCTACTACCGGATTTATAGGCTTTCAGAACGAAGGCACAGCACTTGAATTTAGAAACTTATCAATTATAAAACAATAAAACAAAGAAGAATGACTTTTAAAGCCGCTATTTTTGATTTCAACGGAACACTTTTCTGGGATACAGCTTTTCATGACGAAGCCTTTGATATATTCCTTGGAAAAAGAGGAATGCTCATGACTCCTGACGAAAAACGGGCCAAAATACATGGTAAAGGTAATCCCGATATTATGCGCACCATTTTTGGTGATCAGCTAACCGACAACGAAGTAAATAATCTGACTCAGGAAAAGGAACAAATTTATCGCGACCTCTGCGTAAACGATTTGCAGCTGGCAGCAGGTGCCGAGGATCTGTTTAATTTCTTAACCGAAAACAAAGTTCCTTTTACCATTGCCACTTCGGCCGGCATTGAAAATGTGGCTTTTTATTTCGAACACATGAACCTGACCCGCTGGTTTGACTTTGAAAAGGTGGCATACAACGATGGTACCTTACGCGGAAAGCCGGCTCCTGATGTTTTTCTGGCAGCAGCAAAAAAACTCAATCTGGCACCTTCGGAAACCATTATATTCGAAGACTCCGTTCCCGGAATTATAGCCGCCGAAACGGCAGGAGCCGGAGGAGTTTATATTGTCAATTCCTATGGCGAAGACTACAGTCGGTTTTCGTACGAGATTATTACCGACTTTGCCCGGGTAAACCGGAAATTGTTTGTATAAAGGAACAAAAAGAAGCGGCTCATTGCAGGGTCGCTTCTTTTTTTTGATTATTACCGCCGTTTTCTATCCACCCTCCATGCAACTATTAGAAAAGTATATCTGAGCTATCTTTCCTCTACAGAAAATTGAATCTCCGGGGTTTACATTCTGTTGATATATATTCCCGGTACGAAGCGTTGATTTATTTACACCAGGCTCACCTTATTTCACTGCTTTTTCCTTTTAGTCTACTAAGTATTGCCGGATTCACACTAAATGTATAAAAACTGTCTTCAATAGCTTTTGTACATTCGGAGCATATACTGTTGTCGTAGTTATCGCTGATATACTGAACTATCAGCGGATCTGTTTTTGTACAAAAAAGAAATTGGTAGGGAGTAATTATTTTAGGTTTAAACGCTTTTTTGCAGCGAGGACAAATTGTTTCCATTGTTTTTGTTGATTTGTGTGGAAAAGTCTGGATAAACCTCAGTCTTTATCTACTTTGAATGCTACAAGGATTACACGAGCTTTTTTGAAATAAACAAGCTGCTTAATCTTTTTGGTGCGCGCCGAAACGACAAGCCCGGGCAAACATTAAAGAGAAATAGAAGATAATGAGATTTACATCAAAATCTAACCCACGAGATTATTGATTATTTTATTACATGGCAGGTCTCCTGACTTACTCCATTGTTGAACGCCTTCCCGATATGAGTGAGCAGTAAGCAGTGAGCAGTAAGCAGTAAAAAAGTCAGACTGACTTTAACTGATAACTGGTAACTGATGACTGATAACTGATAACTGATGTTCCAGTGGCAAAAGTGTTGTTCAAAATGTTTTAATTAATGATTAATTATTTACAATTAATCTAAGAGCTTACAGTAGCGGGTCTGTTCAGGAGTTTCACCTGATTCCCTTTTAATCACTTCCCGCGGTGTGCGGATAAGTGAACCGAATGCGAAGGCAAAGATAGATTATTTTTTCTACACGAAGAATATGCGGGGAGAACTTTGGGTAAAATGATTTGTGTGTCGGTCTTTAAATTGATCGTATTCAATGATTTTATTTGCTAAATTCTATTGCTGTTTAGCCTAAAAAGAGAATTTTGGAGTATAACAAACGTGACACCCTAACGGCATCTACTCTTAAGGCACGACCATGTACTCACAGAATAAGCTCACATAGCCGTTTATTCTATGGATATGTAAGTCCTACGGACTATTTTTCGACTCTTGATTCATATGATTATCCATTTTTCGAGAGAAATTATCAAATCAGGCGCATAAACAAAACAGCGACTCCTTGCGGGGTCGCTGTTTTTATTGTTAGTCTCATGACTTCCATTCCCGGAGTATCATCCGGTGCTTTTTAGTCCACCGGAGATGGCCGAAGTAATCATCAGCAATTGTATTAGTAGTGTATCTGCCTTTACGGGGTCGGTCTCTTTACAGCCTCTCCATTCTTTTAGCTTGGCTATTTGCAAGCGATGCAGGGCATGGAGCGGACTCTTGCGCGAACGGACATTATAAAGCATGGAAACACGTCGCGTCTCAACGTTTTCACCGAGTAAATCGGCTATTTGGTTTAAAGCTTCAAGATGCTCGTCCATGATAAGACTTACCATCTCGTTTCGCAACGCATCGTCGGTCACGAGGGTGGCGTACTCCTTCATCATATCGCGGTCGGAGTTCAGGGTATTGGTCTCTATCTGAATCAGATTGTAGCGCAGGAAGGGCCATGCTTCGGCAAAATCACGGATTTGTTGATACATCTCGGGATAATCTTCGCGCAGGGTCCGTAATCCGGCACCAATCCCGTACCAACCGGTAATGTTGAAGCGGCATTGTTTCCAACTGAATACCCACGGAATGGCACGCAGGTCGGCCAGACTCCGTTTCCCTGTACGGCGCGATGGGCGGGAGCCAATTTTACTTTGTTCCAATACATCAATAGGCGTTACTTCGCTGTAGAAACGGATAAAGTCGGAATGTTCAATCAGCTCCTGGTATTTATGCTGGCTTATTTCCGAAAGTTTCTCAACGGCAGCTATCGGATAATCCGGTTGCTCGCAGTCGAAATGCCGGTATCCTGCTTGCAGGGCTGTGCCCGAGAGAAGCATTTCCAGATTGAAGGTTGCATTCAGCAAGTTGGCAAACTGCTGAGCGATGGATTCGCCCTGAACGGTTAGTTTAATCTCGCCACTCATGGTGCGGCGCGGCATACTTTCCAGGAAACGGTGATATTTACCGCCACCACGACTGATGGTACCGCCAATGCCATGGAAGAATCGTAACTGAAGGCCATGACGTGCGGCTACTTCGGTCAGACCAATCTCTGTTTCGTAAATATTCCAGCGACTGGCCATGATACCGCCGTCTTTATTACTGTCGCTATAGCCGAGCATTACTTCCTGAATGTCGGTATGGGTCGATTTATATTTTTGTGTAACCGGATGCGACAGATAAGCATCCAGCACCTGACTGGAAACGTGCAAATCTTCGATGGTTTCGAAAAGCGGAACAACCTGCAGGGGCAATCCCAGCATACCCACTTCGCGTAAAAACAGGTACACAATGAGCAAATCGCTTAGCTCGTGGGTCATGCTCACAATAAAGGAGCCGATGCCTTCCATGCCGTAGCGGTCGATATGCTGTTTCAGTACCCGGTAGCAGCCCATTAGTTGTTCGGCTTCCGGTTCGAGAGTTTGTCCGGCAATAATAAACGGACGATTGCTTTTCAACTCTTCGGTGATAAAAGCCACGCGTTTTTCTTCGCTCCAGCTGGTGTATTCGCAGTCTTCAAACTCAGCCTGACGCAGCATTTGTTCCAGGGCTTTGCTATGGAAGTCGCTGTTTTGGCGAATATCCAGTTTTGCCAGATGGAAGCCAAAACATTGCACTTGTCGCTCTACGGGGAATAACCACTCGTCGATAATGCGTTGCCCGCCCACTTCTTCGAGGCTGTTGCGCAGGATGCGCAAATCTACCTGTAAATCGGCAGCTGTATGGTAATAGGTATGGGCAATTTGTTGCGTGTCTTGTATTGTGTTTTCAAGTTTCAGCAAAATCATATTGATAAATTGCCTCCACGGTTCCAACGGATTGCGTTGCACAGCTGCGTTGCCGGCTTCGCCAAAAAGGATGCGGTTCTTCTCAATAGCTTCCGAAAGTATTTGGGGAGCCCGTTGTTTGGTTTCCGAAAAGCTGAACTCGCGTACCAAATCCAGCATGCCATGTTTTACCAGTTGCATAGCTGCCCGTCGGTGTTCCTGGAGGGTTTCGCGGGTTATATCGGCAGTTACGTAAGGGTGTCCGTCGCGGTCGCCACCTACCCAGCTACCAAATTCTATAATCGGAAAATTTTCCGGTTTCGATAGTTTGCGCTCACTGAACCCGTAGGATTTCCAGATAAATTTCAGTCGCTTGTCGCTTACCTTTAGAGCTTCTGGGAAAACGCGACTGAAAAAGTGCATCACGTTGTTGCGTTCCGAAGCGAGCGATGGTTTTTCCAGATACACTTCGCCACTTCGCCACCAGCGTTCGAGCAATGCCTTCATGTTATCATCTATCATCTGATTTTCCATGCAGGTCCACACCTTATTTTCTTTTTTTACCAATAAGAGGTACAGTTCACGGTGCAGTTCCAGTATCGAAATTCGCTTGGCCTCGGTAGGGTGGGCGGTAAGCACCGGCATAATGCGTATGGTCGGCAACAGTTCGGCAATCTGATTTTCAGTTACCCCCTTGCTAATCCAGTGATCGAAGGTTTCGCCCCACGAACCGCGAACGCCCGATGGTCCCAGTTGGTTTTCGAGTTTTCGTCGCGATTGCACCCCCGAGTTTTCTTCTACCAGATTCATCACCTGGAATAAGATACTCAGAGCCTGAATTAGCTTCTCATCGGGAATGTCGGATTCGATATGCTTATTCTGGGCAATGGAATCTTCAAGCAACGTGAGCGTGGCGGCAACAGCCTCTTCGTCATGGTCGCTAAGTACCTGCTTGAAAAGGCTTACCAGGGCATGTAAATCCTCCCGGGTTTTCTGCAGCTCGTTTTTTTTGATTAGCCCTGTTAATAAGGACTTATCCAATTCATTGTTCATTGTTTGACAGTTTAGTGAGCTAATAGTATATGTATATAAATAAGAATTTACGCGGCACAGATCCGACCCTGAAAGAACTTTCAATGCCGCGATAAGCCCTATGATTCTAACAGACAAAATTATAGAAATATTCTGTATTGGCTATCACTTTTGGAAATAATATAAATCAGAGAATTCTAAAATCTTTGAAGCAGAATACATTATACGGCCCGAAAGGGATTAGAATTATTAATCGGAGTATGGAATAAGAAGTAAAGTTATAATACAATATATAAGCTAATTATATTTGCCGTAGGCAATGAACAACCATAGAAAGAACAATAAATCAAGGAATAGTTGTCCGTAGGACATTCACAAGTCTTTTGTTGTATATCTCCTACGGAGAAATAATTTGAACTATTGAATTATTCTATTGATATATAACTCCTAGCGGAGTATTTTTCTTGATTATATCATGTAGCTTAACCCGAATTCAGGTTATTAGTTGAAAAGAAACCGGATTCCGTTTTGTGAGCCAAACTAATTAAGTCTCGCTTCATTCTTCTATAAATACTAATTTTTATGTTGTATAACATAAAAATAATAGGTTCGAACTCTTGTTTCTTCCAAAAATAAATTACTATATTTGTACCCGTTAACTATCTTTTTCTGTTGGTTTCACAGTTGTTGTTTGCCAATGAACTCAACCTTTATTTGTAGCCCTTCAGTAGGTGCACCTAATCGTTCATATTTCATTCCCCAAGCCTTTGTCAACCCTCGTTGGCAATCGGGCAAAACCCTTTTGTGCTCATTTTTTCCCGTTCTCCGGTCGCTACAGCCGCTTACGCATTTCCCATCGAAGCTAAATAATTATTTGCCAGTATTTAAATACCGGATTTTACCCGGAAATAAAAGGGTTTTTTCTTGGAATTACTTCTCTTTTTCCAATAAAAAAACATCCTTGCTTAAGCCAGAAAGTTTCCGGCCGAAGCCAAAATACTTCTTGCCCGTTTCAAAAATAATCTCACTTCATTCAAAGATAATTTCACTCAGGCCAATTTGTTTTTTACTCAAGCCAAAAACTTTTCCATTCCGCTCAAAATTTGCTTCGCTTTATCCGAAAACAATATCTATTGGGCTGGATAAGTATGGCTTAAGCAACATCCATTTTGGCTCAAGCCGGATTTATTCTCACTTTAGTCATATTCATTTTGACTCAAGTTAGATTTATCTATGCCTGAGTAAAAAAGTTTTTGACTTAAGCGAATCTATTTTTCAACAAAGCAACGATCTTTTTGGCTCAGGCAATATCCAATAGTATGCTGAAAAGATTTTTTTGCTCCTGAGGAAAAAAGGTTCTTTCCTCTTAGTTGATTCAATATGTCGAAAGCAAAAAGTTTTTTTTCTGATCTGAATTTTTCAAGAGTTAGATAAAATAATGTTTCAAAAAAAAACGATCGTTAGATATGGCAGACTACATTCCATCTACCGACCCCGGATTTGATTTGTGGCAGAAAGGCTTGTTGACTAATGTCAAAGCTAAACAAACCGCATGGGGAATCAGTGCTGATGCAACAACATCACTGGAATCAAAACAAGGCGTTTGGAACAATGCGTTTTCCAAAGCGAGTAATAAACAAGATCGTACGGCTGCTGATGTACAGGCTAAAAACGATGCTCTGGCCGACTACAAAAAAGAAATTCGTAGTTTCGTGGCTGAGTTTTTGGCAAACAACAGTAAGGTGACCGACAGCGACCGCGTCCAGATGGGCTTAACGGTGAAGTCGGAAACACGTACACCTGCAGCTGTGCCTGCCACCAGCCCATTGGGAACGGTGGATTTTGGGGTCCGTTTGCAACACACCCTTCGCATTAGCGACGAAGCCACGCCTCAAAGCAAGGCCAAACCCGCAGGTGTGCATGGTTGTGAAGTGTGGGTAAAACTGGGTGGCGAAGCGCCCAAAGATGTCTCTGAACTTACTTTTCTGGGCACATCTACCGGCAATTCGTACACAACCAATTATGAAGGTAAACAAGCAAACATCCTGGCCTATTACTGGCTGCGATGGGTAAATACCCGCGGCGAACATGGTCCGTGGAGTAGTACGCTAAGTGCCATCATTGCAGGTTGAATTCTTTATTTAGTGGGGCTGTACGCAAGTGCAGCTCTGCTTTTTTATACAGCTCCACAAATAATTTCAGAAACATATTATCCGCTTAATACTTTTTTTTTGTACGTTTGTAGAGAAAAAGGAAACTGAAGTGGCTACTAAAGAAATAAGTAAGCAGTACTGTTTAATGATTTGCTTTCAGAGAGCAAAACTCAGAGAAACTGTCTGCTAACTGGCAACTGTTTACTTGTAACTACTTTTTCTACTGCGGAAAAATATAATTTCGTGCATTTTTTACCAATGAAGACAAACAGTCATAGAATAAAATAAAATACGAATTTGATATGGGGATTTTAACCGTTACAAGTGGAATTACAAACCTGATTGCAATCTGGGAACCGAAATTGGCAAAGTTGCCGCCTAATACAATTACGCAGAAGTGGAATAGACAAAACCGGACAATAAAACAGATTGTGGGACACATGATTGATTCGGCATCCAATAATCATCAACGGATGCTCAGGCTGCAATACAATTCCATGCTCACATTTCCGGACTACCGGCAGGATAATGACTTATGGATAAGCCTTCAGAATTATCAGAACGAAGACTGGAATAACCTGGTTCAACTCTGGAAGTATTACAACCTGCATATGATTCAGGTTATCAAGTCCATTGACTGGTCCGCACTAAATAATTACTGGTACGACTATGAAATGACAAAGGTTACTCTTCAGGAAATGGTTGAAGGATACCTTTCTCATCTTGTGTTGCACTTAAATGAAATTCAGGAACTGATAGATCAAAAAACACCGATAGTACATGACTGAAATTTTTTCCGGTATAAAATAGGAAGCCGAAACCAACAGTCGTGCGAAAAGATAGAGATGGGTATATTTTTTTTCTTTTTTCTCAACAATACGGGCTCTGAAGTGTTTTTTTAATAACAAAACTAAAAGACAAAAGAAGCTTATTGTATAATTAAAGATCATTGAGAATATGGCAAAACTAATCTTAGTCCGTCACGGACAATCGGTATGGAATAAAAAAAATGTATTTACAGGTTGGGTGGATGTGCCCCTGTCGCAGGAAGGCATTGCTGAAGCAAGTAAAGCGGGAGAAAAAATAGCGGACATAGAATTTGATGTGGTGTACACTTCGGTTCAGATTCGCGCCATCGAAACAGCCATGATAGCACTGGCGGCCAATAAGAGCGACAAAACGCCTGTGGTAATTCATACCGACGGCAAAATGGGCGAGTGGACAACCATCTACAGCGATGCAATGAACGAAAGCATCATTCCCGTGTATCGCGACTGGCACCTGAACGAACGCTACTACGGCGAGTTGCAGGGAAAAAACAAAGCCGAAACGGCTGCGGTGTATGGCGACGAACAAGTGCACCTCTGGCGCCGCAGTTACGACATTGCCCCTCCCAAAGGCGAATGTCTGAAAGATACTGCTGCACGCACCATTCCTTTTTTTGAAGAAAATATCCTTTCGAAGCTGCGTGATGGACAAAATGTGTTGGTTTCTGCCCATGGCAATAGCCTGCGGTCTATCGTGATGTTTATCGAAAAACTTACTCAGGAGGAAGTCCTCAAGCTGGAAATTCCTACCGGCGTTCCGTTGCTTTACGAGTTCAAAGACAATTCGCTGCTAAAAGCAGCATTCTAATCAAAATAGAAAACAGCAAGAATAAACTTTTAAAAAACCGGCAATCGGGGACAACAAATCCCGGTTGTCGGTTTTCTTATTTGGCATACCCCGATGGTAAAATCGGCATCGCGGGCAAAGATTTGTAGCAGTTTGTATTTTCCGCCCCGGCGTATAAAACGCGCTATTTAGTTTCTGGCAGCATAAGGTTGGCATATTGGTACATTTTTTTGTATCTTTGTACCCCTAAAATCATTTCAAATAAAGTCTTTATGGGAAGTTTCGGAAAATGGATAGGCGGAGGCTTAGGATGGGCGTTGGGAGGCCCGATGGGTGCGCTCATCGGCTTTACATTAGGATCCATGTTCGATGGGGGGCAGATATCATCTTCAACACATACGCTTGGTACGGGTAGCACCAACGAAGGTGATTTCAAAATGAGCTTACTTGTATTGATGGCCTGCATTATGAAAGCCGATGGTCGGGTCGATAAATCGGAATTGGCAGTAGTCAAGAAGTTTCTCGTTGCTAATTTCGGCGAACAGGGCGCGCTCGATGCCTTGCAAATTCTCAAAAATCTGTTGGATCAGCATATCGACGAAACGGAAGTGGCAATGCAAATCAGTCAGAATCTCAATTATTCCTCCAAGCTGGAACTCCTGCATTTGCTTTTTGACATTGCTTATGCCGATGGAGAAATAGTTTCTTCCGAATTAGCCACCATTCAGCGCATTGCAAATATCTTCCGCATCGATCGTCTCGATTTCGAGTCGGTAAAAGCTCCATACATGAAACATGTGGATAGCGACTGGGCCTATAAATCGCTGGAAATAGAACCCTCCGCTACCAACGATGAAATAAAAAAGGCATACCGCCAGATGGCCATGAAATATCACCCCGATAAAGTCAATGATTTGGGTGAAGACGTAAAAAAATCGGCAACCGAAAAATTCCGTTCAATAAACGAAGCGTACGAAAGCCTGAAAAAGCAACGGGGAATAAACTAAATATAGCGGTAAGAGGTAAGCAGTAAGCTGTAAGTAATCTGCCTTAACTCTGACTGAGATTTATAAACGATACTAATTTAATTTCCCCTTTAGGGGTTAGGGGTCTATGGAACACAAATTATATATTTACAACACATTAAGCCGCAAAAAGGAACAATTCATTCCACTTCACGAAGATAGAGTGGGGATGTACGTTTGCGGTCCTACCGTTTACAGCGATGTTCATTTAGGAAATTGCCGCACCTTTATTTCCTTCGATCTGATTTATCGTTACTTGCTCTATCTGGGTTATAAAGTGAGATACGTCAGAAATATAACTGATGCCGGACATTTGGAAGGCGACCGCGACGAAGGCGATGATAAGTTTGCCAAAAAGGCCAAGCTGGAGCAGCTGGAACCCATGGAAATTGTGCAAAAATATACCATCGGCTTTCATGATATTTTGAATATTTTCAATACGCTTCCGCCAAGCATTGAACCCACTGCCACCGGGCACATCTCCGAGCAAATCGAAATGGTGAAAGCCATATTGAAAAGTGGTTATGCGTACGAAATTGACGGAACGGTTTACTTTGATGTTGAAAAATACAATAAAGATTTACCCTATGGAATACTAACCAACCGAAAGTTGGAAGATCTGCTTGAAGGTACACGCGAGCTGGGTGGGCAAAACGAGAAAAAAGGCCGTCTGGACTTTGCTTTATGGATAAAAGCCAAGCCGGAAACACTTATGCAATGGCCTTCTCCCTGGGGATGGGGTTTCCCGGGATGGCACATTGAATGTTCGGCCATGAGCACAAAATACCTTGGTGCCACATTCGATATTCACGGTGGAGGAATGGATTTGCAGGCCACTCATCATACCAATGAAATTGCGCAGTCGCAGGCTTGTAATCATACTGCTCCGGCTAAATACTGGATGCATACCAATATGCTTACGGTAAATGGAGTCAGAATGTCGAAAACAGCAGGAAACGGCTTTTTGCCCAAAGAACTGTTTACGGGGGCGCACCCTTTACTCGAAAGAGGATACTCGCCCATGACGGTTCGGTTCTTTATGGCACAATCGCATTATCGGAGCACGCTGGATTTCTCGAACGAGGCTCTTCAGGCTTCCGAAAAAGGATTTGAACGGCTTATGGACGGTTATGTCCGTCTGCAAAAACTTCAGGCTTCGGCTGTTTCTTCGGTCGATACTACTTCGCTGAGATCTAAATGCGAGGAAGCCATGAACGATGACTTCAATACACCCATTGTAATTGCTCATTTGTTTGAAGCATTAAAAGCAATTAATCTGGTATATGACGGAAAGGGAACTATTTCGGCTAAAGATTTAGAGGAATTAAAAGCTGTTTTCTATGCGTTTATTGAAGATGTCTTGGGTCTGAAAGCAGAAGGCGAAACTTCAGGGGGCAATGAAGCATACAAAGGAGCTATCGACTTACTGCTAAATATGCGCCTCGAAGCAAAACAAAACAAAGACTGGGCAACCAGCGATAAAATCCGCAATGAACTAACCGCTCTTGGATTTGAAATAAAAGATACCAAGGACGGGTTTGAGTGGAAGATTTAATACAAAAAATGAGGAACAAACCTCGTTATACAAAAAACTAAGAAATAATGGAAACGACAAGACAACAAAAAATATCGCGAATGTTGCAGAAAGAGTTAGGAGAAATCTTTTTGTTGTATGCTCGTGAACTGCACGGCACCTTGATTACTGTTACAGCAGTACGCATCAGTCCCGACTTAGGGATAGCCCGGACACATTTAAGTATTTTTCCCAGCGCAAATACAAAAGAAGTACTGGCAAAGGTACAAGAAGACGCACGTGCAATCCGGTTTGATCTGGGAAAGCGTGTTCGCCATCAGCTACGCATTGTGCCCGAACTCTTTTTCCACGTCGACGATTCGCTGGACTATCTTGAAAACATTGATAATTTATTGAAGAGCGATCCTCCTGCACCACTTAAAGAAGGTGAGGTTATTGAATTAGATTAGTATATCGGTTCCCAATGTCCAACAAAAACTCAACAGAAAAAAACAAACTCCGGAGCCTGTCCTTTTCATTCAGGATAGCACGACGCTATTTGTTTTCCAAGAAATCGCACAATGCCATTAATATAATTTCTGGAATTTCGGCAACAGGTGTCGGGGTGGGAACTATGGCTTTGGTCTGTGTATTGTCGGTCTTTAATGGCTTCGAATCGCTGATCTCCGATATGTTTTCATCCTTTGATCCTGATTTAAAGATCACCCTGACTCAAGGAAAAACTTTTGATATCAGCTCGCCAAAGTTCAAAGAGTTGCACAACATGAAATCCGTTGCCTGTTTTACTGAAGTGGTGGAGCAAAATGCGTTGCTGCGGTTCAAAGACAAGCAAATGCCCGCCATTATCAAAGGTGTAAGCAGCGATTTTGAAAAGATGACGCACATTGATAGCATTATGTACGATGGCAAGTTCCAACTTTACGACGGTGCTTTCCAACGGGCTGTTCCCGGAGTAGGTGTTGCCAGCATATTAGGTCTGGGTGCTCATTTCATTGATCCTCTTTATATTTTAGCGCCGAAACGAACGGAAGAGATTGATCTGCTACATCCCGAGAGTAGTTTTAATCAGATGGGAACTTTCGTATCAGGAATCTTTTCGGTAAGACAGTTGCAGTACGATGACCATTATGTGTTGGTGTCTATTGATTTGGCTCGCGAATTATTTGAGTACAATAAATCCACTGCCTCTGCTGTTGAATTGAAACTGGCGAAAGGGGTGGATCAGGATAAAGTTCAAAAACAAATTAAGACACTTCTGGGTGATGGCTTTCAGGTAAAAAACCGCTATGAACAGCAAGAGAGTTTTTTCAAGATTATGAAAATTGAGAAATGGATTACGTATCTGATTCTTTGTTTTATATTGCTGATAGCTAGTTTTAATATTATCGGTTCACTTTCTATGCTGATTATTGATAAGAGGGGCGACATAGAAACTCTTCGAAATCTGGGGGCAGATAACGGCCTGATCAAACGAATATTTCTGTTTGAGGGTTGGATGATTTCCTGTGTTGGGGCATTAGTTGGTATTGGCTTGGGTGCTGGTTTATGTTTATTACAAGAGCATCTTGGTTTATTGAAACTTGGTACTGGCTACGTAGTCGATGCTTATCCTGTGGTAACAAAACCTCTGGATATGTTACTTGTTTTTATCACTGTTTTATTTATGGGATTCTTAGCGGCATATTACCCTGTTCGTTATATTCGGACTAAAGACAGTTCTCTTGATTAAATTTAATGAGTTGCTGAAATGCTTCTATTCTGCAATCAGGTCTTAAGAGACTGATGTGAAGAATAAATATTTTGCAGAAGATAAACTATCTCTTTACGGTTTTGTTTAATAAGCCTTGAAATAAAAAATATATGACTATGTATGATTTGATAATAATCGGTGGTGGTCCTGCCGGATATGTGGCAGCAGAGCGTGCGGGTCACAAAGGGCTTTCCGTTATTCTTTTTGAAAAGAAAGCAATGGGCGGTGTGTGTTTAAACGAGGGTTGCATTCCCACCAAAACCATGCTTTATAGTGCCAAAACGTATGAGAATGCCTTGCATGGCGATAAATATGGTGTCTACGGAGATAATATACGTTTCGATTACGGAAAAATTGTTGCCCGTAAGAATAAGATAGTTCGCAAGCTGGTGATTGGCGTAGAGAGCAAGATGAAAGCAAATCAGGTGACCGTTATCAAAGGTGAAGCAATGATTCAGGGAAAAAGCTCTGATGGAATTGAGGTGACTTGCAACGGAGAGTCTTATCTTGGCGCTAATTTACTTGTATGTACCGGTTCCGAAGCTTTTGTTCCTCCTATTCCGGGTTTAGCTGAGTCTGGTGACACTATATTGACTAATCGTGAAATTCTGGGTTTAAAAGAGCAGCCGGCTTCGTTGGTAATCATCGGAGGCGGAGTTATAGGGATGGAGTTTGCCAGCCTGTATAATAGCTTAGGTACAAAAGTAACGGTAATTGAAATGCTTCCTGAAATTTTAGGCGGCCTGGATTTTGAGATTAGTGCCATGCTCCGCGAGATTTACGCTAAGAAAGGAATTGAATTCAACCTCGAAGCTAAGGTGGTAAAAGTAGAAGGAAATAAAGTTTTCTTCGAGAAAGATGGAAAAACAGAGGAGATAGAAGGAGATAAGATATTGATCAGCGTTGGCCGTCGTGCCGTTACAAAAGGCTTTGGGTTGGAAAACTTACAGATAGAAATGGATC